>MDTE01055284.1_pt1 | contig 22272 bp, 22 predicted proteins | sample 811231 | NCBI WGS metagenome assembly MDTE01 (sample SAMN05326651, study PRJNA326480) | marine metagenome | isolation source: seawater | place: Indian Ocean: Red Sea | collected 2010 | reverse complement strand
TAATGCAAGATTAGTTCGTGATCAGATCAAAGAATTACAAAAAATTTTTAGACTACGCAATTGCTCAAATAGCACTTTCAGTAATCGATCTAGACCGTGCATCGAGTATCAAATGAAACGCTGTAGTGCACCATGCGTTAATTTTATAAGTAAGTCAGATTACGCCGAGGATGTATCCGCAGCACAACGATATCTAACAAGCGAAAAAAAACAAATAAAAAAAATTCTTAAACAAAAGATGCAACGGCATTCAGAGTTACTCCAGTTTGAGGAGGCTAATAGATACAAGAAAAGACTTGATAGTATAATTTCGCTAGAAGATGAGGCATCCATCAATATTCATCCACTTGATATCGATATTTGGCATGGTTCTTTTGAGCATAAGACTGGTCTTGCAAAAATATCAGTTAGAGATGGTAAAGTAAGGTCCACTAAAACCTACTTAATCGACTCTGATGCAACCTCAGAAATAGATAGCGTTTTTAGACGCGCCATCTTCCATAATTACTTACATAAAAGTCAGATTCCAAACAAAATTCTTATTGCTAATAAAATCTCAGAAAGAAAACTACTTCAAGAAGCACTTCAAAAGACATTTAAAAAGAAGGTAAATATTTTTGCAAAAGCACCAAAAGGCAGCAAAAGTTTTTTAGATTTAGCCAAGTTAAACTCAAAACAAACCCTCATAAATTCTAAAAATAAAGAGCCTCCTATGAAAATTGCTTTTGATGAACTAATGCAAAAATTTAAGTTTAATACTATAAATCCAACATTAGATTGTATAGATATAAGCCATCATTCTGGGGGCAATCCAAAAGCTGGAATCATAAGATTTAACATAAATGGCCCAGATAAGCAGTTTTACCGTGCATACAACATACCCCAAGAATTAGGTGGCAATGATCCTGGATCAATAGCATTTGCAATTAACAAAAGATTGGAAAAAAAGAATGAAAATCCTAGTGTATTGTTAGTTGATGGCGGGAAGGCCCAATTAAAAGCACTTATCCCAAAGGTCAAAAATACAAATACATTCCTATTAGCCATTGAAAAGGGGTCTCAAAGAAAATTACTTACAGAGAGTGTCTATTCCATAAATGGTCAAGAATCTATTGATATCAACTCTAAGTTATTTACTCTCCTTATTAGAGCTAGAGATGAGGCTCACAGATTTGCCATTAAGGCAAATAGAAATGCTAAGCGGGCAAATATGAAAGTTTCAATATTAGATTCTATAAAGGGTATTGGTCCCAAAACCAAAGAAAGACTTTTTAGTGAATTTAAATCTATTGATGTTATTCTGAATGCTAATTTAGATCATTTGCAAAGCATAAAGGGTGTAGATCGACGCATTGCAAATGAGATTAAGAAATTAGAGTTATCATGAGAAGTTTTGTAATGTTTCTTACCTATGCGAGGATCATATTTGGACCGATAATTTTTATAACCGTAGTATTTTTTGAAGCATATCTTTTTTCTTTTTTTCTATTTTTATTTGCTGCATTGACAGATTTTTTTGATGGCTTCATGGCAAGAAAATTCAATGTAGAAACAAGAATCGGGAAACTATTAGATCCAATAGCAGATAAAATTTTATTATGCTCATCAGTCTTTGCTGTCACTTTGGCTTTGAATGATCCATTTGTAGGATTTATGGCCGCAATGACTTTAATTCGAGAGTTTTGGGTAGCTGGAATTAGGGAGCATTCAGCAATTCAAAATAAAAGTCACGCATCTGAAGTTACATTTCTAGCAAAAGTTAAGACTTCTGTTCAATTTTTTGCAATTGCTGGATTTTTTGTGTCCTTGGGTTATGAACTTAGTTTGGGTATATTTCTTTGTTCTTTTGCTTTCTTTTTAAGTCTATTAATATCCATAAAAACTGCACTTGATTACACAAGGAACATTTTTATAAATTAGATTAAAAATACAAAAAAACTCTCACAAATATATATAATGACACTTGAGGAAATGGCTGGATGGCAGAGTGGTTATGCAGCGGCCTGCAAAGCCGTGTACGCCGGTTCGATTCCGGCTTCAGCCTCCAAAAATTATGTTTAGTAATAAAAATATTTTAATAACTGGAGGGACAGGCTCCTTTGGTAAGCAATTCACCAAGTTCATATTAAATAACTATAAGCCCAATAAGCTTATTATTTTTTCAAGGGATGAATATAAACAATTCTTGATGAAGAATGAATTGCAATCAGATCGCCTTAGATTTTTTATAGGTGATGTTAGGGATAAGGAGAGAGTTGATAGAGCACTAAATGGTGTTGATTATGTTGTTCATGCAGCTGCAATGAAGCAAGTTGAGGCCTCTGAGTATAATCCAACTGAATGCATTAAAACCAATATTTCAGGAGCACAAAATATCATTGATTCTAGCATTAAAAATAATGTTAAAAAGGTTATTGCGCTTTCGACTGACAAAGCCGCTAGCCCCTTAAATCTATATGGAGCAACAAAATTAGTTTCTGATAAGTTATTTGTAGCAGCAAATAATCTCGTTGGTCATGATAATACTTCATTTTCAGTTGTAAGATATGGGAACGTAGTTGGCTCCAGAGGATCAGTTATTCCATTTTTCAAAAAATTATTAGATCAAGGTGAAAATATATTACCTATCACTCATGAAGACATGACACGTTTCTGCATTACTCTAGATCAAGGAGTTGAATTTGTTGTTAAATCTTTTTTAAGAATGTGGGGTGGAGAAATTTTTGTTCCAAAATTGCCATCAATGAAAATGACTGATTTAGCTAAATTGATGTCTGGAAATGATAACTATAATTTAATTGGAATAAGGCCTGGAGAGAAAATTCATGAAATTATGATCCCTGAAGATGAAGCTAGATTAACAGTTGAATTCGATGATTTTTTTACTATTAAACCCTCTATTGAACTTTTTAGAGATGAATCTATATATCATGAGACACAAATTAAAGAGAAATTGTTAAATAATTCAATAGATTATGAATATTCCTCTGGAACCAATGATAATTTTTTGTCTTATGATCAAATAAAAGCTTTTCTATGATTAGCTATGGAAAACAAAGTATTGATCAAAAAGATATTGACAATGTTGTAAAGGTACTAGGAGCTGATTTTTTAACTCAAGGTCCTCTTGTACCAAAATTTGAAAGACTTTTTTCTGAGTATGTGACGTCTAGATACTCTGTAGCTGTTTCTTCTGCAACAGCTGCATTACATATTTCGTGCCTGGCTTTAGATTTAAAAAAAGGGGATATCCTTTGGACTTCACCTAATTCATTTGTAGCATCTTCAAACTGTGCACTTTATTGTGATGCAGAAGTTGACTTCGTGGATATAAATCCTAGAACTTTTAACATTGATGTAGATATTCTTAGGCATAAGCTCAAAAAAGCAAAAGAAGTTGATAGATTGCCAAAAATCTTGATACCTGTTCACTTTGCCGGCTCCTCTTGTGATATGGAGAGAATTAAAGAACTCTCATATGAATATGGATTTAAAATAATAGAAGATGCCAGCCATGCTACAGGAGGTCAATACCTTAATTATAAGGTTGGGTCATGTCACTATTCAGATATTTGTGTTTTTAGCTTCCATCCAGTAAAGATCATTACCACTGGTGAAGGAGGCATGATTACAACCAATGATAAAAATATATATAAAAAGTTAAATTTATTAAGATCCCATGGAATTACCAAAGACACAAATGAATTTAGATCTGAGATTGACTCTAGCTCTTCATGGTTCTATGAACAACATTTGCTAGGATTCAATTACAGACTTACTGATATCCAAGCAGCCCTAGGTATATCTCAATTGTCTAAAATTGATGAGTTTGTAGAGTTAAGAAAAAAAATAGCAACTAAATACAAACAAGAATTAGAACATCTTCCAATACAGTTTCAGCAAGATAATCAATCTTCTGCATGGCACTTATTTGTTATTAGAGTTAAGGATACTGGAAATATTAACAGGCTGAACCTTTTTACTTTCCTAAAAGAAAATAAAATTTTTTGCCAAATTCACTACATTCCTATTCCGATGCATCCCCTATATCAATCGCTTGGATTTAAAATGGATGATTTTGAAAACTCAAAAAAATATTATGACGAATGTATATCCCTGCCTATATATCCAAGCCTGTCTTCTGAAGATCATAATTTGGTGATAAAGAAAATTAAGGAATTTTTTCATGAAAGAAAAGAATAAGTATTTAGAAATTATTAATCAAATTGAATCTGTTAGAACTCGTAATAATAAAAATTGGATGGATCTTCTAAGATTAGCTTTTGAGCATTCACCGAAAGAGGCAAAATTGATTTTTAGTGAAATCTTTAAACAAGATTCAGAGATTACTAGACTGTCAAAGAAATTGATTAAACTTGATGATTAGCTTGGTTCTGCGCAACGCAAATTATCAAGACTCTGATTTTTTTTTCGAACTGAAGAATGATACTGCTGCATTAGCGTTTTCAGTCTCAAAGAAAAAAATTAATAAATCAGATCATCAAAATTGGTATAAAAACCAGCTCAAAAACAACAAAAATTTATTATTTGTAGCTGAAAATAATATAAAAGAAAAAGTTGGATATGTTCGTTATGATATGAAGGATGATGCTTATATTTGCTCTGTAAATATTAAAAAAAAATTTAGGGGTATGGGTTTCGGGAAGCAATTATTGCTTGAAAGCGAGAAATATTTGCCAACTTCATCAGAAATTCGAGCCTTCATATCTATGGCTAACAGATCAAGTATCAAACTCTTCGCATCTTGCGGTTACAGGTATTTTTCTGAATATGATGATGATTTTCTTATATATAATAAAGAGATTAATTGAAAGCTAAGACATGAATTTTTCAAAAGAAGTAAAAATTTCTAATTTTAAGATTAATCACCAGAGCAAACCTTTTCTAGTGGCAGAAATTTCTGCAAATCATAATGGTAGGTTACAAAATGCAAAGGATTTAATGAGTGCGGCGATGGATTCGGGTGCTGATGCAGTAAAGCTTCAAACATATACTCCTGACACAATGACACTTGATATTGATTCCAATGATTTTAAAATTTCAGGCGGGCTTTGGGACGGATACAAGTTATATGATTTATATAAAGAAGCGCACACACCATTTGAATGGCATGAGGAACTATTTGAGCATGGACAAAATATAGGGCTAATAGTATTTAGTACACCTTTTGATGAGACAGCAGTTGATCTTCTAGATTCCCTTAACTCACCAGCAATTAAAATAGCTTCATTCGAAATGACTGATATACCTCTAGTCGAGTATTCAACAAAATGCGGTGTTCCTATTGTAATTTCCACAGGATTAGCATCTGAAAATGAAATATATGAAACATTAAAATCTTTATCAAAAAGAAATTTTAATGATGTTGTTTTGTTACATTGCGTCAGTGGGTATCCAACACCGTATGATCAATATAATTTATCGACAATTAACTTGTTAAGAGAGAAATTCAATATATTAGTTGGTATAAGTGATCACACTCTTGGAACCGAGGTTGCAGTGAGTTCCGTTGCACTTGGAGCTAAGCTAATCGAAAAGCACTTTATTATGAACAGATCTGATGGTGGTCCCGACTCATCATTTTCTCTTGAGCCAAAAGAATTCTATAAATTGTCAACCGAGGTTGAAAATGCATGGAAGGCTATTGGTATACCATCTTTTAAGCAGAAAAAAGTTGAAAAGGAGAATCTCAAATTTAGAAGATCAATTTATTCATGCTGCAAAATTAAAAAAGGCGAGGTTTTCACAAGCGAAAACATTAAAAGAATAAGACCTGGTTTTGGACTTGAGCCAAAATTTTATCATGAGATTATTGGAAAAAAATCCATTTGCAATATAGATGCTGGAACACCTATCAAAAAAAATCACTTTGAATGAGTCTGCGAAAAAATCTTCCATTATTGGTCTTGGAAATATTGCGTGGAAGCTAGATCTCAGAAAACGATTTTCTTATACCCATGCTAAAGCTTACTTTAATCATCCTAATTTTCATCTAACATCTGGTTATAGTCCTGATGCAAATGATCGAAAAGCATTTACAAAATCATTAGGCGTAAGATCATATCCAAATATTTTGGAAATGATAGAAAATGAAAAACCGTGGATCGTATCTGTTTGCTCTCCGGTTGAAGCACACAAAGACAATTTTTTAGAATTGTTATCTATTGGTGTTGACAAATTTTGGCTTGAGAAGCCAGCTTTTGAGAATCTTACTGATATGGAAGAGGTATTAAGAGAGTTAAAAAAATATCCTAATGTAAAGGTTTGTGTAAATTTCATAAGAAGGTTTCTAGAACCATTTATTTTTTTAAAGGACTATATAAAAAATCATAATGTGAAAAGAATTGTTACTACTTATTCAATGGGGATAAAAGAAAATGGGATCCATGTAATTGATTTAATTGGCTTTTTATTAAATATAAAAGAATTTGAACTAGACTTCATAGACAATACAAATTTACTTAATCCATCTTTTAAATTAGTAATAAATAATAATTGCGCTTGTGAATTCATTGGCACAGATCTTAAATTTCATGATATCTGTGTAACTATTTTTACGGATAAAGATAAAATTTTTATTGATAATAATTTAGAAATTAAGTTCTTTGAGAAAGCAAATAGCAATAAGTTTAGCGGCAACTCAAATTTTGTTCTTAAAAATGTTATTCCTATGAGTAATGCATTTAATAATTATTCAGATCATGTTTTAGACGCTATAAATTCTGAAAGTGCTTTTTTAATAAGCAACCTAGAAACTGCTAAATTCTCAAATCAAGTAATTGATATGCTTGTAAATAAGTGAAAATATTATTCGCAGCTACAGAAATTGGAAGCTTTAATTCGGTGTTTCCGTGCTACTTAGAATATAAGTCTGAATTTGAGTGTCTATTTTACAGTTCGTCTTTAGCGAAAGAGAATGCCTCAATAGATAAAATTTTTGAACCCAAAGATGCAGGTCTAAAACAATTACTAATTGAGAATCGCGTTAAAATATTAGTTTATTCAGTAAACATACATTCTGAAAAAGTTCTTAAATTAGCAAAATGTTGCAAAGAGTTAAATATAAAACTAATACATATTTTAGATTACTGGAATGGTTACATTGAGAGAATGACCCTAAATAGTGAAATAGTTTTACCAGACATTTATGTTGTTCCAGATCAAAAAGCATATCATGAAGCAGTTAAATTCGGGGTACCAGCAAAAATTATATCTGTTGGAGGAAATCCTGCTTTCAGTAATTACCTAAAAAAGTTTATAGCTATCAAAAGTGAGTTTTCAAATCAAGAACTTAAAGATGAATACGAAAGCAATCTAGCTTTTATATCTGAACCTGTCCATAAAGATCAAGGTGACATTGGTTCTATTGGGTCAAGAGGATATACAGAATATAGTGTTTTAAATAATTTGTATGATGCCATAAATCATCGCGTGGATATTAAAATTGATATATTTCCCCACCCAAGACAAGATATTCAACAACTCAAGGAGTTTTTAGAAAGATTTGACAAAAATATTTTCTTATTTAGAGAGAAAAATCATAAACTAATTTCATCTAATATAAACCGATACAAAGGTATCATTGGTATGTCATCTACAGTTCTTTATGAAGCTTGGTTGATAGGCTTCCCAGTGTTAAGTCTTCAACCAAACCTTAAAATCAAGTCTCTAAATGAAGCAATGAACCGAGATGGTATAAAAATTATAACCAACCAAACAGCTATGAAAGAGAGTATTAGAAAATGGATTAATAGTGTTTATAATAATACCCAATCTAGTGAACTTAGGATCAAAGAACTCCAAATTCACGCAGATTCTATAGCTAGAATAAGAAATTTAATCCTATCTTATATATGAAAAACATAGCAATAATTCCAGCAAGGATTGGGAGTAAGAGAATTCCAAAAAAAAATATTAAAAATTTTCTCGGAAAACCTATAATTTCATATCCAATTGAGGCAGCTTTAAAATCTAAAATTTTTGATGAAGTTATAGTCTCAACTGACTCAAAAGAAGTTCAAGAAATATCAAAAAACTTAGGTGCTAACTCACCGAAGTTAAGACCTAAAAATCTATCAGATGACTTCACGCCTACTGCACCAGTACTAGATCATGCTTTAAAGCATCTTGCATCAATAGACTTAAGCAAAATTGATTTTCTATGTTGCATATATCCAACTTCAGTATTTGTGACTTCAAATAAGTTAAAAGAAGCTTTTAAAAAGATAAAACATTCAAAATCAGGAAGTTGCTTTGGAGTTATTGAGAATGATCATCCAATAATGAGATCCCAGCGAATAAATGAGAAAGGACATCTTGAATTAATTTGGCCTGAACATGAGCTTACAAGATCACAGGATTTAGAAAAAACGTTTCGGGATTCTGGGCAATTTTATTTTTTGAATTGTAAAAGATTCTTGTACGAAAAAAAAATTTACTATGAGGACTCACTACCAATTACTTTAACAAAATATGAGGCTCATGATATCGATACAATTGATGATTGGGCTTTTTCGGAATTCTTATATAAACAACTATCAAGGAATAAGTAACATGTCTGATTTGAAATCTAGAGTTTTTAAGAGATATAACCCAATCGGCGTTGACGAAATAGAAGCAGTTAATAGAGTTTTGGAATCTGGAGTTCTCTCTGACTTTTATGGTACTTGGTCTAAAAAGTTTTATGGCGGTGACCGCGTTAAAAAATTAGAGGAATATTGCTCTAAGATATTTGATGTGAAACATGTAATAAGTGTAAATTCATGGACATCTGGACTTGAGTGTGCAGTTGGTGCAATTGGTGTTTCTCCAGAGGATGAAATAATAACAACTCCATGGACAATGTCTGCAACTGCTATATCTATTCTTCATTGGAATGCGATTCCTGTATTTTGTGATATATCTCCAGATAGTTATAACTTAGACCCTCATCTCATTGAAAAACATATTACATCAAAAACAAAAGCAATAATGTCAGTTGATATATTTGGTCAGTCAGCTGATGTGACCAAGATAAATGAAATAGCAAAAAAATATCATTTAAAAGTTATTTCAGATTGCGCTCAAGCAATATGGTCTAATTTTAATAATAAAAAATCGGGAACTTTGACTGACATTGGTGGTTATAGTTTAAATTATCATAAACACATTAATTGTGGAGAAGGGGGCCTTATTGTTACTAATGATGACAATCTTGCTGATAATTGTAGGTTGATTAGAAATCATGCTGAATCTGTAGTAACTGGAATGAAAAAGACCGATCTAAATAATATGATTGGACATAATTTTAGAATGGGTGAAATTGAAGCAGCTATATCTCTGTGCCAGCTTGAGAAGCTACCCATGCTAGCTTCAAAAAGAAAAGAAATGGGTGACTACTTATCAAACAATTTAAGTATTATCGACTGTATAAAGGTCCCAGAAGTCAATCAAAATAGTGATAATGTTTATTATGTTTTCCCAATTCAGCTGTTTTTAAGCAAACTAAAGTGCAATAGAAAAGAGTTCATCAAATCTCTTGAAGATCATGGAGTGCCAGGAGTTTTTGAGGGTTATCAAAACCTTCATACATTACCTGTTTTTCAACAAAAAAGAGCTTTTGGTAATACAAATTTTCCATGGACCAACTCAAATATTGATTACAAAAAAGGTATATGCCCTGTTGCAGAAGATCTCCATGATAATAGCTTCATAGGTCTTAATATGTGCCTTTATGATTTCTCAATGGATGATATTCAACTTATTTCAAATGCAATCATTGATGTGGCTTCTAAGTTTCAAAAATGAAGCGTTGTAGCATTTGCGTTAATCCTGTTACAAGGCCTAACACATTTTTCGATAAAAAAAATATTTGCCAGGCATGTAAATTTTCTAGTGAAAACTTTAAATATAAGATTGATTGGAAAAAAAGAGATAATCAGCTTAAGAGAATTTTAAATTGGGCAGCAAAAAAGAAGACATCAGTCTATGATTGTATTGTCACTGTAAGTGGAGGCAAAGATAGTGTCAGACAGGCTTTTTTTGCTAGAGATGAGCTCGGACTAAATCCTTTATTGGTTTCTGTGCAGTATCCACCTGAGCATTTACGTGACAGAGGTGCAAAAAATTTAGATACATTAATTAAAGCTGGTTTTACAACATACACAATGAGTCTAAATCCGCAGCTATGGAAGTCACTTATTAAAGAAACTTTTTTTAAGAATGGAAATATTTTTAACACTACAGAAATGGCACTATATGCGATACCAATTCACTTTGCTATTGATCTAAAGATTCCCTTGGTTTTTTTGGGCGAAAATCCAAGCCATACTTTGGGAGAGAAGCATGGTGGTAAGGGGGCTAACGCAAATAATATGTATCTAGGAAATACTTTGAATGAGGCAAGGAGATTATTTTCGAATATCAATACTAAATCTCCATCAGATAAATACTTTTATAATTATCCTTCTCCTAATGATATGAAAATGGGAAGTATTAAGATTTTTTATCTTGGATATTTCATAAAAGATTGGTCTGGTACAAATAATGCAAAGTTTGCCATTGAAAGAGGTCTTGATATCAGATCAAAAAACCCTGAAGAGATTGGTGATCTTTGGGGATTCACTGGCTTAGACGAAAATTTCAGGATCGTGAACCAGTACCTAAAATTTCTTAAATTTGGTTTTGGCCATGTTACCGATCAGGTCCAAGAAATGATTCATGCTAACCGAATAACAAGATCAGATGGTCTAAAATTAATTGAAAAATATGATGGCAAAATATCATTCTCATACATTGACGAATTTTGTAATTACTTAGAAATCTCTCATGAAAGCTTTTTCAAGATTGCGAATAGATATAAAAATGAACATATTTTTCATGAAAAAGTAAACAAAAAAAATTTTAATAAACTTAAATATACTGTTGATGGATAAAAAAATAATAAAAGCTTCAATAATTGATTATGGGATGGGAAATATTGGGTCAATTGTTAATGCTTTTAACAGAATAGATATCTCTTCAATTGTAACTAAAGATAAAAAAAAGATATTAAGTAGCCAGATATTAATTTTGCCTGGTGTTGGCTCATTTGGACAAGCTATAAATAATCTTCATGAAAGGGATCTTTTTGAATCGATCCACATAGCCGCAATTGAGAAGAAAATACCTACTCTAGGCATATGCCTAGGCGCACAATTAGCTTGTCAGTCCTCAACTGAAAATGGATTTAATGATGGTTTTAAATGGTTTGATTCATCTGTTCAACATATGAAATCAACAAAATCCTTGAGAGTTCCTCATGTTGGGTGGAATTCAATTAGATATAAGAAAAGCTCAGTATTATTAAAAAATATAAAAAGATTTTCTAATTTTTATTTTGATCACTCTTATTTCATAACTGAGTCTAAGCATACTTTAGCTACATCAAAACACGGCACAAAATTTTCATCTATTCTTCAAAGGGAAAACATAGTTAGTGTTCAATTTCACCCTGAAAAAAGTTCAATCGTTGGACTACAATTTCTAAGAAATTTTTATAAATTTGCTGAAAATTATTTATGACCTCATCCCTAAAAACTAGAATCATTGGAGTTATCCCAATCATTGAAGGAATTGCTGTGCAAAGTATTGGTTTTAGGAAGTATCTTCCTCTTGGAGACCCTTCAATAATTGTTGAGAATCTTAATCGACATGATATTGATGAAATAGTTATTCTAGACATTGGTATACATAAAGGAAGCCTAGCAACTGAATTTAAAATTTTTGAGAAATGTGCACTTCAGTCATCTGTTCCCATATCAATTGGCGGTGGAATAAATAATATCTCTATAGCTAATAAAATAATTAAGAATATTGCGGATAAAGTTGTTATTAATACATCTATATTTTTAAAACCGAATATAGTTACTGACATTGCATCAAGATTTGGAAGTCAAGCAATTATTGGATCACTTGACATAAAACTTGATAGAGAAACTAATCGTTTTTTTGCTTATTCGCATGGTGGGTCAAGAAATACAAAATATCAATTAGACGAAGCCATTCATCTATGTGAGAAAGTCGGATGTGGAGAAGTCTTAATAAACTCAATTGATAACGATGGTATGAAGAAAGGATTTAATAAGAAACTTATAAAAGAAATTCACTCTGAAAAAAATTTGCCACTTCTAATTGCAGGTGGTGCTGGATCTTTTAAGCATTTGAACATTGGAAAGAAATTAAATATCGATGGTATTTGCGTTGGAAATTATTTTAACTTTGCAGAGCATCAAGTTCTCTTAACAAAAAGATATTTAAAAAATTTGGGCTATAAAATTAGGATTGGAAGAGATATCCATCTTAATACAAAATTTAGTCTAAAATTTAATTCCCAACTTCCTCCATCTGAAAAAATATTATTGTCAAATAGGTTTTCAATCAAAAAAAAAGATAATGAAAGAATGTAAAAAATGTAATTATAAATCTGATCATCCATTGGGGATTACTATAAATCATGATGGTATATGTTCGGGTTGTATAGTTCATGAAGAGAAGGACTTCAAAGATTGGGAAAAAGAGCAATCCAACATCATCGAATTGGTTAAGCAATATAAATCGAAGAAAAGAAATATCCATGACTGTATTGTTCCTGTATCAGGCGGTAGAGATTCATTCTTTGTTTTGCATTTAGTTAAAAACATATTAAAACTTAATCCACTTTTAGTTTCTTATAATTCTCAATATAACTCTCCTACAGGCATTAGAAATTTATCAAAATTAGTTACAGCTTTTGGATGCGATATTATTAAATTAACTATCGATCCATCGATTATAAGAAGAATTAATAAAGAAACTTTTGAGTACTTGGATAGTATTTACTGGCACGTTCTCGCGGGAGAAACAGTACTTCCAGTTAATATTTCTGTTAAGTTCAAGATTCCACTAATTATTTGGGGTTGTCATCAGGGGATAGATCAAGTTGGGATGTTTTCTCATAATGATAAAGTTGAAATGACTAGGAGATATAGAAAAGATCATGATTTAATGGGGTTAGAGGCAGAAGATTTTGTAAAAGAAAAAATTCTCTCTCATAAAGATCTTCATGAGTTTATGTATCCCTCAGACCAAGAATTATCAAATAATGGTACTAGAGGTATCTATCTTAATAATTATTTTAGATGGGATACCATGCTGCAACATAAACAAATGATAGAAGAATATAATTATGAAACAAGACAGCTAAAAAATACTTTTGATAATTGCAATGATACTCATTGCGAAATTCATAATACAATTCATGATTTTTTGAAACTTAAAAGACTGGGATATTCAAGAATTACTGATCATGTCAATCGAGAAATAAGATTTAATCGAATTAATAAAGATCAGAGCAAGATATTAATTAATTTTTATGAGGACCAAATTGCCTCATCAATCTCTTTTAAAGATGTTTTTTTAATGACCGGAATTAATGAAAAGGAATTTAAGTCGAAATTAAAAAAACTGGATTCTAGGTTTTTGAATAATATGCCCAAAAAAAATCGATCAACTAAATCTGATTTTGAAAAAGTAAAAAAATCACTAAAAATTCCTTTTAATGAGTTTGCAGGAGTTGATGATAATAGAAAGAAACCAATCTTATTAGGAAGAGGCTGGCATGATTAATGAAATAGTTACTGGCAGATTAATCATGAAACCATTTAAACGTGCTGATATTTCAGATGAATATTTGAGTTGGCTTAATGACAAAAAATTAATGCGTTTCAGTCAACAGCAACATAAGACTCATGATTATCAATCATCATTAGCTTATTTAGAAACTTTTGTTGGTACAACTAATTTATTCTTAGGGGTGTTCACAAAAGATAAAAATATTTTGATAGGAACGCTCTCATCGTATATTGATGAAATAAATCAAGTCGCTGACCTCGGTATTTTGATTGGCCACAAAGATGCAGCCGGAAAAGGTTTTGGGTTTGAAGCATGGAGCCAAATGATATCAGAGCTTGAGAGAAAAGGGATAAGAAAGATTACAGGGGGAGCAATGTTCAACAATCAAGCAATGATTAAAATTTTTTTGAGATCTGGTATGTCTTTAGAATGTACTCGAAGAGATCATCAAATGTATAATAATAAACCAGTGGATGTTGTTTATTATTCAAAATTTGTTTTTCAATGAGAGCTAAATTCCTCGAACTTGTTTCACCGTTTAATGTTGTTTTGCGTGAGAGTGCGGTAAAAAAAAGAGAAATAATCGCAAAGACTATTTTAAGTGCAATTTCACCTGGAACCGAATTAGCTGCTTATCGTGGTGAAGAGAGTTTACAAAATAAACCTCCTGAATTTCCCAGGCTTCTGGGATATTGTAATTTATCAAAAATTATTAAAGTTGATTCACCAAATTTGCCCTTTAAAGTTGGAGACAAAATCCTTACTTTTCAATCTCATAGGGATATTATCTCTGTTAATTCTGATGAAATAATTTCATTAGTCCCTAAGGGCATTTCTGACCATGATGCTGTATGTACATACCTATTTCATCTAGGATATTCAGGAATTTTAAATCTAAATATAGTTACTGGGTCAAATGTTATGATCATCGGTGGTGGTTGTTTAGGAGTAGCCTCAGCTGCAATGAATGCCCTTGCATCAAACAGCGTTACCTTGGTCAGTGATCTACCTAACTCCTCGTTTGATGTAATTACTAAAAATTTGAATATAAAAGTGATTAGCAGGAAAGCTATATTGAAAAAAATATTTAAAGAGCAATTTGAGACTGTTATATCTACAACAAATTCATTTAATGATCTTCATGACTCACTTCAATGCTTAAAGATGCATGGATCCGTAGGAATTCTTGGCTTTCCAGGAAGAGGACAAAATTCTTTTAACGTAAATCCATTTGTTTCAAACAACTTCTACAGAAAACAGCTAAATTATCAAGCCATCGGAATGCTCCCGGATAACAACGATACTAGAGGATTTTTAAATTTTAATGAAAAAAAGAATTTCAAATATATTCTAGATCTAATGAAACAAAAAAAACTTTCTTATAAAATATTCAACACAAACACATATTCTTTCAAGAATATTTCAAAATGTTATGCAGACCTAGAAAGCAGAAAATCTCCTAGCAAAACACACATTATAAAATGGTAATCAAATCTGCATTGCTTGGATGTGGAAGAATGGGCGCCTTTACCTCAGATTCTGTAAAAAAATTCTCTCCAAAATGCTGGCTACCTCTTAGTCATGCTGAGAGTATAAAAAATCATAAGAACTTTCGTCTAGATTATGCATGTGATTTAAATAAAAACCTTTTAGAGAAAGTCAAAAGAAAATATCAAATTTCTTATGTCTATGAAAATTACTTAGATATGATCTCAAATAATATTGACTTTATATCTATAGCAACAAGAACACCCAATAGAGCAAAAATAATTGAAGATGCTTTAAACCAAGATATAAATATTATTCATACAGAAAAACCTTTATGCAATTCAGTATCTGAATTAAATAATCTTGACAATCAACTTTCTGATGATAAAAAAATTATTACTTACGGAACTGTAAGAAGGCATATGAAGATTTATAGGAAGGCAAGAGATTACATACGAAATGGCAAACTTGGCAAGCTTATTTCTATAAATTTAAATATGGGTTTTGGAGGTTTGTTCTGGATGCATCCTCACACTGTTGATTTGGGATTATTTTTTGCTCCAGGAGGTGCTAAACCAGTTTCGGTTTATGCAAATTTCCTAGATATCAATAGAAAAGGTAATAAAATTTATAATGATCCAAAATTATTATTTGGTTACATCAAGTTTGATAATGATGTTGTTGTAAATATCTCTGCAGGCAGCTCCTGTGATGTAGATCTTATATGTGAAGGAGGTCAAGTGACTGTGTCTAATGACGGAGAGAAGATTATAATTAAACGCTCTACACTCAGTGATCCTTACATGAAAAAACAAAAGGAAATTAAAGTTAATTACCCATTTCCTGAGGGGACCTATTCCATCCTAAGATTAATCAATAAATCTATTCAGAATAAAAACTTTCTTGAGGTAAATTTACTCAAAAAAGATATATTATTGAATCAAAGAATTCTTTTTCTACTTATTGCCTCAAATTTGTATAAACGCGAGTTAGATATTAATTTTCAATTAGATGATATAAATATCCTTGCTCAAACTAATGGTATGCCAGCATGAAAAATAAGAAAGTTTATAGAAGATTTAAGAGGCAAAAGTTTGCTTATTTAGAAAATAGGTACTCTAAATCGAACTGTGATCAAGTAATAGAATTTATAGATAACTATCCTGAAATTGAAAGCGAGATGCAATATGGTGGAACTGAGAAGAGGATTTGGAATGCACATAAATTGGGATCAGATGCAATTAAGGAATTTGTAAATTATTCAAATGAATTGATATTTTCAATATTTAATATAAGGACTGAACCAGTAAATGTTCTAGCATACTCAAATTTACCTCTAAATGATTCTTTGAATCAACAGGTTGATGGCAGATGGCACTACGATTCATTTACAAAGCAATTTAAAGTTTTTTTGCTACTTGATGAAGTTACAATTGAAAATGGCTGCATGCAAATCATTCCGAGAACTGGAGGGTTTTTTAAGCTAAGGAAAGCATTTCAAAATGGCTTTATTTTCCATTTTAGACACATCTTCAGCAAATTAAAAAGACAAGCCTACTCATCAATCTCTGACAAAAAAATTGAGCAGCTCATTAATACTGGTTATAAAGTCAGGTCACTTACTGGTGAAGCTGGCCAGATTATTTTTGTAGACACTGCATCTCTTATTCATCGAGCTAGCCCATGTAAATCTGGAAAAAGATATCTTTTGGCATGTTATTACAAAAAGGTAATCTAATTGAAAACTTCATTAGATAATTTTCTCAGTATACTAAATGATTATTCTAAGTTGATTAGTGAGCAGAAAGAGAATTTTATTCAAAATGCTAGTTCTTTTTTGCATGAAACAAACCAAAATAATATTAAGCAAACCATAACCTCCAAAGAAGAAGGCATAATAAAAAAAATATCTTTTTTTTTTAAGGTTTTTTTGCCAAATAAGCTTAACTTATCAACTTTAACGAATTTACTTCAGTTACTTAAATTTATTCAAGTAAATAAAAATAGGAAATTTGATATTATTGTCTTCAATTCAAAAAGAGGTCAGTTCAAATTTGATCATAGTCTTACAAGGCTTGGCATAAATAAAAAATTTTTAAACGAGGAAAATGATCAGCTCAGTCATTCAAAATATCTAGTAGTCGATATATCCAATGGCTTTTTAAATAAAAATGACTTTACACATAAAGATATTTTTTTTAATACTAACTTTACATCTATTCTATTTATCGGATTATTAAATGTCTTTGAATTATTCTATTTGTATCTCAAAACTATTTTTTTAAAAAAACAATTGCCAATTAAAGGAACCTTGATTGGTTTTATTGGATTAAAAAGAATCTATAAAAATTTTAATATCAACAGAATATTTTTTTTTACTACTAACTCTAGATCAACAGAAATAATAAGAGCATTTGCACTCTCTAATCTTCAAGACAATAAATACAAATCAGAAATAACTGAAATTTTACATGGAGTGATTGATACTACATATAAAAATTACCTCATAAGCCTTTCTAAGAAAAATATTTTTCTAAAGAATATGAAAATAGTTGATTGTGTCCCAAATTTACATAAATATTTTTATGTCCCAGGATATAAAGTTGATAAAGAATTTTATAATTCCTCGTGGCTTTTAAAATCTAACTTAATAATTGATCAAAAGAAAAATTTAGATCAATTTAATAGCGATAATTTGATCATTGTTTTTTTTGGAGCACCAAATATCTTAGATAATGAGAAATATATTGATTCAAGCCTTTTTGCTTTTGAAAATTCAGTATTAGATATGACAATGCAAATTGTTGATGAGCTTAATTCAAAGTATGAAATTTACTACTCTCCTCACCCTCAACATTTTGATGAGTTTAAAAATAATAAGTTTTTTGATAAAAAAATAAGAATATTACCTGATTCTTTTTTTGGTTTTTTCATATCAGATGTGTCAATTGGAATCTGTTCAACAACTTTATTTGAATCAAAGTTTTTTGGTGCTGAGTCTGTAATGCTTCTTAGCAAAGAAAATACAATATTTTCTGAATCAATTACCAAGAATATATTACTTATTGAAGATAACAGTCTTAAATCAATTAGGAGCAAGATTCAGGAAACAATAAATAAAATAATTGTTGAATTACCTCCAAATTATTTTAAAGAGAAATTAAGCTCAAGAAAGAAACTCCTTTTGAATAGCCTTTTTGGTTAGCCTTAATTACTTTTATTTTCTTATTTTAGATGCTTGTTGAGACAAATATATAAATCTAAGAAATATCATTCCAGCAGCAACTAGAATCTCATTTCCAAAATCAGCAATAAATAATAAATATTGAATTGCAAAAAATGATAGCCAAAAGAAAATGTCTGTTTTGATAAGAAGAAAAATATTATTATTCCAATATAAAATATTATATGCAATTAGCGAAAGGCATGCTATTAATTGAAATGAAAATATCCCTATTATATCTGAAATCATTACAAGCTCTGCCCCAACCGAAGTTGATAAGATAAAAAAACATGCAACTGTGCTTACAAATGCACCTATTATCAGTATCCTCCAGATTTCAAATCCCCATAGTGCTGACTTAATAGAAATTTTCCCTGTTAGGAAGTCTTGCCTTTTAAAGCTTAGGTAATAAAAATCAAACAACATAATCATAATACTAAAACAATTAATGATTAGTATTAAAATAGCTATCTTATCTGGTGAGGCCACCAGTACTATCATCCGATCAATATATGAAACAGAGGTAGTAAATATAGCGAGCAGTAAAAACTTCTTATGTTTAAAGTTATACAAGAATCCACTTTTATAAATTATCTTATTTCTAAATTTAGACTTATAGACCCTGCTAAAGTAGTTATAGGGAAAGTATTTACCAAAAACTAAGAAATTAACTAGTATTATTATTAAAAGTACTTCAACTTGATTTAAATCACTTATTAAAAAAATAATTAGTGATAGGACTCCTATCATAGCTGATTTAAAAAGCTGTTTTCCCCCCCACCCTTGAAAGTCTTTTGCGTATAACTTAAATCTTAGGCATTCGTCTGCGAGTTTTTCACTTAAAAAAAATAACGCTACCAGAATTGACAGAGCATATGTAGCAGATAAATAAAGCTTATAAATTAAAAAAATAATAATAGAACCTAATAATGAAAGAATAAAAGTACCAATGACAAAGCCTGAGTATGAAGAATATATTTTTTTGCGATTAAAAAAATTTATATAATAATTTCTATAAATATCAGTATTTATTAAGATCAAGGCGATAGCTATAAGTACAAATGTTTTAGCAATTGCATTTCCGTCCTCAATACCAACAAAATTAATTAAGAAATAAATTATTAATGGTTTTATGGCAATAGCACTAACTCTTCCTAAAGTATAAAGATCCATTTTTAAAGTATTTTTTTCATAAATTTAGTTCGAAATAGAACTATTATTTGTTATTAATTAAATTATCCAAGGCTTATATAGCTATAATAAGTAAGTATGAAAGACTATAATGAGAATCATCTTGCATAACATGACCATTATATATACTGTTTTATTAAAGATCCTATTACATCAATGAACTTTCAAATTAATTCCTTTTTAAAGTATTGTTTTAACAATATTGTCTCGAATCTTATAGTTCTTGCAATTTTAACCATTTCACTTTTAGTTTTGTCGATCACTTTTTATCCAAAAAGCTACTCATCCAGTATATTAATTGCTGGTGCTGAACAGGAGGGAGACGCAAGTGTAGAATCCTCAGGTTTATCAGGCTTGGCTTCATTGGCTGGAATTGAGGTTGGGGGAGGTAAGCAGGCACAAAGGGCACTTATTAACCTAGAATACTTGAAATCTAGAACTTTTCTTGGCTATTTCTTCATCGAAAAAGAATATTTAAAACTGCTAGTTCCAAAATTCTGGGATCAAGATAAGAATGAATTAGTTGATGAAATGTCTTTGACTGAGTTGCATGGATATATCTATGAAAAGCATTTAGGCTTTAGCGAAGATAGACGTAAAAAAACTATAACTTTAACAGTTAAATCTCATGATCCTCTCTTATCTTCTGATATTGCAAATAACTTCATCAAATTAGGTAATGACGTAATTAGAAAAAGAACAATTGAAGAAAATAAACTTTTCTTTAAGGCTCTCACAGAAAACTCTCAATCAATTGACTCAATAACATTAAGACAAGGGATTTCCTCTAAAGTTCTTACAAAACTTTTCAATAATGCTATTGCAGAATCGAAAGATGATTATGCTTTTGATATCATAGATAAAGCACATCCAAATCCCAGACAAATACCATCAAAGTTTATTTTAGCAGTCTTATCGGGCTGTATTTCATTTTTAATCTTATTTTGTTTTAGGCTTTATACTTTTCGAATCTATAAAGAATAAATCGTTGAAAGCAAGATCTTCTTTATGAATGGTTTTAAGATCATCCTTACATATTACATTGTATATATAATAGTCCCATTATTGAGCCTTTTCTTTTTTAGAGATTTATATACACCAGTTTACTACATAGCAGATATCTCTTTTGAAGCAATTATTTTTATTTTTCTTGCATTGCTTATTATTTTTTTAATTGCCAGTAACAAAGATGTTGTAGAAAATAATGACTCATTAACACTTGGCAACATATTTTCAATTCCTTTTAGAAAATATATTAAATTTGAAAAGGTTATTTCATTAACCCTATTGATATTTGCTATAGGCTATTTTTTTTTAGGGACAAACTCTTATAGGTATGGCGAAACTGCGATAAGTGATCAAGGGGGGCTGTTTTATGTTCTTATCGTAAGATCAATAGCATTTATTTACCTTTTAAACTTTTTTAGGAGGTTTGTATTACATCGTGAGAAAATTAATATTTCTAGCTTTCTTTGTGGGAACGCACACTCCATTTTTCTTATATCAACAAATGGTGGAACGGCAGATTTATTGATAGCATCATTTTTTCTAATGATTACTCTATTGCCCCAATTCCTTGCAGTACTTCTTACCAACAAAAAAACAGACTATGAATTTGGGTATAGAAATATTGCCAAGCTATCCTTTTTTGCTTTTTCACCAATACTTTTTGTGTTTACACTTCTTATTGGAGAGTCCTTAAAAGCTGATACTGGATATCTATTGTCGTTTGATGAGCTCTTATTAGAGCTCGAACTAGAGACATTAGGGTTTTTTATAATATTTTTAGTTGATTTTTTGTCAACTCACCTTTACTCACTTCTCAACTATATTGAGCATGGTGTTCAGTACCACTCAAATATCTTGATCATTAATGAAATTTATAACAACTTTTTATTTCGTCTGAATATTATTTTAGGTGAGCCATTTTCTATGATTAAGCCAGAAATAGCTTCAGTGAATAGGCTAAATTATATGGAATTAAGTTTGTCGCCCCTTAGCATTCATGAGGGTACTTCACCAGGGTATTTGGCATCTTTTGTGATAGCCTTTGGTAAATATTTAGGTTTCATATTTGTTATTTTATATTCATTTTTTTTAGTAAAAACTTTGGCTACAGTTTTACATTCAGAATTTTATAAAATCAATCTAGCCGGAGCTTTCATAATATGCCAATCATTGCTTTGGTTATTTGCAAGCCCAATAGATTTTTTAGTTATCTTCGATAATACAACAGTTTTACTTATATTTTATTTATCGTTTTACTTTTATTGCAAGGAGTTAAATATTTCCAATGAATAAAATGAAAACTAAAAGAAAGAAAATTTGGATTCTCCAGACCGGTGAGCCAGTGCACAGTGATTTAAATTTCAGGCCAATGAGAGCAATAAATCTATCAAATGCCTTAGTTAAGAAGGGTCACCATGTTACTCTTTGGACAAGTTCATTTTTTCATCAACAAAAAAAACAAAGATTTAAAGGTTTTCATTCCCTTCAAATTAGTGACAGCTTAGTTATAAACTTTATACCATCGCCTGGATATAAATCTAATATTGGTTTTGGTAGATTATTTGATCATGCAATTCTTGCACTTAATTTTTTTAATATAATCAAGCGATCCGAGAATTTGCCAGATAAAGCTTTCATTGGCTATCCGCCAATTGAAACAAGTTTTATTTTCTCGAGATGGTTAAAAAAAAATAATATCCCTTATTATGTTG
>MDTE01056187.1_pt1 | contig 22275 bp, 19 predicted proteins | sample 811231 | NCBI WGS metagenome assembly MDTE01 (sample SAMN05326651, study PRJNA326480) | marine metagenome | isolation source: seawater | place: Indian Ocean: Red Sea | collected 2010 | reverse complement strand
CGCACCCCAAAGGCGCTGCCAAGCTGATCGCCGCCTATCCGACCGTCATGCTGGCGGCGTTCTTCCTGGTGCCGTTTGTGATCATGATCGTGGTGAGCTTCTATCATCGTCTAGAAGGCTCGCAAAGCGGCTACGAGCCAGGATTCGAGTTAACACATTACGCGCGATTTTTCTCCAAACTGTTCATCGAGCGAATATTGGTCAGCATCGAGTTCGCTTCCGTAGCGGCGTTGCTGAGTGTGTTGGTCGCGTTTCCATTCACCTACTTTCTAAGCCGGTTCACACGCCGCTGGCAAGTCGTGACACTGGTTTTCATTCTCAGCGTTCTGTCACTTTCCGAAGTCATTGTTGCGTATTCCTGGTCGGTGCTTTTGTCACGTACCGCCGGAATCTCAAACTTGTTCGTGTTCTTAGGCTTCATGGACAAGCCCACGTCGTGGACCCCGAGCTACGCAGCCGTGCTGTTTGGTCTGACCTATTTCAACTTGCCGTTCGCAACTCTAATCATGTATCCGCAGTGCACACGCCTGGACCGTGAACTGACGGAAGCCTCACAAACCCTCGGTGCATCACCGATAAGAACATTCTTCACCGTGGTGGTGCCGTTGCTGTGGCCGACCATCATGACCGCTTTCATTGTTTTGTTCGTATTCACCATGGGGGCGTTCGTCACACCACTGTGGCTGGGCAAGCCCGAGCACGGCATGTTCGCGATCTACATTCAAGATCAAGCGTTGAATCGCGGCAATGTGCCTTTCGCCGCTGCGATGTCGATATTCTTTATGGTCACCACCTTGCTGCTGGTGTTGTTCACTGTCTGGCTAGGCCGAAAGAAGTTGAGCTGATGAGCAAACTCGCCCGAAACATCTTTTGCTGGTTCATCATCGTTACCATGAGCGGACCGCTGGTGGTGGTGGCGGGTGTATCGCTGAACGAGAAAAAGCTCATGTTCTTCCCACCACGAGGGCTGTCGTTTCGCTGGTTCGAGGAAGTGTTCACCAAAGCGCAATGGTTCGAAGCGCTTACCGCAAGTCTGGTCATCGCCTTTGCAGCCGGGATCATTGCTCTCACTATTGCGCTGCCCATCGCGTACTTCATGTGGCGGTACAACATCCGCTACGCGAAGATGCTCTACAGCATAGGCCTGCTGCCTTTCGCGCTGCCGCCAGTCATCACGGCGCTCGGCATGCTCATCTGGTGGGCCAAGTTCGGCGGCTCGGGAAGTTATACCGGCATCGCCCTGGGCCATGGCGTATTCCTGGTGACCTTGCCCATGATCATGATTTCACTCGGTCTGGAGTCGATTGACACCGAACTGTTGGAGGCCGCCGAAACCATGGGAGCGGATGCAAAAAAGACTTTTACCTCGGTGATCCTGCCGATGGTCGCGCCCTACATGGTGGCCGGCTACGCGTTTGCATTCGTGATCAGTATCAACGAGTTCATCATCTCGTTCTTTCTCGGACAGTTCGCTGTCTACACGTTGCCGGTTCGATTGTTCGCGAGTCTGCGCGCAGGTTACTCACCCACTATTGCGTCCATCTCGGTGATGTTCATACTAATGGCGCTGATTGTGTTCACGCTGGTCGCTCGATATGGCGATCTGCCACGCCTGCTCGGCGCCTGGTCCCCCAAAGAGCGCTGAAGGCAGGCTGACGGTGACCATCGACACCGTCGACACCGAGCCCTACTGGTGGCAAGACGCCCCCAGACCCGCTTCTGATGGCGCCCGCCATCCGCCGAAAGACGTCGACGTTGTAGTCGTCGGCTCTGGCTACACCGGCCTTTCCGCCGCCCTCACACTGGCACGCGCCGGTCGCTCTGTGCTGGTCCTCGACCGGGCGCAAATCGGCGCCGGCGCGAGCACTCGTAACGCCGGAATGATGAGCGGTAATCTGAAGCCTACATTGTCGGCTCTGAGTCGCCGCTTCGGGTCCAGCACTGCCCTTGCAATGTATGCCGAGGCCGCGACAGCCCGCGAGTATCTGCATCACTTGATCGACGCTGAAGGCATAGACTGCGACCGCACGGAGTGTGGCCGTTTGACACCCGCGACTTCAAGGAGGCACTACGACACTCTCGCGCGCGAAGCCGAGGCACTCGCTACAAAACTCGGCCTCGAGACTTATGCGGTATCCAAGACGCTACAACACCAGGAAATCGACAGCGACCACTACCATGGCGTCATCGTCAATCAGGCAGTTTGGTCATTCCAGCCGGCCCGCTATCACCAAGGTCTGCTCGAATGCGTCATCAGCGCTGGCGTGACTGTCATCGACCAGACCGAAGTGACGGGTGTCGACAGCAGCGGCGAGCAAGTGCTGGTCGAGACCGCCAAACAACAAATCCGATGCCGGCAGGTGATGATTGCAACCAACGGCTACACGACTCCTGGACTGCGCTGGTGGCAGCACCGGGTAGTGCCCATCCAAGGACGTATGCTGGCGACCCGGGAGGTGAGCGGGAATCTGATTCGTCAGCTGCTGCCCAAGGGCCGGGTGGTGGTCGAGAGCAACCGACTGTTTCACTACTTCCGGCCGTCACCCGATGGCCGCAGACTCCTGGTGGGTGGTCGTTACACGGGCCGGCTCGCGCGTGGTCAGGGCGAATCCGCCATCAGGAATCATCTCGCTCGCGTGTTCCCGGCTCTAGGTGAAGTCGCGCTCGAGTTCGACTGGCATGGCTACACGGCCTTCACTCGAGACCTGTTGCCGCATCTCGGCTCAGCCGATCGAGTCCACTATGCCATGGGTTTCTGCGGCTCGGGCACTGTCTGGGGCACCTGGCTCGGACATCAGTGTGCACTCAAGATCTTAGGCAGCACGGACGCAAACACCCTGTTCGGCCGCAGCCTGCCGGGAATTCCCTTTTACCGCGGAAAGCCCTGGTTCCTGCCCCCTGTGATGGGATGGTTTCGCTTTCGTGACGCGCTCGATCGGTGGTCCGACTAAACACCATGCCCCCTGTCGAGACACGATTGTCAATCACATGAAGTAGAGCTTGCTCGGGAAGAACGCGAACTTTGACACCACCAAGGTGACCAACAGCAGCGTCGAACGGATGATACCAATCCACCCGGCCCAACAATCTAGAAAATCACTCGCCTAAACTTAACGGTCCATACTCAGGACTTTTGACCGCACTATGTCCCCGATGTCGGCGTGTTGGAGATGGCACTTCGTGTTCAATGTGTTAGCGTCGACAGTACTCATCGAACTACAAGCGACCGGACTATGGGCAACGGCAATTACTATGACTACATCATTGTCGGCGCGGGGTCGGCAGGTTGTGTGCTGGCAAACCGGCTTTCCGAGCACCATCGCGTGCTGCTGGTCGAGGCGGGCCCGGACGATGGCGCCCTGCACGTGCGAATGCCGGCGGCCACACCGTTCGCCATCCAGGATCAGCGTCGAAACTGGCACTATCACACCGAGCCTCAGCAACAACTCAATCAGCGCCGGCTTATCTGGCCCCGTGCGCGAATGCTCGGCGGCTGCTCGTCGCACAATCTCATGGTCATCGTCCGTGGCCACGCACGTGACTACGACCACTGGCGCCAGCTGGGTTGTGAAGGCTGGGCCTACGGCAACGTGCTGCCTTACTTCAAGCGCTGCGAGTCTCATGCCGATGGCGCCGGCGACTATCACGGCGCGGATGGCCCGTTGAGCGTGTACAAGGCGAGCTTCGAGAATCCCCTGCATGATGCATTCCTGGAGGCGTCCGAGCAGGCCGGATTCCCTCGCAGCGAAGACTTCAACGGGCATCAGCAGGAAGGCGTGGGTCGTTTCGACCTCAACATCCATCACGGAAACCGCTTCAGTGCCAGTCGAGCGTACCTGTGGCCGGTCCGCGAACGCGCATCCTTGGACTACAGTCTCGAATCGTTGACGAGCCGCATCTTGTTCGATGGCAATCGCGCGATTGGCATTGAGTACGAACGCGCTGGGACCCGGCAGCGATGCTATGCCAATGCAGAGGTCATTGTCAGTGCGGGAGCCATCAACTCTCCTCAGTTGCTGATGTTGTCGGGTATCGGCGATCCGAAGCATTTACACGAACATGCCATTCCCGTCGTTGCCCCGCTAACTGGAGTCGGGCGCAATCTACAAGACCACCTGGATGTCTCCATCAAGCACAGCTGTGAGCTGCCGGTGTCGCTCTATTCCCACATGGCCGCACACAAGAAAGCGGCGCTGGGACTGTCGTGGCTGCTCACCGGCACGGGTGCAGGCGCCACCGGACACTCAGAGACTGGCGGTTTCCTGCGTACCAGAGAAGACCTGGAGTCACCGGATGTGCAGCTGCATTTCATGCCCATGATGCTCGCCCGTGGCCAAGTGCTGCCGCAACGTCATGGCTACCAGCTGCATGTGTGTCAACTCAGGCAGGAGAGCCGAGGCTTTTTGAAGCTGAAGTCGACTGACCCCAGCGAGCACCCGCTGATTGAAGCCAACTACCTGGCCACCCAGAATGACATCGAATGCATGCGTGATGGCGTACGAATCGTTCAAAACATCCTCGCGCAAAGTGCATTCGATAGATTCGGTCCGGCCCCGTTTGATCCGGCGTCCGGCACTGACAGCGATGACCAAATCGACGCCTTCGTGCGTGAGCGCGCGGAGACTTGCTATCACCCCTGTGGCACCTGTCAGATGGGAACCCATGAGCAAAGTGTCGTCGACCCCACACTTCGGGTGCATGGCGTTGATGGCTTACGGGTGGTCGACGCCTCGGTAATGCCGACGGTCATCAGCGGCAACTTGAACGCGCCCACCATGATGATCGCGGAGAAGGCGGCCGACCTGATCATGGGCAAGCCCGTGTTGGCCCGCGAAGAGGTCGAGACTGCATCACCTATTCCGCGGCAATCCGAACAACGGACCGAAAACCGCAGGTCACCAAGTGCAGCATGACCCCATTGTCGGCCGTCAACTCAACGTTTGATGACGACCTCGCAAGGCAGCTCCGACAATCGCTCACAGCCCGTGTCGGTTACAACAATAGATTCGGAAAAGCCGATCCCGAACTCTCGATACTTGAGACATAGCGGCGGCATATGAAACGTCATGCCAGGCTGCAGTGGACGATGCTCTTCCTGACGTAGAGAAATGATCTCACCTTCACCCCAATCTGGTGGATAGCTGACACCGATGCTGTAGCCCAATCGGTTGCGATGATACTCGGCGAATCCTGCCTTTGAGGTGACAGCACGTGCCGCCGTGTCCGCCTCGTGTGGCGTAGCGCCGGGCTTGATGGTTTCCATGGCTGCATCAACTGCTTCGATACACGCATCGGCTACCCGCAGCCACTCCTCATTCGGGTTACCGACGAAAATGGTACGCATGAGTGCGGCGGTGTAACGATGCTTGGAGGCTGAAATCTCGAAATACATCAGGTCGTCATCGCGAAGGGCATTGTCACCACCCGTCTGATGAGGCAGACAGCTTCTTTCGCCGGCGAGCACAAAGGGGGGAAGCCCCATGTACTCACCGCCATTCTCGAACAAGGTCTTGTTGACCACACCGCTGATCTCATCAGCCGTGGCGCCCGGACGTGTGGCCTCGTAACCGGCCAGCATGGCCTTGTCGACAAGCGCGGCTGAGTGCTTCATGACAGCCACTTCTTCGGCCGACTTGATCATGCGCGAGTCCCAGAGAATTTCCGTCGCCTCGACGAAGTCATTGTCCGGCAGAATTTCCATCAAGGTTTGATGCTCATCTACGGTAAAGAAAAAATTCTGTTTCTCCACACCGATACGTTTGCCACTGCCAAGCCCGAGCTGTTGCAACACATTGGCGGTTACCGTGGGTGGGTGATCCCAGTCGTACACCTTGGCGATCTTGGTGCTCCAAGCAAATTCCGGAGAATTGATCCACTCGAAGTCCCGCACCAGGAAAACGGGCTCGCCATCCTTCGGGCACACCACACAGTGATACTTGTAGTAGCCCGGTGACTCGTAGCCACTGAAATAGGTGATGTTCTCCTGAGTCCGGAGCAACAAGGCATCGAGCCCTTGCTCGGCCATGGCTTTCTGGATGGTGTCGTAGCGGCGAACATATTCCTCTGGAGAAAATGCCAGTCGGTCGTGCACCAGCATGGGCAGGTCGTAGCCGGTCTCGCTTCGCCGTGTCGTCTTCTGAAAGGTGACGTGCTCGGTATGCTCAGCAACGTCAAAGATTTCCCGGTCTTGTTCCAGTGGCATGCTTTCCCCCAGTCGGACAGATCGAAGCGGTGATGGTAGACGTTGGCGGGGACGGCGTCGAGATTGGGAACCATGGTTGTACTCGGGTCGCCAGCCAGTACACTGACCCCCTTTCGGGAGTACAGACTCATGAGCAAGACCAAAGACGAAATCGATAGTTTTCTCGAGCAGATTCGTATTGGGTTTCTGGGCAGCCTGAACAAGGACGGGTCACCCAACATCATCCCGCTCTGGTACCGCTGGGATGGCGAGAAGATTCTCATGTTCTCGTCGCGTAACACCGGAAAGGTTCGGCGGTTGCAGTCGAATCCTCATGCGGTGCTGAGTGTCGCCGACGGTGTCGGTGCGGCGGAAAACTGGGTCAGTGTCGAAGGCACTGTGGAGATTGTCGACGAAGGGGGCAAAGAGCTTGCTCTGGAACTCGCCGGGGTCTACTACGACGAAAAGCGAGCCGCCGACACCATCACCGCCTGGTCCCAGCTCGATGACTGGGTGCTGCTGGTGCTCACACCGAACCGAATCCGCAGCTACTAACCGCTGTTTTTCGGGAGTGGAACTATGACTGTGCTGAACAAGCTCGTTGATCTGGACAGCTACCCCATCGAAGACACGGCGTCGCCTCAAGGTCGTGCTCTACTCGAACAGGGACGCCAGTCGCTGCAAGACACCGCCGTCTTCGCCCTGCCCAGCTTCATTCGCCCCGAGGCGCTCGCCGGGATGCAAGCTGAAGCCCGCGCCCTAGCGCCCTTTGGGCATCACCGTGAAGGTCACCGGGATTCCATCGGCAACGCATTGCCATCCCGTGTGAGTGTGACTTGTGTCGGCTATGACCAGATCGCTCTCGACAGTCCGATGCGCGCGCTGTTTGCGTCTGACGCGCTCACGAATTTTCTGGGCGCTTTACTGCAATATCCCTTGTTCTACCGATCTGTTGATCCAATGGCCTCCTGCATGCTGACCTCCTTATCACGTGGTGATGAGCTCGGCTGGCACTTCGACGAGAACAATGGCGTTGTCACCCTGACGCTCGATTCGAGCCCCAAAGGCGGAGTGTTCGAGTATGTTCCGCAAGCAAGAGAGCTGTCAGGCGACGCTCTCTCCAAGCTCATGACCACCGAGGTGCCCGATACCGACCAGCTGCATCATCAAGCTGGCACACTTGCGATTTTCAATGGCCACGACGCCTTGCACCGGGTGTCACCGGTGCTGTCCGACACGCCACGGCTGACACTGATCTTCAGCTACGACACCCAGCCGAATCAGATTTTCTCCGAGCAGATCAGGATGGGATTCTTCAATCGCACCGCACCGCTCATGACTCCTCCATCCACACCGAACCCCTAACATGAAAATTGCTGACAAGACAGCCGTCATCACCGGCGCCGCAGGCGGCATCGGGCTTGCACTGGCAAAAAAATTTCTCGCCGAGGGCGCAAAATCGGTCGTCGTTGCCGATAAGCAGGCAGAGCAAGTGGCGGAGAGTGCGCGGGCCATTGGCGCCACTGGCGTCACCTGTGACGTCCGCAACGAAGCGGAGCTGACGGCGCTCGTCGAGAACACGGAATCGGAGCTCGGTCCCATTGACATCTTTGTCTCCAATGCCGGCATTGCCGAGATAGGCGATGAGCACGCCAGCGATGAGGCCTGGACCCGAAATTGGGAGATACACGTCATGGCGCACGTGTATGCGGCGCGCGCGGTGGCAGCTCGAATGGCCGAGCGTGGCGGCGGCTACCTGGTCAACACCGCCTCTGCGGCAGGGCTGTTAACGCATGTCCATTCAGCCACCTACTCGGTCACCAAACATGCTGCAATCGCCTTCGCCGAGTATCTCGCCATAGAGTATGGTCCTCGTGGTGTTCATGTTTCGGTGTTGTGTCCGCAAGCGGTGCGGACCGCCATGCTCCAGGGACGTGAGGGATCGGTTGCCAGTGTCGACGGCATGATCGAGCCGGAGGATGTCGCCGATGCGGTCATCGAAGCCATGGACACGGAGACGTTTCTGATTCTGCCGCATCCACAGGTACTCGATTACATGCAGCGAAAGACCAACGACTACAACCGTTGGCTGCGTGGCATGCAGAAGCTCAAGGCACAGTTCAGCGAATGATTCGGCCGTGCGCGTATCGCCTCGGACCTGAAGAGGCGAGCCCGGTGCGGTTCAGCAGCGGGTATTCCACCCAACTGAACGCTCCAGGGCAGCGGACAGCGCCAGCAACTTGTCTTCGCAACCCAACGCCGCACCCAGCTGCACACCAATGGGTAAGCCGTCCCTGGAACGCCCGAGCGGCAACGACGCCGCCGGGCAGCCACTCGCATTGAATAGCGGCGTGAACGGAATCTCGTCCAGCATGGCGCTCAGGTAGCCTGGCCAGTCGGGATTCGCCATATCAGTGGTGCCGAGCGGAAGCGGCGGATTCGCGAGTGTCGGTGTCAACAACACATCGTGGCGCTCGAAGAACTGGCCCAGCGCCCGCGTGTTCGACTGAATCACCGAGACCGCGTGTACATAGTCGACACCGGTATATCGCGCACCGTGCGCGGCGCATGCCAGAGTTGCTGGCTCGAACAGTGTCGAAGCTTGGTCATCGGGGCGGTTGGCGAGCAAGCTTTGCACGGCATTGCGCACATTGCAGCTAAAGATCACATCGAACACTGCTCTCAGGCGCTCGCCATCAACGGGTGGTTTCACCGGTTCGACTGTGCACCCGAGTGACTCGCACTGCGCTGCGGAGTCGCGCGCCGCCTGTTGCACCTCGGCCGAGATGGCCTCGCCTGCAAAACCGTCAACACACAAGGCGACACGCAAGCCCGCGACGTCTTGCTCCAGGGCCTGCACGAACGGCTGATCGACAACTCGTACTTGATAGGGATCACCGGCGACCGCCCCAGCCGTCACATCGAGAAGCAATGCGCTGTCGCGGACCGTGTGACTGAGCACATGGGTGTGACTGAATCCGCCTATACCCTCCGGCTCGCCATGCCCCAAAGGCACGCGTGCTCGACTCGGCTTGAGCCCGTACAAGCCGCAATTGCTTGCTGGAATTCGGATCGAGCCGCCGCTGTCCGTGGCATGCGCCGCTGGCACCATGCCGGCGGCGACCGCCGCCGCGGAGCCGCCACTGGAGCCCCCGGGGCTCAACGTGGCATCAAACGGATTCACACACGGCCCGAACAGAACCGGTGAGCTTTCAATGTTGAGGCCGAACTCAGGGGTGTTGGTCTTGCCCAGAATGCATAACCCGGCCGCCTTGAAGCGTTTGATCAGCTCGCTGTCGGCCGCGGGCACAAAGGATTCGAAAATCCGACTGCCGTTAGTGCAGGGCAAACCCTCCAAGAAGGTGTTGAAGTCTTTGAGCAGAAACGGCACACCGTGTAGCGGTCCGTCGGCGTGCACGTGGAGTTCGTCGAGAGCCTGGGCAAAACGTGTCGAGACCACGGCATTGAGCGCCGGATTGCGCGCCTCGATGGCGGCGATCGCAGCTTCATTCACTTCACGCGCAGACACCTCGCCGCGACCGATGAGCGAAGCCAGGCCGGTCGCGTCGTAGTTACCGTAGTCGTCGAATCCGCTCACTGGGGCTCACCTGTCAGCGCTCGTGCTCGGGGCGTCAGATACACCCGACAAGCGCATTTCCGGTTGCTCTGCGTCAGCATACTCGTGCCTGGGGATAGAGAAAACTCCAATCTCGAGTGGACCGCATCTTCAGCCCCGACAAGATGAACGATATGACACAATGCCTTCATCCACCACTGCCGTACGAATGTGTCAATGCCGGAATCCATGACTGATTCAAGTCCCGCTGAGACTGTCAGCGACGACATGGTCGAACGCTTCGCCCGCGATGGCGCCGTTTGCCTGCGGGCAGTGATCGACCAGACCCAGGTCGATGCCCTGTCACAGGCCGTGGACGTCGCACTCAGCACGCCGGGGCCCTATCAGATCACCCAATCCAGCGGCGATGACCCCGGTCAGTTCAGCACCGAGTACTACGCTTCACGACGCGTGCCGGGCATCTCGAGCTTTGTACGCAACTCACCACTGGCTCAAATCGCCAGTCGTCTACTGGACAGCAAAGAGATCCGCTTTTTCTTCGACGGTTTGTTCGTCAAAGCCCCTCGAACCCAAAAGCCCAGCCACTGGCATCAGGATCAACCCTACTATCCAGTGGACGGACAGCAGCTGCTGGTGATCTGGACGCCACTAGACACCGTTGACGCTGCCCAGAGTCTGCAGATTATCAAAGGCTCTCACCGTTGGGGCCGATGGTTTGTGCCCGTGCTGTTTCGCAATGATGCAACCTTTGCCAACGATGACGGCCGATTCGCACCGTTGCCTGACATCGATGCGGGCCCGAAGGACTATGACATCATGAGCTGGTCGGTGCGCCCGGGAGACTGTATTGCGTTTCATGCCCTGTGCCTGCATGGCGCGAGCGGTAACCCGACTATGCAACGCCGGCGCGCACTGTCGAGCACGTGGCTCGGCGACGACACCGTGTATGCAAAACGCTCAGGAACTCTCGAGCCCCACTTCGCCGGACTGGACTTTCCGCAGAACTCGCGCCTCACTGATCCAGACGAGTTTCCGTTGCTCTGGCCCCGCTAGGAAAACATCATGAATCAGGCCATCACAGCCGACTTCAAGACTGATCCGTGGTGGTGGGAGGCTGCACCCCCCTCACCGAGCCGCTTGGATTCACCACCGGACAAAGCCGATGTGCTGGTGATCGGCGCGGGCTATACCGGCTTGTCGAGTGCGCTCACCTGCGCCCGCGCCGGCCGCAATGTGGTCGCCATCGATTCGTTGATGCCTGGCGAAGCGGCCAGCTCGCGAAATGCGGGACTAGTGGGACGCGCGCTGCTCGGTGGATTTTCGACCATGGTCGAGAAGCTCGGCGCTGCACGTGCGACCGAGCTGGCACGGGGGGCGGAGCAAGCCTACGAGTACACCATAGGGTTGATGAACGAGTTCTCCATTGACTGTCACCTGACTCATCGGGGACGCATCATCCCAACCTGGAATGAAGTCCAATACCAGGAGATCGAAGCAGACTTCAACCTCCAACGTCAGCACCTGAATCTCGAGGGTGGCATGTTGAACGCTGATGAGCTGTCGCAAGAACTGCGTGTCACTGGCGCTAACGGCGCGCTGGTCATCAGCAACACCTCGATGGTGCATCCGGCGATGTATCACCGTGGTCTGCGCCAGGCCGTGGAGGCTACCGGCGCAACCCTTGTAGGCAACTGCCGTGCACAACAACTGGTGAAGCAGTCCGATGGGTTCGTTGTCCACACCGATCGCGGCGTCATCAAGACTGCCGAAGTCGTCGTCGCCACCAATGGCTACACCGGCGGTTTGACACCCTGGTTCCGGCAGCGATTGGTCATGAGCACCGCCTTCATGGCCGCCTGTGAACCGCGTGATCCAGAGCTGCTGAAAGCACTGATCCCAGGCGGACGCCCGTGCGTGGATTACTCACGCAACATGTTCAACTACTGGCGCGTAGCGCCCGACGATCCCAGCCGACTGCTGTTCGGTGGTCAGACGGGTTATTTATTCAAGAGCGCAGAGCAGATCGCGGCAAAGCTCCAACTCGACCTCGCCCGGGTATATCCGGAGCTCGCCGGCACGCGTTTCAGTCACTTATGGAAAGGCCGGCTAGGATTCACCCTCGACAGGTTACCCCATCTTGGCGTGCGTGACGGTGTGCATTTTGCGCTCGGCTGCAATGGCGCTGGCTTGCCCATGGGCACTTTCATCGGCCACAAAGTCGCGTGCAAGCTGCTCGGCGCTGAAGACGCAGACACGCCGTTCGATGAGCTGCGTTTTCCACTCACGCCGGTAGTGCTCGGCTTTCCCTGGTTCATGCCGGCGCTGACAGCCTGGGCCCGCTGGCAGGACTGGCGCGGTATTGCTTCAAGAGGACACTGAGAATCATGGCACTGACGGCATCACGCTGGGACGATCTGGAAGGCTCCAAAATCGGCGAAGCTTACGAGCTGGCGCTGGAGCTCAAGGCGCAAGGCCGCCAGATTTTCGATCTCACCACCGGCGAACCTGACTTCGCCAGCCCCGAGCATGCCAACGCAGCAGGTAAAGCTGCCATAGACAACGGACAAACCAAGTACACCCCCACCGACGGGGACATGGCGTTGAAAGAAAGCGTGCAGCTCAAGTACCGCCGGGACAACGGACTCGAGTTCGACATCAACCAGATCTGCATTGGCTCCGGCGCTAAACCGCTGCTCTATTACGTGCTACTGACGATCCTGGACATCGGCGACGAGGTCATTGTGCCGACACCGGCATGGACTTCCTTTCCGGGAATGGTCGAGCTCGCGGGTGCGGTACCTAAACTCGTCAGCTGCACACGTGAGCAAGGTTACAAGCTGACACCACAGGCCCTTGAAACCACGTTAGGTGAACGCACCAAGGCCATCATCATCAACACTCCGTCGAATCCAACCGGGGCGGTGTACTCACGCACCGAGCTCGAAGCCTTGGAGCCGATCTTGAGCGCGTACCCAGATGTCGTCATCGTGGCCGACGAGATCTATGAGTATCTGGTGTATGATGTCGAGTTTGCTTCCGTGGCTGCTACGTTGCCGTCGCTCGCTCACCGTATCGTCAGCGTGAATGGCGCCTCCAAGGGCTATGCCATGACAGGCTGGCGCATCGGCTATGCGGCGGGACCGGTTTTGATCATGGATACGTTGCGCAAGCTGCTGTCTCAGAGCGCAGGCAACCCAACCACCATGAGTCAGCTGGCGACCATTGCCGCCATCGAAGGGCCGCAGGACTTACTCGCCGAGCGCAGCGAACTCTACCGCCGGCGTCGCGACCTCGCGGTGCAGATCCTGAACCAGGCCCCCGGTCTTCATGTCGACCCACCCGATGGGGCGTTCTACTTGTACGTTGACTGCAGCGAGGCATTGGGCTCGCAAACACCCGATGGCAAAGTGCTCAAGGATGACGCGGCCTTCTGTCAATACTTGCTCGAATCAGAAGGTGTGGCCACAGTCCCGAGTGTCGGATTCTATGCACCGGGCGGCTTCCGAGTCTCGTACGCCTGTGATGAAGAAACGCTTCGAGAAGCGTGTCAGCGCATTGCACGGGCTTGCAACCACTTGCGATGACTCAACGTCCGATTCGGACGGACTCAATCGTCACGCAGTGACTCCAGCTCGGCCAACGAGGCCTCCAGCAGTGCGCAGGATCCCGAATGTCGGACCCGACTTGTCATCCATTCCAATGACTTCAGTCGCGGGCGCAATGCGAAATTGATTTTCAGCAACCCCGTGACGAGCGAGCTCCCGATTGATGTCTGCTTCACGACCGACCAGCACCAGCCCACAGTCTCAAAGATGAGCACTCGCCTCGACCACGCCCTTGACGACCTCTGCCGGCACGTGAGCCTCACCGATGGCATCAACGACAGTGGCGCGATCGGTCATGCCGGACGTGAGGTCTCCAGGTTCGTCAGCGCCGCTTCACGCAACAACAAGAGGTCACTGCTGGCAACCACGAACTGATAACCGCGGTCACGAAGCGCCGCCGCATCGTCGACACCGGTCGCGATACTGCCAAGCAGCTTGCCGGAGGCTTTGACCGCGGCCTCAGCGTCGCTGAGCATGCTGCGAAACTCTGGGTGCTCGAACTGACCGGAGATCCCCATAGAGGTCGAAAGATCGAACGGCCCGATAAAAATCATCGACAAGCGCTCGAGCTTGGCCATCTCTGGGATGGCGCGAACGCCGTCCGGGGTTTCGACCATGCAGGTGACACAGAGATTCTCTTCGAGCTGGTCCGCGTACTCGTTCATCTTCATGCCATAGTCGGATGCACGCGCCAGGACATGTGCCATGCCACGGGTGCCGGCTGGCGGATAGAAGCAGGCATCGACTGCTTGGCACGCTTCCTCGGCACTGCGCACATACGGAATGATGACGCCGTCGACGCCGGTGTCGAGCGCCCGTTTGAGATGCACTGCATCATTCCAGGGCACACGCAGAAAGCTCGCGCACGGTGTCGCGGAAATCGCCTGCATGATGGAGGTCGCATCCAGGTAATGTCCAGGACCATGCTCATGGTCGATGATGAGAAAGTCATAGCCCGCGAGTGCGACAATTTCTGCCGCAATGGGACTCGCCAGATGTGACCAGCAACCGATGGCACAGCCTCCGTCGGCCACTTTCTTGTTCAAAGGATTGGGTCTGAACATCAGAAATTCTCCATCAGAAGTCGAGTTCGCGGAGCTCACTGGTCTCCAGGGTCAGCTGCTCGTAGCCGTCATCAGTGACTACATGAACGTCCCCCACTGAAATTGCACATCACCCATGCGTAATCCCGGCTCGGTGCTGATCACCATACCGGGCTCAATGACAGTCTCATCGGTGGCACACAAACTCGGCGGCTCGGTAATCAAAATTCCTTGGCCATGCCCGACCCGGCCACTGCCACGGCGCTCCGGCTCAACATGATCACAACCCGACTCATCTATCGCCTGCAAGGTAAGCTCAAACAAATCACAGCACCGGATCCCAGGCTTGAGTGCGGCCTTCATTTTCTCGACCACCTCGAGCACGGCTGCGTGCACATGACGGTGGGTGTTGGAGGCTTCACCCAGTGTTGCCATGCGCACATAGTCGACCCCGTACATGCCGACGTAAGCACCGCCATCGATGGCCAGCACTGTGGCGGGCTGCAGCGCACGGTCAATGGGGATCTGATTTCGTGCGCCCGGGTCGTCATGTTGAAGAATCACAAAGCCCGTGCGGTCCGCCCCCTCATCAGAGAGCAGATGACGCATGCGCCGCACCACCTCGCGCTCAGTCATGCCAGGCCTGATTTCGTCGAACAAACGCTGGCGCGCACGTCCTGTGATGGCCGCCGCTTCACGCATGTAGACCAGCTCTTCGGCCGACTTGCGCATACGCAAGCCTATGAAGATGTCAGCGGCATCAACGAATTCGGTGTTAGGCAAGGCCGCCACCAGGTTCAGATAAGTGCCGACCGGCATACCTAGCCGCTGTTCCTGGCCGAGCTCGGCGCCGATGCGGCCGGGCGTAGACCCTTTTTCGAGCAGCACATCGAGAATCAACGACGCCGGAAAATCGAGCAAGTTGTGAAAATCACGTACGTCGCTGACGTGACTGGTGCCCTCGAGCGCGGGGCCGCCTTGGGTGATGGCAATCGGATCGCCACTTGCCGGCAACAGCAAAACCGAAGGCCGGGTCAGCGACTGATGCAATGCCAGACTCGCGCTGCTGCCCGCAAAGTACTGAAAGTTCTCCTCCTGACTGACGAGCAGGTAATCGATACCGCGCTCCGCCATGCGAGCTTGCGCGGCTTGCCAGCGGCGGTCCATCTCCTCACGACTGAACCAAGTGTAGGTTGGTGAATTCGGGCTCTGTTGGTTGGTGCTCATCAGTACTCTCGTCTCGATCCACGCATTGGGTGACGACCGGAACCCTACCATGATGTTGGCAATGATAGGACACACCTGGGCAGGGATTCGAACACCAGGTCCATCAGCAATAAGGCTGACAATGTCCTCGTACTCGACGTAGACGAACCCAAGATCTTCAGTGCCGGTACCAAGACGCTGACGACGCTCTTTGTGAATCCTAGAGTGCTGTCCGAACGAGCCGACCAAGCCTTGCTGAGATCAACCTTTGAGCAGGTCAATTAAAGTCTCCCCCAGGTTCGCGGGTGACGGCGACACTGCGATACCAGCAGCTTCCAGAGCGGCGATTTTGTCGTCCGCGCCGCCTTTACCGCCGGAGATGACCGCGCCGGCGTGGCCCATGGTGCGTCCCGGGGGAGCTGTGCGTCCGGCGACAAATCCAACCGTTGGCTTGCTCCGACCACATTTCGCTTCGTCGGCTAGAAACTGTGCCGCATCTTCTTCCGCGGAGCCGCCGATTTCACCAATCATGATCATGGATTCGGTAGCCTCATCGGCCAGAAACATCTCCAGCACGTCGATGAACTCGGTGCCCTTGACCGGATCGCCACCGATACCCACCGCGGTCGTCTGCCCCAGCCCGACATTCGATGTTTGAAACACTGCTTCATAGGTCAGAGTGCCTGATCTGGAAACCACACCTACCGAGCCCAGTTTGAATATCGACCCCGGCATGATGCCGATCTTGCAGCCTTCGGGTGTCAGCACGCCCGGGCAATTGGGCCCGACCAGACGGCTGTTGGAGGCTTGCAGCCGGGCCTTGACCTTGATCATGTCCATCACCGGAACACCCTCGGTGATACAGATGATCAGCGGCATCTCGGCATCGATGGCCTCGATGATGGCGGCGCCGGCGCCGGCGGGCGGCACGTAGATCACCGAAGCATTTGCGCACGTTGCATCCTTGGCCTCCGCAACGCTCGCGAAAATAGGCAGCTTGTAAGCGCCGCCGTTGACGTTACCGGTCCACTCGGTGCCGCCCTTCTTTGGGTGCACACCGGCCACCATTTTGGTGCCGTGATAGGCCAGCGCTTGCTCGGTGTGAAAGCTGCCGGTTTTACCCGTCAGGCCTTGCACGATGACCTGGGTGTCTTTGTCTATGAGAATGGACATCAGCCGGCCGCCTCCACTGCTTTGACTATCTTCCGAGCCGCATCGTCCAAATCGTCCGCGGACAACAGATCGACATCGCTGCCATCGATGATGTGCTTGCCTTCTTCGACCTTGGTGCCCTCCAGACGCACCACCAGAGGCACGCTCAAGCCGACTTCCTTCACCGCAGCGACGACGCCTTCGGCAATGACATCACAGCGCATAATGCCACCGAAAATATTCACCAGAATGCCTTTCACATTTGGATCGGCGGTGATGATTTTGAAGGCAGCCTCGACTTTCTCCGCACTGGCACCTCCGCCCACATCTAGAAAGTTCGCAGGCTCCGAGCCGTACAGCTTGATGATGTCCATGGTCGCCATGGCAAGCCCGGCACCGTTGACCATACAACCAATGTCTCCGTCCAGGGCTATGTACGCCAGGTCATGCTTTGACGCCTCGATCTCCTTGGCATCTTCTTCAGACTCATCGCGCAGCTCGGCAATGGCCGGTTGACGATGGAGTGCATTGCCATCAATCGAGACTTTTGCATCCAGCAGACACAGTGAACCATCTTTCAAAATCCCCAGGGGATTGACCTCGAGCAGACTCATGTCGGCCTCGACGAATGCCTTGTAGAGCGTTGGAAACAACGTGGATGCCTGAGTCTTGGCTGCGCCTTCCAGCTCGAAGGCGGCGACCAACCGGTCCACAGCATCGGCGTCGACCCCGGTTGCCACATCAATGTCCACGGTATGAATCTTCTCCGGCGTCACCGCGGCCACTGCTTCGATGTCCATGCCGCCTTCGGTCGAGGCCACGAAAGACACCTTGCCAGTCTCGCGATTGACCAGGATGGACAAGTAGAGTTCGGAAGCGATGTCGGCGCCCTGCTCCACGTACAGACGATTGACCTGCTTACCCACAGCACCGGTCTGCTTGGTCACCAGGGTCTTGCCCAACATCTCGGCGACATTGGTGCGGACCTCATCCGGGGAGAATGACACCCGCACGCCACCTTTGGCTTCGTCATCCAGCTCCTTGAAACGTCCCTTGCCGCGACCGCCCGCATGGATCTGGCTCTTAACCACCCACACCGGACCCGGCAGAGCTTCGAGCGCCGCATCCACATCATCGATGGAAAACACCGGTACGCCGTCAGAAACCGGGGCGCCGAATGCCTTCAAGACCTGCTTTGCCTGGTACTCGTGTAAGTTCATGCCGCTGACTCACCTTGCAAATGTCACTGCCTTGTTCCGAGACAGCATCCTCCCATACCAACACTGGTACGGGTAGCAGGACATCGTGCAACTCGGTGTGGCAACCCGCAACTCGGCTCCACAGTTATCCGCCTCCTAGCGGAAATCTGAAGGCTTTCTCAAGCGCCATCGTATGCGGAGCCACGCGCCTGGCGGTCCTCGAATCGAACCCTCGGCACACGCAGGAACACCAGCAGCATCAGCGCCACCAGATTGACCAGCGCCGCACCGTGGAAAGCGCCCTGCAAGCTGCCCGTGGCGTCGAACACTAGGCTGGCCGCATAAGGCCCGGCCGCGGCAGCTGAGCCAACACTTGCAAACACGAACCCGACGATCGCGCCGCTATGCGCACGACCAAACAGATCACCGAGCAAGGCCGGGAACATCACCGATACACCGCTGTAGCCGAGCCCAAAGACAAACGCCCAGACACCAAGCCATGCAAACTCGAAACTGATGCTTAGGCAGTACAAGCCCGACGCTTGGGCGCCAATAGCAACCGCCAGCCCGGCCTTTCGCCCCAGCCGGTCGGAGCCTGGGCCACCAAACAGACGACCGGCGATGCCACCAACACCGGCAAGCGCGATGAGCATCGCCGAACTCGAGACATCGAGCCCCCGTTCTGCTCCGAGACCCGGCAAATGTACGAATGGGATAAAGATCACCAGCCAAGTGAAGAACAGCACCATCAGCAGCAGCCAGAATGTTCGCGTGCGCCAAGCTTGTGACAAGGTGAGCCCGGTGAGCGTCAGCGGTGTTCCGGCGTCAGCCACCCGGTAGGGTCTCTGACCAACGCTCTCCGGGTCACGCACCATGAATTGCGCGGCCGCCAGCAACAACACCACGGCACCGATAGCAAGCAACACCAAGGTGTCGCGCCAGTCGAAGCGGGTGAGCAACAACGCGGTCAACGGTGGGCCGACAAGCGCGGCAACACTGATACCGGAGCCCGCCACACCGAGAGCCAGACCGCGACGATCGACAAACCACTTAATGACCGTGGCATTGCAGGGCACGAATGCCGCACCCGCTCCGAGTGCAGCGAAAACGCAGAGGTACAAATAAGGTTCCCACACCGTCTCGGTCAGCGCCATCGAACCGTAGCCAGCAGCCAGGCACACGGCGCCGACTCGTATGACCCAAAGTGGTCCAATACGGTCAGTGAGGCGGCCGGTAAAAAAGCTGAGCGCGGTGTAGATGAATATGTACAACGAAAACGGCGCCGCCAGCGTGCTCAACCTCCAATCGAGGTCCCGAGCTATTGCCGGCAACAGCACCCCGAAACTGAACTGCAGCCCGTAGATTACGGTCAGCACGGTGAACGCCGCCAACACGACCCTCCAACCCCAGAACACCGGAATTGCACTCATCGCGAGCATCGCCGCATGCGCCTGAATCGGCGGCTGAAAACTCTTCGATCTGTCCCCGAAGCCGTACGCAGCGGGAGGCGGCGACTTATGCCCAAGATGGCGGTACCTTTAGCGATGAACACACTGCACTGAGTTCTTCGAATGACTGAATACCACATGCACCCGGACATGGACGAACTTCTGGCGGCCAAGGCGGCCAAACCAAAGGGGTTCGATGCCCAGCTTCAACGCCAGGGACACGACAGTTACGGCGCAGTATTGCAACGACCTTATCCCACCGGCATGGAGGTCGACGATCGACACATCAGCTGCCCGGGATACGGCACAAACGGTGAGATCGGTATTCGTGTGTATCGACCGGCCAACGTGCCGACACGTAGCGCGTGTGTCGTGTACCTCCACGGCGGCGGCTTCGTGCTCGGCAGTCTGGACAGCGGTGACGCAGTCGCCTGGGGTATCGCCGACCAGGTTGGCGCGGTGGTCGTCAGCGTTGATTATCGTCTTGCACCGGAGCATCCCTTTCCAGCGGCTCCTCATGACTGCCATGCGGCCGTGAGCTATGTCGCGAATCATGCTGACCAGTTCGACATCGACCCGACCCGGTTGGCCATCTGGGGAGACAGCGCTGGTGGCAATTTGACAGTCGCCACGTGCCTGCTGGCCCGCGACAGGGGTGGACCATGTATTGTTGCCCAAGCACCGGTTTATCCGGTACTGACCGCACCCGGCACATTACCCTCCCATCGCATCTATGCGGACTCGCCGGGCCTGAGCTCGGACTTCATGGAGCACGCCTGGCGTAGCTATGTGGGTGATACGCCAATCGATGAGGTCTCGAGCTACGCAGCGCCGCTGCTCGCAGCCGACCTGTCGAATCTACCACCAGCACATGTGCATATCGCCGAGTACGATCCACTTGCTGACGATGGCCGTGTGTATGTCAGAAGGCTGCTTGAGCACGGTGTGGATGCCGAGCTGCACTGTGCTAGAAACATGATTCACGGCTTCGCCAGAGCACGATTCTCGGGCGCCGACGCGGCGGCGGAATTCGAGAGCGTGTGCCGCTTCCTACGCGCGCGACTGGGCTTGCGAGTACACCGCCCACTGGGCTGACTCAGCTGCGTTACCAGCTCACCGAACGACGACAACAACAAGACGCTTTGATGCTGATGTCGGCGTAGCCGAGTGCGGCCTCCAGCTCTAATTCGAGTGCTTCGAGCTCGGCTGTCGGTGTCTTGCGCCTCAAGCACTCCGCCAGACCATGTAGACTCCAGACATTGCCAGGATGTTGCTGGCAACGAACAACAGCATCGTCCAAACCCAGATCGGTGCGATACACCGCTTCGGCCTCTTCATACTCACCTTGCTCCATGAGCAGGGCACCGAGCGCGTGTCGAGGAGGATGCATCCACGGCCAGGGCTCGGAGAATGCGAGTTCGTCACTGAGTCGAACGGCAGTGCGCAATGCAGCAAAAGCCTTCCCATACCCGCCGCGTCGATACTCGAGCTCACCACTTAGCATGGCCTGCCCGACGGCGAGCACATCGGCAACAGGGTTGTTGCCGAGAATTAGCTCATCAGAGAGTCCGGCCGTCACCGCATCCAACTGAGTCTGCTCATGCTCAGCTTCTTCAAGACGCCCGAGTGACGAGCAGGCAATACCGCGCGCGTAATATTCCATTGCGATCGTGATGGGATAGCGGCTCGCATCGGTCCGTCCCGGTTTCGCCAGGATGTCTTCCCAGAGCCCGAATCTCACATTCACATGCCCCACGGAGGCTAGGTAACCTTCCAGCAACATCGCCAGATAGGGTTTGTCGATCTGCAGGAGTTCCTCGGACAGCCGATCGAGCAGCGCGTCGACTCCCGACAAAGCCTCGCCCCGATGGCCGGCCAGCATCGCCGCGTGAATTTTCATGAGCACATCGTGACACCGGTTGAGGGCAGTGAAATCGAACATGCCGGCGTGAGCGACGTATTTGTCATCGGCTTCGATAGCGCGATTGCTCACTTCAATGGCATCAGAATAACGACCGCAGAGCACATAAACATGGGCCGGCATATGCTGAAGATGACCGTTATCCGGCGACGTGTTCGGCAACCGGTCCGCAGCACCCATGGCACGCTCTGGGTGCGGTGACATCTCGAGTGCGTGTATACAGTTGTGAAGTAGTCCCGCGTGGTCAGGCTCGCCGGCTTCGAGCCGCCGGGCAATCGCCCGCTCGATGACGCCAAGCGCTTCGTCGGTATGCGCGCCGGCAGCTGGCTCTCCGGTCTCGACATTCCACAACCGCCACGGGGTACGAGTAATCAAGGCTTCGGAGAACAAGGCCGCAATGTCACAATGGTCGGGATAACGGTCGTGCACCTGGCGCATCGCCATCACGTAGTCGTCTTCCCACTGAGCGAACTGCTCCAGACTGACGGGCTTGGGCTTTTGGAAGCGTGCACAAAGCGCCTCAATCAAAGCCTGCTCGACATCATGCGCCGCCAGCGCCAAGCGCTGCGCGGTGCGAGTGGCAGCGTGGCAGACCGCCGTGGCTTCGGCCGCCTCGGCGGCACTGAATTTATCCCACGTCATGTTGTAGAAGGGCCCGCATGCGTAGGCCTCACCCCAATACGCCATCGCGAGTTGCGGATCGGCTTGCGCAGCCTTTCTGAAGCAAGCGGCGGCTTCGTTGTGATTGAAACCGTAAATCCAGACTAGACCCCGGTCGAACCAGCGTTGTGCCAGCGCGGACGCAGTGGTTACCTCGAAGTGATGATTTCCTAGGGAAAAGTCGTACTCGTGCATTCCCGTCCTACTCCAAACGTCGTAGCGCCCTAACCTGGCACGTCCCAATTGATGAGCGCAATCATCGTTACCGTTCTGTGACCCACTT
>MDTE01093438.1_pt1 | contig 22280 bp, 21 predicted proteins | sample 811231 | NCBI WGS metagenome assembly MDTE01 (sample SAMN05326651, study PRJNA326480) | marine metagenome | isolation source: seawater | place: Indian Ocean: Red Sea | collected 2010 | reverse complement strand
TATCTTTCTTTAGCTTCTTTAAACCTTGAATTTTGATAATTTGCATAACTGTTTACAGATTTTGTTTCTTCATTTTTGTTATTATAAACATTAGATGAATTCCAATATTTTTTATCATTATAAATTGTTTCAACATCTCTAGAAGGCCAGGGGTTTTGAAAAGTGAAATTACAATTATTGCAAAAATCATATAAATAATTCTTATTTTCAAATTTGATATGATGGCTATTTTTCAAATCACTTGAACCACATAATATACAACTTGCTGTTTTCATGCCAAAATATTATACTAGAAATATTATTTATCAAATTAATTAAAACAGTTTACTCAATTAATAATTTTCAATATGGAAAAGCAAATACAAAAATTTGATATTGCCATTGTGGGAAATGGTATCATAGGAGTATTAACTTCTTTTTTGTTGAAAATGAAATATCCAAAAAAGAAATTGTGTTTAATAGGAAATAAAAATTTTAAATATTCTGCTTCATATGCTGCAGGTGCTATGCATGCTGTTTTTTGTGAAATAGAACAAAATTTTTATAAATCTCGAATAGAACAGTCAAATTTTGAAATAGGTTTAAAATCAAAAGCATTATGGAGAGAACTATTTAAAAAATATAATTTAAATGATTCAATAACGTCTAATGACACCTTTTTTTATCTAAAAGATCAATGTTCTGATTTTGAAAAAAAAAACTTCGAAATAGCATGCGAAGTAGCTAGCAAACATAAAGTTCTTCAAAAAGTATCTAAAAATGATTTAGATAAAATTTTTAATGGGAATATAAAATATAAAAAACTAAAATGTTATAAAATCAAAAATGAGTTTAGCTTTAATCCAGCAAACTTAACTACGAAATTATTAGAATTATCAAAAAAAAAAAAACTAAATATAATCCACGAAGATGTTGAGAGCGCAGTTTTAAAAAATAAAAAATATTTTCTTAATAAAAAATATCTTGCTGACAAACTAATAGTTACTGGTGGGTACAACTCTCATAAAATAGTTAAAAGTTTATTTAAGCCTGTCCCTATAATAAAGGGGGTTGGAACTGCCTTAATATTAAAAAATGATTATTTCAAAAAATTAAAATCTGTAATTAGAACTAGCAACAGGGGTGGAGCACAATGTGGGCTACATTTAGTTCCTTATAACATTAAAAGAGGCGAAATATATGTTGGAGCTGGCAACTATGTAAGCTCAGATAATGAACCTTGGGCTAGAACTGAAACAATAAAATATTTACTAAAACTTCTTGAGGAAGAGATAATTCCTAAGAGCGTAATTTATGAATCCAAAATTAAAACTTTATTAGGATACAGACCCAGAAGTATAGACAATACCGCATCTATTGGACCTGTTAGTGATACACTTTTTTACGTTTCTGGGACAAATAGAGTTGGTTTAAGTTGGGCCTCATATATAGCTTGTGAAATATTAAACTGGATAGAACTTAAAAAAAACGATTCATTGTTAAATGAATATAAACCTAATAGAAAATTAAAATCTTGGGGAAAAATTGAAGAAGCATGTAATTATTATGCTTCTAGTAGATTATCTAATTTGATTGAGCATGGTATAATAAAAAACAACAAATCAAAACAAAAAAAAAAATTAAATCAACTTTATAGTTATGCAAAAAAAAAAAATATCTATTTTAATAAAAAATTTAATTATAAAAATGATTTTGTGATTGACCCAGATTGCTATAGTTATTTTGATAAACTTAAATGAAAAAAATTTCGATAATAATACCCGTTTATAATAATCAACAAACCCTTCTTAAAATTTATCAAAGATTGGTAAAATTATTTGCGAAAATAAAACAAAATTACCAAATTATATTTATTGATGATGGTAGCAAAGATCAAAGTTATAAAAAAATAAAAAAGATTTGTTTAAAAAATAAAAAGGTTACGTGTGTTAAGCTTTCCAAAAATTTCGGGCAGCGATTTGCACTTATGGCTGGTTTGAAATATACAACAGGAGATTACGTAATTAATTTAGATGCTGATTTACAAGATCCTCCAGAATTAATTGAAAAAATTTTTAATGAATTAAAGAAAAATAATGATGTGGTGCTTGCAGCAAGAAGCTCATCTTCGGAAAATATATTAAGGAAATTCAGTTCTTCAATTCAACATAGAATATTAAATTATCTTATTAAAAATTATCCAAAAGAAGGTTTTACGGTTTTTGGGATTAGCAAAAAAGTAGTTAATCAAATTAAGGATAGAGGCAACAACATTTCGTTACTCCAACTCGAAATTTTAAATTACGGATATAATTACAAAACAGTATATTATGAGAGAGATAGAAGACAACTTGGAAAATCTCAATTTAATTTTTCGTCTAGATTAAATGTAGCAATTGAAATGATAACGCTCACCACTTTTTCTCTTTTAAGGTTCTGTTTATTTTTAGGTTTTTTTTTATTGTTGGCATCCTTTAGCTATATTATTTTTGTAATTTATACATATTTTTATATCGGAACACCATTTGCAGGTTATTCTCCAATAATTATTGTTACGTTATTTCTTGGGGGAATAAATATTTTTATTTTAGGATTATTAGCAGAATATATTTCTGTTATTTTGAGAGAAACTAGATCATATAATAAATTTAACGTTCAAAGTATTCTTAATAAACCTAAATAAAACTTTATTTTTTATTAACATAGATTGAGCCAATCTTTATGTCGCCAACTAAAATATTATATACAGAAACAAGTCCTGCACTTTCTAACTCTTGCACATTAACTCCAAATATATAATGTGTTAGGAAATAATCTATTTTGTCTTTGTCGAACGAGTTAAGTTTTTCATAAGAAAACCTTTTTTTTTCAGAATTATTTAACATATTCATTGAGATATCTGGTCGTGTAGAGTGCAATGGCATAAGCTTGCCTGACTGTGAGACTGACAAGTCGAGCAGAGACGAAAGTCGATCATAGTAATGCGTGCAGGTGACAAGTACTAATAGCTCAATTGGCTTGATTTATGCACGGAAAAAAATTTCATAGATATTTTGTTATTTTAACAAATCATTCAACACATAAAGTCTGTCTTCTGCGAATAAAATTCTTGTCTTATACTTTCTAAATAACTTGAAATTATTTGCTATGAGAAAGCTGTGTATTTCTTTTTTAGAGTAATCTTTATAAAGATTATGATTTAAAATTTCTAAATAGATTACCTTAATAATTTTTTTTTTTAATAAAATTTTACAACCCTTCAAAACCTCAAGCTCATTTCCCTCAACGTCAATTTTTAGCAAATCTATAGTCTTAACTTTACTTAAGAAATTATCTAATTTAATTTGTTTAACTTTTATTTTGTTAACATAAAATTCACCTAAGAAAACTTTTTTGACTTTAAAATAAAATGAGTTTTTATTAACATTCTTTTTACTTGAAGATCTAAAGTGGGGAGATATGTTAAAATATTCAATTGAATTTTTTTCTCCTATTAAATTATTAAAGATTAAAAACTTCTTGTGTCTTTTATATTTATCTTTTAAAAAATTATAAATTTTTGGAATTGGTTCAAATATAAAGGCATTTTTTATACGAAAATTTTCTTTAAAAAGGTCAGTGTATTCACCTTCATGTGCACCTACATCAAAAATAGTTTCGAAGTGATTATTTAATTTTTGTAAATCGGAAACTAATTCTTTTTTGCTACGAATTGTGATTATTTTTGGTAGCTGATCAACAATTTTTTTAAGAAATTTACTAATCAAAATATTTAAAATAGTTTTATTCAAATTAATATATTAGAATAGATATAAGATGAAATATAAATATACAATAATATTTTGTGTGTATAATAATTCAGAAACTTTAAATGAATTATATAACAGAACAATAAATTTACTTAAAAATTTTAATTACAGTATATTGTTTATCAATGATGGTAGTTTTGATAATTCAAAAAATATTATTCATAAAATTTGCTCAAACGATCAAAACGTTAAATTAATAGACCTAAATGAAAATAAAGGTCAAATAAATGCTATTTTAACAGGTATGAAAAATTGTGAGACTGATTATTTAATTTCAATTGATGCAGATCTTCAGGATCCTCCTGAAATTATATTAGAAATGATAAAGCATACTGAAAAAAAAGACGATGATTTAGTTATTGCAGCCAGAAAAAGTACCTCTGAAAATTTTCTAAAAAAATTTTCATCATCTTTTCATCACAGATTGATAAATTTTTCAAATAAGTTGTACCCAAAAGGTGGTTTTAATGCATTTTGTGTCAAAAAAAAAATTTATAATGAATTATCATCGATACCAGAAAGTCAATTTTGTTTACAAATAGATTTGTTAGAAAATTCTTCAAGTGTTTACACTATTTTTTACGATAGAAAAAAAAGCAAAAATAATATATCAAAAAGTAGTTTTTTATGGAGATTGGACTATTCACTTAAAATGATAACTCATGGCACATTGTATCCACTAAGATTTTGTTTGATCTTTGGTTTTTTTATAGCTTGCTTATCATTTATTTATATACTTTACATAATATTTCATTATTTTTTTCTTGGTGATTTTCCCTATAAGGGGTGGCCACCAATTATGATCCTATCATTGTTTTTTGGAAGCTTGACGTTATTCTTTATTGGAATTCTTGGAGAGTATATATCAGAAGTACTTAAAATCTTAAAAGATAAAAAAAACATATCTAAAAATTAACAATTTAAGTTAAGCTTTTTACTTTTTTTGCAGGGGTGCCAAAATACATTGAGTTTTTTTGACAATCTTTAGTGACATATGAATTTCCCCAAACAATTGTATTTTCTCCGATATTTACATTATCTTTAATGACTGATCCAATTCCTATAAATGCATTTTTTTTTATGTGAACGTTTCCACCTGTAACAACACCTGGTCCAATATTTGCAAAATCATCAATAACATTATCATGATCAATTGAAGAGGAAGAATTAATTAAACAATGATCGCCAATAATTGTATTGTTGCAAATTAAGGTATTTGAACAAATCATTGAACCTTTACCGATTTTCACATTATTGTTTATTGTTGCGTGCTTAGAAATTATCTTTTCCCATTTAAATGATTTACTAATATTACGAACTTTATTTACGATTTTTCTTCTTATATTGCTATTTCCTATTGCGATTACACCACAAATATTTGAATATTTTGAAATTAGTTTTTTATTTATCTTACCTAAATTATAATAAATTCTATTTTTATAATTTATAACTTTAACTTTTTCTTTTGTGGGATCAATAAATCCTAAAATATTATATTTTTTTAAATTAATAATCTCATGAAATATTACTAATCAGTGTTTACCCGAGCCAAAAATTATTATTTTTTTCATTTAAAAAAAACTGATTTGTTTAATTTTATCATAAATTGAATTTATTACTATTCCATCTGATTTAATATTAAAAAGTTCAATTAATACCTTTTAAAATATTTATAATTTTTTTTATTTCTGATTTTTTGATGTCAGTATTTAAAGGAATTGTAAAAAAATAATTGTAAAGTTTTAAAGTATTGTCCATCCTACCCTTTTTATATTGTTTAAAAAATTTATGTAGATGCATTGGTTTTTGATTCCATGCTGAATAAATCTCTATACCAAATTTTTGAAAAATTTTTTTAAGTACAGAAATAGACTTATTTTTTGAGTAGAAACATATTTTTGTAGATATCCACGTTTTACCCAAATTTTTCTGCAAAACAAGATTTTTTAAATTCAAATTTTTTATACAAGAATTGAAAAAATTTAAATTTTTAAAAATTTTTTTTTTAATAAATTTTCTTTCCTCATAATTTGCTAAAAATATAGCAGCATCATATTCTGAAAATTTTCCATTAAATCCCAATAAACTAGCTTCTCTGTTAATACCAGAATATCCAAAAGATATTATACTTTTCAAATGCCTATATCTTTTTTTTGGACAAATGATTAAACCTGACTCATTTGATGGTAAAGTCTTTGTTGGATGAAAACTACAACAAATCATAATATTCGATTTATCCAAGAATTTATCAAAATTTAAAAATGTATCTGCAGCATCATATATTACATTAATATTATATTTTTTTTGTATAAGGTTTAGTTTTTTTATATTGATTGGATAACCAAATGGCGATGGTATCAATACACCAGCCAAATTTTTTTTGTTAATTTTTATAGCTTGCTCTAAATCATCAAAGTTTATTGAAAAACTACTTAATTCAATATCAACAAAATAAGGTTTAAATCCTGATTGAAGAATTGCTTGCGGAGAAGAAAAAAAATTAAACGATGTAGTAATAATTATTTTTTTTGTATTAATGGATTTTAAATAATTGCAACATGCTAATACTGACGAGTGTCCAGATGAAGTTAAAATTATATCATTTTTTTTTAGATTATAATCTTTTTTAATTTTTTTTCTTGTAAATTCATGTAGGGGGCCAAAATTTGAGTAGTATCTATTTTCATCAATTATTTTTAAGTATTTAGTTAATTTTTGTAATTTTGCTAATTTAGGTTTAATTTGAATTTTATGCATTTAAATTATTTTTATTAAAATATTATTTTATCACAACAAATTAAATTAAAATATAAAATATAAAATAAAAAACTGTCATTTGTATAATTTTAATTAACTAAAGAATATTATATTTATACTCCTAAGATTTAAATTAAAGTCTATTTCAACTTTTTTTTAGGTCTTGTCTATCTTTTAAATAAAGTTTTTTGGTGAGTTTCATTCTTTGAAAAAGTTTTTTATCTGCATTTATGATATCAATTATTTCTTTTGTATACCCAAAAAGAGATCTTTTATTTAATAAATTAAAAATTTTTTTTATTGATGTATAATCTTCCTTATAATCTAAAGAATATTTATAATTAGAATAATTTTTTTTTTTTGAAAAGTAAAAGTTTTAAATTTTCCTGATTTCCAAAAAAAATTTGTCAAATGCTCTCTGTCAATTTTATTTTTACATAACTTATGAACTTTGTTTAAAGCTTTGGAAGAAAAAATTTCTATGTCAGATCCATCAGGAAAACTTGAACTCTCAGGCGGTGTTGTGTTTGATACATAATCATATTTTTTTGATTTATAAAATTTATAAATTTTATCAATAAGTTTAGGATCTGTAAGTACACAATCAGAGGTAACTCTAACAATGTTTTTTATTTTATTTTTTGTTTATATATATTGAGCTAATCTTAATATCATTAACGGTGATATCGAACAAAGGAACAAGGCCCCTTTTTTTTAACTCAAGATCATTTATCCCAAACTTATAATGAGTTAGGAAATAATCTATTTTTTCATTTTCAAGCTCATTAAGTTTCACATAAGAAAATTTTTCTCTTTCAGAATTTGTTAACATATTCAATGAGATATCTGGCCGTGAAGAATCCAAGCCAGCAATAATTATTGAATCTTTCTTTTCACGTTTTAAAATATACTTTAATAATTCTATATTTGATAATCCAAAATAATCTAATTCAAAATTGTAAGCATATTTTTTTGAAAAAAAGTTAAAATAAACATTTTGATAAGGATTTGATTGTATTATGAAATTAAAGTTTATTATAAAATGAATTATTAAACCTATATTTATCCCTAAACTAATATATTTTTTATGATTAATATTTTTAACTTTTTCTTTTATTAAATATATTGAAGAAATAGATAACAAAATTATAAACGGATAAATGAAATAAAAATGCCTCCACCCATTAAAAATGCTCGGTCTAAAAATAATAAAGGCCAAAATTGGAATAATAAAAAAGGCAAATGTATAAACAAAATTTATATTTTTTGTCTGTAGATTAGTTTTAAAAATAGTAAAATTATAAAATATACTAGAAAAAAATAAGATTATAATTAATGTTGGAGTTGAGATTAAAATCCAAATAATTAAATAATACCAAGGCAAATTTGATGAATTTGTTAAATTTCCAAAAAACATTATTTTTGGATCTATAGAATCAAATGAAAGCTGATCTATAAATTGCCCGACTATATTAAAAGGATTTATCCACAATTGGGGCGTGATTAGTGTTAGTGTTAAATAAGTTATAAAAATTGATATTATTAGGTGATTTAAAAATTTTTTCTTTTCATTTCGTAATTGATAAAAATAAAAAAGAAAAAAAAGTGGTAACAAGTAAAATGCTATATATCTTACATTAATAGCAATACATAAAAAAAAAACCATTAATATTAAGTCTTTAGCCTTTTTTTTTAAAAGAACAATTTTAGAAAAATAAAAACTTGTGAGTAAGAATGTTAATAACCAAATATCATTAGGAGAATAAATAAAATCAGGCAAAAGTTTAGGACTTGAAATAAACAATCCTACTCCCAACAGACCATAAAGACGTGAGTAATCTAGCCTAATTATTTTATATAAAAAAATTAATGCAATAAAGTTTACAAAATAATTCAAATAATGTCTGAACATAAAAACAGTTTTTTTTTCTGAGTTAGAAAAAAAACCATATTCAATAGCCGCATAAATTGTATTTTGAATTTTATAATTATTCTTACTATTTTTATGATATTCACTTAATTCTGCATATTTTAACTTTTTGGTCGTTGTTATGATTTTAGATTTATTTGGAAAGAATTTTTTTCCTAAATAATTTAATACTATAAATCCTTGATTTCTGTATTCAAACTCATCATAACTTAGTCCGTAATTTTTAACGTTAGAAAGTCCAACAAAAAATATAATAATAAAGAAAAAATTTACTATGTTTTTTGGTATTTTTTTTGTTTCTAAAAACATTTTTAAAATTTTTTTTTAAGATTCATAACTATATAAGGCGAAAAATAATTAGGATATATAGAAGATATTAATTTTTTTAAACCAAAGTTTTTAATTAAAGAATATGTAAAACTTATAATTTTATTACTCAATATTCTCTTTTTGAAAACTTTATCTTTTTCAATTTTTCTTTTTGATTGAGTGTATAGAGGTCCAAAATTAGAGTAGTATCTATTTTTATCAATTAATTTTGTGTATTTATGTAATATATTAGACTTTGCCAAATATGGTTTTATTTTGATTTTATGCATTTAATTTAAAAAAATAATTTATTATTTTTATCTTAGTTCTATTTTTAAAATTAAAAAGTAAAAAAAAATCTTTATAAGTTTTATATAAACTTTAATAGAATAACCAATTTTGGATTTATAGCTTTTCTTTACTTTAATTTCATAATTAGCTATTTTCATTTTTTTTTTAATTGCTAAAAAAACTAAACCAGTAAAGTACGTATCATTATAAATGTTATTAAAATTTTTATTAATAACATTGTTCTTGTAAATTTTCATCCCAGATAATGGGTCTTTAATATTAAACAATTTATAACAGAGATACCCAATCACACTTTCAAGAAATCTGTTTTTTTTATTTCTATTGCAAATTAATAAATCAAGATTTTTTTTCAAAAAAAATTTATAAATTGGTTTAATTCTATTTATTGGATGTTGATAATCTCCATCAACTGTAATTACATTGCCTTTGTATTTTTTAAATTTAAGATATTGAAAACCTTTTTTAATATTTTTTTCATACCCTAAATTTTTATTATTCCTAATATATTTTATTTTATTTTTTTTTAAAAATTCTGTTGTTCCATCTGTAGAACAATCATCTAAAATTAAATAATTATATTTAAACTTAATGATTTTTTTTAAATTTTCTAATTCGTTAAATGCTGGTACAAGGACTACATATTTAAGCATTTTTTTTTATTAATTCCAGATGTGAGTAATTCTTTTTTGCTTTTTTACCTAAAAGATTATCATACATGAATGGATTAAAAGAGTTTTTATTAAAAGGTCTAAGCAAACAGGTATTTTTTCTGTTGAATTTTTGTCCTTTTTTAATTTGTTCTGCAGCATAAACACCACGTCTTTGAACAAAAAAAGAATTTTTCTCGTTTTTTTCAATTTTTTTTATTTCACTTCCTAAAGCATTTTCTAGTCTTCTGGTTTCATCAATCATATTTTTCCAAGTCATTGGATTCATGGAGAATTTATGGTCTGGTCCTTGCCTATTGTTGTCATCTGTAAAATGTTTTTCTACAACTCTTGCACCTAAAGAAATTGCACCTAATACTGTTGAATGACCAGGTGTATGATCGCTTAAGCCTAATATTACATTATTCTTAAAAAATTTTTTATATGTTTTTAAAACGTTTAAATTAATATACTTAAAATTTTCTTCAGAATTAGTATAGTTTGTGTTGCATTGCATCAAAACTATTTTCTTATTGTATTTTTTTAGAGTTCTGATTGCATTTTTTACATCAGCAAAACTAGAGGCACCCGTAGCTATGATAACTGGTTTATTTTTTTTTGCTATCTTTACTAAGGACTCTTTCCAATTAATGTCACCAGATCCAATCTTGAAAGCTGGAATATATTTGTTTACATCGTCAATATAATCAAGATCATAAGGAGCGGTTAAAAAATCTATTTTAAATTTATCGCATTCTCTTTTTAATTCTTTATTCCACTTATTATTTATACTAGCTTCCTTGTAAACTTGAAAAACAGATTTTTTCCATTTAGTTTGATGTGTTTTGAGTTTGATTTCGTTAAATGCTTTTTTATTTACAATAGTCTTGGCTTTAAAATGTTGAAATTTTGCTGCATCAGCCCCAGCCTTGGCACATAAAGCTATAAGTTTTTTTGCTCTTTTAAGACTACCGTCATGATTTGCAGCAATATCAGCTATAAAATAAGTTTTAGAACTATTAGATATAATCTTTTTGTTTATTTTAATTTTCACACAAATTCCTTTAATGTTTTATTTAGCTCAGTTTTAGAAGATGGCATTTTGATTTTTAAAATTCGTTCGATTTTTTTAACGTCCATAAACATATTTTTAGATTTTTTTACTTTTGAAAATTTATTCACAGAGACTAAAGAGTAGTTCTTATTATAAATTCCTTTCTTATTTGCAAAATTTATTGCCAACGAGTGTTTAAATATACCATCTTTTGTACCCAAATTAATTATATTTTTCTTTTTATACATTTTTTTTTCTATAATTTTTTTTATAATCTTTGCAAGAGTATTTACACTCAAAGGATTAAAAAAAACATCATTGAAAAGATAAAACTTTTCTTTTGATTTAAAACTATCATACACCCAATTTAGAAACGACTTATTTTTTTTTGAATTTCCATAAAAATTAACTCTTAAAACCAGTGAATTATTATTCATACAAATTTTTTCTGCCATATATTTTTGCTTAGAATATTGATTATTTATTCTTACTTTATCGCTCTCTTTAGATGCTTTGTTGCTAGATTGATCATAAAGTTGATCTGTCGAAATTTGAATAAGATTAAATTTAAGATTTTTTGCCCTCTTAATTTTAAATATGTTTTCTAACAATTTAACATTTATTACTTTTGATTTTTTTGGTTGACTTTCACACTTATCAATATTTACCTGACCACTAGCATTAATGATTAAATTAGGCTTAGAATTAATAATTACTTTTTCAAGATTATTATAGATGCTTAAATCATATTTTTTTTTAATTATACCAACATGAATTATTTTGAATTTTTTGTTTTTTTTTAAATTATTATATACTTTGGAGCCCAGAAACCCTGAAGAACCCAATAATAAAATTTTCAACATAAAAAAAATATACTATTAATTGCTTCTTAATTTAAAATAAATCAATATATTAACAACAATGACAAAACAATTTAAAAATAAAAACATATTAATTACTGGTGGAACGGGCTCATTTGGAAAGAGTATAGTTAAATATTTTATTAAAAATAAATTTCCTTTTAATAAAATAATAATTTTCAGCAGGGATGAATTTAAACAGTCAGAATTTAGAGAAGAATTAGGTAAAGAAAATATAAACAAATTAAGATTTTTTTTAGGAGATGTAAGAGATAAATCAAGATTAGAATATTCTTTAAAAGAGGTTGATTTTATAATACACGCTGCTGCACTGAAACAAGTTCCTGCTGCAGAATATAATCCAATTGAATTTGTCAAAACCAATGTTGTTGGAGCTCAAAATATTATTGAAGCTTCAATCAGTTGTAATGTCAAAAGAGTAATTGCCTTAAGCACAGATAAAGCAGTATCTCCAATAAATTTATATGGAGCGACAAAACTTTGCTCCGATAAACTTTTTATTGCTGCTAATAACTACTCAGGAAGGTTTGGTCCACTTTTTTCAGTTGTAAGATATGGAAACGTTTTAGGTAGCAGGGGATCTGTTCTACCTTTATTTTTAAATCAAAACAAAAATAATAAACCTTTTACAATTACCTCAAAAGAGATGACGCGATTTAATATTCTTATGAGTGAAGCAATTTCTTTAGTAAATAATGCACTTAATAATTCAAATGGTGGCGAAATTTTTATTCCAAAGCTACCTTCCTTAAAAGTGACTGACTTAGCTAAAGCTATCAATAAAAATAGAAAACTTATTGAGATTGGTGTTCGGCCGGGAGAAAAAATACATGAAGAGCTATTCACAAAAGCTGAAGCCCAAGAGTGTTATGAATTTAAAGATTATTATGTATTAATCCAACCAGGATCAAAAAAAAATAATGCAAATTTAAAAAAAGGAAAAAAAATTAAAAAAATATTTGGATATAATTCTAAGGCAAATAATTTTTTATCAATTTTTCAGATTAACAAAATTCTAAAAAAACAAAACTATTTATAGTTTAATGAACATTGCGATAATACCAGCGAGAGGAGGGAGCAAAAGAATAAAAAAGAAAAATATTAAAAATTTTTTTCGTAAACCAATATTACAATACACTTTTGAAATTATTAAAAAATCTAAATTATTTAGTAAAATAATTTTATCTACAGATGATCTAAGAATTGCCAGGGTAGGAAAAAAAATTGGCTTTAAAATTGTATTAAAAAGATCTAAAAAAAATTCAGGTTCTAAATCTACAACAATAGATGCTGTTAAAGAGTGTTTGGAGCAATTTAATCATAAAAACAATTATAATTTATGTTGTATTTATCCTTGTTCAATATTTATAACAAAACATGATATGACAAAAGGTTTAAGAATTTTAAATAGAAATCAAAATTATTTTGTTTATCCTGTTCAAGAGTTTCCGCACCCAATAGAAAGAGCATTTACACTTTCAAACAATAATAAGATAAAATACTTAAAAAAAGCAAATTCAAACAAAAATACTCAATCATTTAAAAAAAAGTATTACGACTCAGGCCAATTTTATTGGGGTAAAATAAAAAAGTGGAAAAAGGGAAAAAATTTACATTCAGAGGCATTAGGTTTTAAAGTAAAAAAGTACAAATTTGTTGATATAGACGATAAAGATGATTTAGAATTCGCTAAAATAGTTTTTTCTGGAAAAAAAAATCTAAAAAACAAATCTTATTAATCTGAATTTTTTAACTTCCAATAATTTGGGATCTTTTGGTATAATTTTTAATTTCAATAGTTCTATTCTCAAGTTTATAAAATTCACTTTTAACTTTTCGAGGTAAGTAGCATTTTTTGCAGATCTCACTGCATAAAAACCCATTTTTTTTATTATGCATTTCTCTTACTCTCCTCATCTTATTCCCATGCCATACTTCGTGTACAGTTTCTTTTTTAATGTCTCCAACTAATTCTCTATTTTCCTCATCGTTAGAGCATTTCATCACAAGACCATCAGCACCAATCACTAATCTTTGATACTGCTGAGGACAACTAAAATTATCCTCAAATTCTACATCTCCGTCTTTATCAAGATAATCTATAAGAGGATTGAAGGCGACTTGATCAACGATGTCTTTAAAAGTATTATAAAATTTAATTGGATCTTTTTTAATAGCTGGCCATATACCTTGCACCTTTATTACAGGTTTTTTTAAATTTCTTTTTTCTTTATACTCCTTAATGTCAGTGATTTTTTTTAAAAGATCCTCAAATTTAAGTGGTTTTCTTATCTCATTATATGTTTCATATGTTCCATCAATAGATATTGTTATCCAATCAATACCTGCATTAGTTATTTCTTCAAAAAATGGCAAAGTTAATTTAAATCCATGTGTAAGGGTTGATACTTCTTTTATCCCATTTATTTTTGCATATTTTATACATCGTGCGAAATTTTTGTTAAGGGTTGCCTCACCCCTTAAACTCAATCTAATTGCAGGTACTTTATTTTTAATTTCATCAATTATTTTTTTATATAAGTCAAACTCCATCCTAGTTGAATGTACTGCTTTTTTAAATTGATCTGAAATGGTGTAACACATAGGACATTTTAAGTTACAAATTGAGGCTAGCTCAATATCAACAAGCAATGGATAATCAGATATAGTTTTTGATTTTGGGTATTTGTACCATTTATTTCTATAATCCCTGTATCCATCCTCCCAACCAATTGATTTATTTTTTTCAAACTCCATATCACGTTCATCAGTGTCCATGGAATAATTTCCTTTATTGATTGGTATATTGTATTGTGTCATTATATATTTATTATATTATCTAATCTCAAAAACAATGCTTTTTTTTTTTAAAATTCTTAATCAAGTTTTAAATAAAAAAGAAAAAAAGGCGTTTAATTTTTATATTTTACTTTCACTTTTCGTACCTGTCATTGAAATAATGAGTATTGGAGCAATGATAGCTATAGTAGCATTTTTTTTTTCTGATGGTGATAATTTACCAAGTGTACTTAAATATTTTAAAGAATTAGTTGATTTAGAAAATAATAATAAAAAATTTATTATTTTACTACTTTGTCTAAACATTTTTATTTTTTTATTTAAAAATTTATATTTATTTTTTTACAAGATTTTCGAAACAAAAATTAAAAATAAGATTTTAGCAAATAAGAGTTATGATCTTTTCAAAGGGTATATATCAGTTAAATACCTGTATATGAAATCCTTAAAAAAAGCTGAAATTTTTAATAACACAATAGTAGAACCACAACGTGTAGTTCAATATATATTTTCTGTTATAATGTTGTTTAGAGATTTTTTAATAGTCCTTTTTCTTTTGTCTGCAACATTTATTTTCGAGCCCAAATATACACTTATAATTTTTTTATCATTATCACTTTTTACAACTTTAATGATTTTAAAATTTAATAAAAAAAATATAACTGTTGGAAATAAATTAAGAAAAATTAATGAGGAATATATTTCTCTAATAAATAATTCTCATAATTTGTTTAAAATTTTATTTTTTAATAATAAGCAATTTTTTTTCCTAGACAGGTTTAATCAATTATTGAAACAACGAGCAGAAAATCACACATATCAAGAAGTTTTTAGAGCTTCACCTAAATTTTTTGTAGAAGTTTTTGTTGTTATAATTTTGTCATTATTATTAATTTCCGAAGTTCTGCAAAACTTTAAGGATATAGACAGTTTTTTAATTTTTATGTCATTGTTAGCCTTCATATCAATAAGATTAATTCCTATATTTACAAATTTAAATACTTATATTGCCTCATTAAAATTTTCTGAAGCAAGCATAAATAATTACAAAAATATTATAGAAAAAAATAATTCAAATTTCCTAGCAATATCTCAAAAAATTGAAGATAATCATGAAATTTTGAATAACAATTCCTTGGTATTAAAAATTGAAAATTTAGGTTTCAGTTTTGAAGAAAATAAATTATTCGATAATTTAAATTTTAATATTGAAAAAAATAAAATTTTTGGAATATTTGGAAAATCAGGATCAGGCAAGTCAACATTAATTGACTTGATATCTGGCTTAATTAAGCCTCATAATGGCACAATTAAAATTAATGGCAAAATTGATATTTATGACATTTTGAATTTGTGGCAATTAAACATTGGGTTTGTGCCTCAAGAGCCAATTTTATTTAATGATAGTATTCAAAAAAACATATGTTTGGAAACTGATATAAATAAAATAGATTTTGATAGACTAAATTATTCAATTGAATTAACTGGTATTAAAGAAATATTGAGTAAAAATAACATAAATTTACAAACTGTTATTGGAGAAGGTGGTGATAAACTTTCTGGTGGTCAAAAACAAAGAATTGGGATCGCAAGGGCCATATATTTTAATCCTCTAATTTACATATTTGATGAACCAACAGCATCATTAGATAGTCTATCAGAGAAAAAAATAATTAGTTTGTTACATAAGCTTAAAGATAAAAAAATAGTTATATTGATATCACACAGCTCAGAAATAAAGTCATCAGTAGACAACTTTATAAACTTAGATGAATTGAAATGATGAGAAGAATTATGGATTATAATCTTGAGAAACATGGATTTTGTATATTAAGATCTGCAATAGAAGAGTCTTCACTAAAAAAATATAAGAGAGAAATAGAAACGTATACTAATAATCACAATGTAGAACATGTTCAATCTCTAGTTCAGCACAATCTTCTTTGGGATTATATATCTAATAAAAAAATAATTAATAAAATTGAAAATATCTTAAACCAAAAAATTTTATTTCTTAATGATGCAGGATTTAGTCATTACAAAAATAATGATAACAACCTATCAACGAATATAGATAGAATTTCTTGGCATAGAGATACTGACAGTGCAAACCCAATTAGGGGTGTTGTGCCACATCCAAGAAATAGTGAATATTACAAAGTTTTTACCGCAATAACATATATATGTGAAAGAGATAAAACAGCAAAAATAAATTTATTACCTTTATCTCATTTAAAAAAATTTAGTTATACCATGAAAAATATACTTCGTTTTTTTCATTGGAAAACTAAAAATAAAAGATTTTACAAAATTTTAAGAAGAATAATTGTTAAATTAATAGGCCATGAAATTAATTTAAATTCAGGTGACTGTTTAATATTTTGTGTTTCACTTTTTCATATGCCACTACCTTCCGAAGGTAATCGTTCAGCTATAATTTCAAGATATGGTGTTCCAGGTGAATCATCTCAAAATTATTTGAATTACATATTTAAAAATTCTAATAGAGGAAAACAGCATTATTCAAATTCTAAAAAGGATTTAGAGAAATTTAATAATTTTTTGAAACAAAATAATATCTATAATTCTTAAATTTTAATTCTTAAATTTTATTTTATAATATGGTATAAGCTTTCCACCATAACCTTGTTTCCAAAAAGATCTTTTTGGACTATTCATACCTTCTAAGTCAAATAAATTGATTTTTTTATTTTGTAAATGAATTAAACTTTGAGTTAAACAGTAGGTCAATGAATAATCATCGTTTGAAATTCCAAATCTACCTCCATTAAGATAAATTGCTTTATTTTCAATAATTCCAAAAATACAAAAAGCTAATATATTTTTTTTATTATCAGATGTTGTAAACATTTTTAAATTATTTTTCTTATTTAATGATTTATAAATCTTATCAATCTCATTTATATCAAAATCTATTGGTTTATTTTGATGATTAAAAGTCTTTTGGATAATTTCAAAAGCAACTTTTAAATTTAGTTTTTCAAGAAAAATAAATTTATTTGACTTGGTAGTTTTAATTTGCTGTTTGATACTTCTTGAAAAATTTTGAAACATAATTGTCTTAAAAAAATCATCTAAATTACTAATTACTTTATTTTCTTTTATGTTTAATATTGAAGTATATTTTACTTCTTCTAAAGAAAAAATTTTTTTATCTTTTTCAAAATTATGCCAGTAAAAAGGCCTTAAATCGTCAGTAAAATAATCAAGTACAAAACTACCTTCTTTAAACTCAGTTAATAAATAATTTAGGAAAGTTTTAATTATTAGATGTTTTTTATAAACATAACTAGAAATATTTTTTTTTTCATATTTTTTAAAATTTATAGGGGTATAAATTCTATCTCCTTGAAAAACTTTATTATTTTTTGAAAATAAAGCGAAAGAAGCAACTATCTCTTTATTTTTTTTTATAAATACTTTTTTAACTTTATATTTTTTCGAATTTAAAAAGTCCGATAAAGAAAAAATATTTTTATTTTCTGATTTATGTATAAATTTATCCCATTCTGTACTAGACACACAATTCTCACAAAATAGTTTATCTTCCATGGGATTTAATTATCTATTAGATTACTTTTTTTTAATAGAAAAAAAATTTTTTTTGTTCTATTTGGAGTGCATTTGATCAATTTTGAAATTTCTTTTAAGTCATTATTTCCATCTGAATATTGAAGGAAATTCATAATATCTTTTGTTGAACCCATTGTTTTTAAAGTACTTAGTGATGGATACAAACCTCTTTTACTCATCTGAGGTTCGCATAAAAATTTTGTTCTTGGTATAGTTTTTTCGAGATTGATTTGAATAGCTTTTTTTGCAACGTTAAACCCTCCCTTTAACCCTTGCAATGTAACTAATTTAAAATTATCTTTAGAAGTATGGTACTCAGGATATGTACCAAATTTACTTCTAAAAATTGAAGCAACTGGCAAATCTATACCCGGCGAATTATATTGTCTTTCATCAGAACCATTTTTTAAAAAAGAATGAATTTTAAATTTAATTTTAAGTGATTTGTAAGCTTCAATTAAGCTTTTATCTGCTAATTTATTTTTATATTTGGATAACATGCAGCTATGCATTCTGTTATCTCCAATACAAGTTAAGTTATATCCAGCAACAATATTTTTTTTTAATTTTTTTATATTTTTCTGTAGGTATGTTATTGAACCTATTGTTTCAGGAATAAATATAAATCTTAATGTTTTTGATAATTTTTTTTTTTTAAAAAAATCTATTAGTGCCATCGTAACTATTGGACCAGATAATTCATTATTTGCCATTGACGGATGGCAGAGATAGGTAGATATAAATATTTCCTGCTTTGATTTTCCTTTCAAAATCACTTCCCCATAATTCAAAAAGCCATTTTTATTGAGAGAAGATTGTATTTTAATTTTAAATAAATCCTTTGCACCATAATTTCGTATAATTCTATTTTTTTGATTTTCAGAAATACAGAATCCCCAATCTTTTTTATAGTAAGAGGTTACATAAGGAATTGAGTCTTTTTTATTTTTTATAGTGTGTATTTTTTTTAATAATATTTTTTTATTTATAATTCTATTTACTGGATAGGAATAATTGACAACATGCAGATTATTGTTTTTAAAATCGACTATTTTTTTGTTATTTTTATCTTTAATAAATGCATCTTTAATATTCCACTCTTTTGGAATTTTCCAATCAAAGACTCTTGTTCCTGATTTCACTTTATAAATTTTTAAAAGTGGAATTTCACTTTGAATAATTTTTAAAGACCTCAAAAATCCATTACCAGTAATACTCCTGCAAATAGGAAAAAGTTCAAATTTTGCTAAGCTAAGATACTTTTTTAGTGACATAATATTTATATATAATATCTAAATGATTAATGAAAAAAAAAAAATAATTCAATCAAATTAGATATAATAAACCTTTCAATGAAAAAATTAAATGTTTTAACAAAATTTTAATTGAATTATGCAAATTATAAAAAAATATTTATTCAATAAACTTAATTTACCAAAAATAAAAAAAAAGTTTTCAGATGAAAAATTAATTATTATTGATAGACAAAGATTTCCGTCAGTCGTAAAAAATTATGCTGCAATTGAAATTTTAAGTAAAAAAAATGATTTTGACATAGAGGTAATAACCGATTTAAAAAAGAATCACGAAATCAAACTTTTTTATAATTTAATTGGCATTGATAAAATTATTAAATCTTTCAAATTGATATATATAATTTTATATCCTCTAATTACTTTGAAATTATTTTTCTACTTTTTTTATTACTTTGTTTTTTTTCTAAATAACGATTTAAGAAGTTTTATTTATAGATTTAAAGTGAGTGGAATAAAAATTGGAGATATCATATATGATCGTTACATTAGAAATGATTTTAGCTTTGTAAAAGCAAATTGTTATGACCTCAAATTAATTAGAATTTATCTTTTTACAATTTACAAACTATTTTGGATAGAAAATTACTTAAAAAAAAAAAATGTTAAATTAATAATTGTAAATACTCATATCTATGCAAATAATTATTCCATAGGTTATAAGTTAGCAAAAAAAATGGGTATCAACTTGTTATATTTAAAAGATTTTCAAATTACATATTTTAAAAACGGAATAATAAATAAAAAAACAGATCCAAGAGCAATTACCAAAAAAAAACTTAATAATTTGAAATTCTCAACTAAAGAGAAAAAACAACTTAGAAAATATATGAATAAAAGAATTTCAGGTAAATTAGCACACTTTGATGTGAAAAATGCTTTTGGCTCAAAAAAAAAATTAATTAATGTTTTTTTAAAAAAAAATAAAATTAATATAAAACATTATTCAAAGGTCGTTCTTTTAGCTTCTCATTCCTTATCTGATGCAAATCATTTTCATCATGAAATTGGAAGTTTTTCACCGTTTAAAGATTATTATTCTCAATTGAAAGAAACACTAGAATTTGCCAAAAATAATAGTGATATTTTATTTTTTGTAAGGCCTCATCCCTCAAGTAATTTTTGGAAAGAAGAAGGTGTAATTAAAAAGTTATTATTAAATTATAAATATAAAAATATTCAATTATTAGATAAAAGAATTAATACCGATGATGCAATTAAAATATCTGATACAGTTATAACTGTTTATGGCACAATTGGAATTGAAACTGCTTCACATTATAAAAAAAAACCAATATTGGCTGGAAAATCAGTTTATTCAGGGTTAGGCTTTACTTTAGACTCCAAAACAAAAAAAGAATATTTTAAACATATTTTATCAAACAAAAAAAAATTTAAATTAAATAATTTAGAACAACAAATTGCTGATAAAGCTTTTTATTATCATTTTTTAAAATTAAATATAGATTATAAAAGTGTAATTGCTAACAGAGACAGAAATATGAGTAATAAAAAGTATTTCAATAATTTAAATTTTTTTTTAAAAAAAAATTCTTTAAAAAGTGATAGATATTATAAAGAACTTAATAACATCATTAAAAATATTAAGTTTTAAGTTAAATCTTTAAAAAGATTTTTGTATTTTTTAATTATAACCTCTTCAGAGAACTTATTTTCTACATAACTTCTTATATAATTTTTGTTGAAATCATTAGAAAGTGACCATTCGATACCTTTTTTGAAATCATAATAATCTAAATAATTGGATATATATCCCGTTTTAAAATGATCTACTATATCCTGTGGGCCTGTATTTTTAAAAGTAACTATAGGACATCCACACGCATGCGCCTCTAAAGCTGTTTGACCAAATGACTCTATTTTGCTTGGCATTAAAAATAAATCAGCAGATGAATAAATGTCAATTCTTTCATCTAAGGAAATTATATTATCAAAGTTTATATGTTTGATATTTTTGTTTAAAATTTTAACATTAGGACAATTTACACTTAAAAAAATCAAATCTTTTCTTTTTGAATTTTCTAAATAATTTAAAACAAAGTTGAGTCCTTTTCTTTTAGAAGTATATTTATGACTAGAAATAAATAAAATTACTTTTTTATCTAGAGATAAATTAAGCTTAATTTTAGATTTTTTTTTTTCTTTAGGAGACCATAATTTAAAATCTAAAGGTAAAGGAATTATAATTTTTTTTGCTTTTTTAAAAACTAAACTTTTCTCAACCATTCTTTTTTGCCATTCGCTTGTGCAAATAACAAACTTGACATTTTCAAAATTTTTAATTTTTAAATCGTAAATATATTTTAAAAAAAATGGTAAATTGTTATTGTTATGAGCATAGTTAGTGTTAAATTTATTTATATCTGTGTAATTTTCAATAGCTGTATAGGGCCACATATCATGGAGTGTCCAAACAACAGTTTTTTTTATCTTTGATATTTGTTTAATAGATAACATTTCGTTACCTATCCAATGTAAATTAATTATATTTGAATTAGAGTCATTTATATCATTAAATAATCCAGAAGGTATAAGATTAAAGTTAACAGAGTATTCATTATTAATATTAAAAAATATTTTTATTATTTTTTTTAAAAATCGGTTAAAAAAACTTCTTAATTTAATATTTAAAGATAAATTCTTATCATTTTTAATAAATGTTATTATTTCACTTTCTATATTATTTTTTTGTAATAATTCATTAATTCGCCTTACAGCAATTGATGCACCACTTGAGTCATTTGAGTAATTTACATTAGTAATTTTCATCTAATAAGTTATACAATAAATATTTAAATAATATATTAAAATGAATATTTTAAAAAAAATACGTTCTCATCTTCGATATTTTTTTTTAAATTTTTTTGGAGTTGAT
>MDTE01071732.1_pt1 | contig 22287 bp, 24 predicted proteins | sample 811231 | NCBI WGS metagenome assembly MDTE01 (sample SAMN05326651, study PRJNA326480) | marine metagenome | isolation source: seawater | place: Indian Ocean: Red Sea | collected 2010 | reverse complement strand
TTGAATAATTACCTGAGGATGTCTTTTGGAAATGATGAAGAAATGAGGATAGTTATGCAAACTTTTAAGGAATTTTTGAGTTGTGAATAAAATTAAACCTAATTTAAGTTTAAAGAAAGTCTCTATAATTGGAATTGGATTAATAGGATCTTCGATAGCTCTAGCATCAAAATCAAAAATAAAAAATATATTTGTTTCACTATTTGATATAGACCCAATAATAAGAAATCAAGCAAGAGATTTAAATTTGGGGGATGAAGTTACTGAAGAAATTGGTGAATGTGTTAAAGGCACAGATTTAGTTATTCTAGCTATTCCAGTTGGTTCCATGAAGAATGCCATTAAGACATTGATACCTCATTTAAATAAAGATGTTATAATTACTGATACAGGTTCAACAAAAGTATCAGTAACAAAAGACTTATCTAATTTATTACCTAAAAATTGTTATTATATTGGGGGTCATCCATTAGCAGGAACTGAATTTTCTGGACCAAAATCTGGTTTTCCTAGTTTGTTTGAAGATAGATATTGGCTGATTATTCCAGATATAAACCCAGAAAATAAAATAAAAACACTTGAAAAGTTTTGTCAATGTCTTGGTTCAATGACAGAAAGAGTAAATGTTTCTTATCACGATAGAATCGTGGCTTTAACATCTCACCTCCCACACTTAATTGCATTCACTATAGTTAAAACTGTTTCTAATCTAGATGATGATATTAAAAGGGATGTTATTAAATTTTCTGCGTCAGGTTTTAGAGACTTTACTAGAATAGCATCCTCAGATCCTGTGATGTGGAGAGACATTTTTTTAAATAATCAAGATAGTATTTTGGAGATTTTAGATAGATTTAACCAAAATTTGGAAATATTTAAGACTTGTATTAAATTAAAAAAAGGACAGGAATTATTAGAAATTTTCAACGAAACACGTGAAGTTCGAAAATTAATTGTTGAAGCCCGTCAGGATATTCCAGAGGATAACAAAGCAAAGATATATTTTAAATATTCACGAAATAATAGCTTTCCTGATGGCCAGTGAAAATACCAGATGGATGTTTTAAGACCTTTTGGTTCAATTGGCCAAAATTCTATATTAATTTTGTGATCTTTTAATTTTTTTTCGAATTCTAAAAACGCTCTTGGAAAATGATAATTTGCTGTGACAAGACGTATATTTTTTACTTTGTTTTTTTTAATCCATTTTAAAGAAGCGATTGCATTACCCTTTGTGTCCTGAGCCGAGTAATCTAGCTCTACGCAGCAAAAAAACAAGTCTTTCTTGTCTTCTTTTATGTTGAAATTCTTAATTAAAGTTTGCTTTTTTATACCTTCTCCTACTCCCGTGAGTAGCATCTTATTGCTTACGCCTAACGAGAGAAGTTTCAATCCTTCATCTATCCTCGAGACTCCACCTGTTGCAACTATTATAGCGTCAGTATTTTTCAAATTAATATTTTTATTATCAGGAAGATTCAAAATAAAATATTGAAATGACAAAATAAATAAAATTAAGCAAATTAGTAATAATAAAATTATTTCAACAAATAAATATCTAGAAATTAAACTAATTTTTTGCATAATAATTTCTCGCTGTTAAAATGATATACTATAATTTTTAAAATACTCTAATGTTAATAACTTGTAAAAATTGTAATACTATTTTTAGTATAGACCAAAGTAAATTAACTTCAAATAATCAAAAAGTTAAATGCTCAGTTTGTTCAAATGTTTGGATTGTATCTCAAAAAAATGAAGAAATAAATTTAAATAAAAATACAAAAAAAAACCTAAGTAATAATTTTCTTAAAACTATTTTAGTACTTGGTTTCTTAATTATTGTTGTAATTTTAGGAATCTCTCAAAAGAACATTCTAAGCGCTCAATTACCATTTATTAAAAAAATATATATAAGTCTTGGGTTTAATGTTGGACCAAATATTAATGCATTAGAAATAGTAAATTTAAAAACTAATTATCATAATAACTATTTGAGAATCTATGGGGAAATTAAAAATAATACATCATTAAAATCTCATGCATCATTAATATTGATAAAAATATATGACTCAAAGAATAATCTTTTAAAAGAAATTAAAGTTCGACCTGATAATAAATTTATTGAACCAAAAAATAATATAAATTTTTTCTATCAATCAGATTTTAAGGGACCAAATAAAATAAAAATCAAAGTTCAGTTATCTTCTGATCTTGTATTCTAAAGTTATTCAAAAGGATTAACTTCATATGAAAGAAGTTCATCAATAGATTTTCTAGCTCTAATTAGAAATGGTTTGTTATCAAAAATAATTACTTCAGCAGCTTCAGGTCTAGTGTTGTAGTTAGACATCATAGAGGCACCATAAGCACCAACTGAGAATATTGCTAATATATCTCCTTCTTTCACATCTGGCATCATCCTATTCTCAGCGAAAAAATCGCCAGTTTCACAAATTGGACCAACAATATCTGCAGCTGAAAGTGGTTCATTTTTTTTACTAATTTTTTCCACTAAATGGAAAGAATTATATAATGTAGGTCTTATCAGATCATTCATAGCGCTATCAACTATAATGAATCTTTTTTTGTTAGTAATTTTTATGCCTATAACTTTTGTAAGAAGAATGCCATTATTTGCAGAAATACATCGACCAGGTTCAAAACCTAATTTAAAGTCTTTTCCAGAAAAAATATCTTTAACAAGTTTGCCATATTCAATGAAATTTGGATCATTTAAATTTTTGTAATCTATTCCAAGACCTCCACCAAGATCTAAATTAGGGACATTTAAACCTTTTCCTTTTAAATATTCAGCAAATTGAAAAATCGATAAATATGCCTTTTTAAAAAGTGAAATATCATTAATTTGAGAACCTATATGTATTGCTAATCCCGATGGAATAAGATTTTTATGGATAGAAATTTTTTTATATAAATTTTCTGCATCATTATTTTTAATTGATATACCAAACTTAGTATCCTCCTTACCAGTAGCAATTTTTTTATGTGTTTTTGCGTCAATATCAATATTCACACGAATTGCAACATTTACTTTTTTATTTAAATTTTCTGAGAGTTGAACTATTTTATTTAATTCAAAACAAGACTCTATATTTATCTGACCGATTTTATTTTTAATAGCTTCTCTTAATTCTTCATCCGTTTTTCCTACACCTGAGAAAACAATTTTTGAAGGCAAAATTCCAGCTCTAAGAGCACGATGCATTTCTCCTACTGAAACTATATCTGCACCAGCTCCCTCTTTTGCTAGTAAAGAAAGAATTGCCATAGAAGAATTGGCTTTTACAGAATAATAAATGTTAAAATTTAAAGATCCCAGAGATTTGCTAAAATTTTTAAAATTATTTAAAATTCCTTCTCCGCAATAAGCATATAAAGGCGTACGAAATTCATCAACTAGTGATGCGGCATTAACATTACCAATAATTAAATCACCTTTATTATTTCTAAATCTTTCACTCATTTATTTTTGGATAAAAAATAATTTAATTGATTCGGTGGAAATGGATCCCCTCTTTTCCCACAATTAGAGAAAATTAAAAAAGAAAAAACACATATTATGATTAACATTTTTATTGAATTCATTTCCTACTCAAATACATTTTTCGTGCGGATTTAATTTGTTTTTTTACTTCAAAGACTGAAGTGCTTCCATAACTAATCTTAGACTTAATAGAATGTAATATTGAAAAATCACTTTGTAATTTTGTTAATCGTGTGTCAATATTTTTCAATTCATTTATACTTAAAGCACTAATAGGTATCTTTTTCTTATCTGCATATAAAACTATTTCACCAACAATACCATGAGCTTCTCTGAATGAAATACCTAATTCTTTAACAATTGTATCTGCTAAATCTGTTGCTATAGAATGTCCTAATTCAGCTGCTTTTCTCATATTTTCTTTATTAACTTTAATTCCTCTCAACATTTCGTGCATAGAATTAATAGAAAGTATTAAAGTTTCATATGAACTAAATATAGGTAATTTATCTTCTTGCATGTCTTTACTGTATGCAAGTGGAAGACCTTTAAGAATAGTTATTAAAGATAAAAGATTTCCTGAAATTGTTCCTACTTTGGCTCTAATTAATTCAGCTGCATCAGGATTTCTTTTCTGGGGCATCATTGAGGACCCTGTAGTCATTTCATCGCTTAGTTTAATGAAATTAAACTGTTGTGATGACCATAGTATTATTTCCTCAGCTAATCTTGACAGGTGAATAGAACAAATACAAAGTGATGATAAAAACTCTACTGCAAAGTCTCGGGAAGAAACCGCATCCATAGCATTATTTAGTGGTTTTTTAAAACCAAGTAATTTTGAAGTCATATTTCTGTCAATTGGAAATGATGTTCCACTCAACGCACCAGCTCCTAATGGAGATTCATTCAATCTATTACTACAATCCTTCAATCTTGACCTATCACGGCCAATCATAAATACATATGACATTAGATGAAAGCCAAATGTAATTGGTTGCGCTGTTTGTAAGTGGGTAAAACCTGGCATTATAGTTTCAATATTTTTCTCAGATTTATCAATTAATACCTTTTGCAATTTCATCAACAAATGATCTAAATTTTCAATAGAATCTCTAATCCAAAGTCTTATATCTGTAGCTACTTGATCATTTCTAGATCTACCAGTATGTAGTTTTTTGGCTGGTTCACCAATTAATTCAGTTAACCTATGTTCAATATTCATATGGATATCTTCAAGGTTTTTAGAAAATTTGAATTTATCTTTATCAATTTCATACTCAATTTTCTTTAAACCATTGAGAATTGAATTTAATTCTTTTTTTGTAAGAATATTTTTTTCAAATAACATCATAGCATGAGCAGAAGAACCAAATATATCTTGTTTAAATAAAATTTTGTCGATATCAATTGAACTATTTATGTCAATCATTATATCACTATTAGGTTTATTGAATCTTCCTCCCCAAATGGATGAGGTTTTTAATTTTTTACCTTTTTTATTAACTTTTTTCATTTTTCTCCCAAATTTTGTATAAAAAAGCATGATCGAAAATTTAATTAAAAAAAACCATTTTAAAAATTTAAATTTTAAAAACCCATTACTTATTACTTTATTTATATTTTGTATATCATTTAAAATTAATTTTTCAAAAGCATCTGATAATTTAATTAATTTTAAATTAGGTGAAGAAAAATTGCCAGTAACAACTTTGCAAGACATTAATAAAAATAAATTTAATTTAAATGATCTTGATTCTAAAAATTTAATTATAAATTTTTGGGCAACATGGTGTTTACCTTGCTTAGAAGAAATGCCTTCCTTACTCTCATTTTCAAAGCAAATAGATAAAAATGAAATTTTAATTGTTTTAGTAAATTTAGATAGAAAATTTAATTTAGATAAAAGTAAATATAATTTTGATTTGCCAAATATTGTCTCTCTATACGATCCAAGTTCGATTTGGGCTAAAGCACTTAAAATTTCTGGTTTGCCAATGACTTTATTTGTTCAGAAAAACCAAAAAATCTATTCCACATTTACTGGTCCTTTAGAATGGACAGATGAAGAAATAACAAACGAAATTTATGAACATTTTGGTCTAAATTAAATTTAAAATTTGATTATAATTTTTGATCTAATTCAGGTAAACTTTTAAACAAATCTTCAACAATTCCATAATCTGCAACTTGGAAAATAGGTGCTTCTTCGTCTTTATTGATCGCTACTATAATTTTACTATCTTTCATACCTGCAAGGTGCTGAATTGCACCAGATATACCAACGGCTATGTAGAGATCAGGTGCAACTACTTTTCCAGTTTGTCCAACTTGATAATCATTTGGAACGAATCCAGCATCAACAGCTGCTCTCGATGCTCCAACAGCTGCACCTAATTTGTCAGCAACTTTTTCCAACAAAGAAAAATTTGAACCATCTTGCATACCCCTACCACCAGAAATAACTATTTTCGCTGATGTTAATTCAGGTCTTTCTGATTTAGAAAGTTCTGATTTTAAAAAGTCGCATAGCCCAGCATCACCTTTTGGAGAAATATTCACTATTTCTGTTGATGCGTCATTTTTTTGCTCATACGGATCAAAAGCAGTTGATCTGATAGTTATAATTTTTAAATTCTCTTGAGACTGTACTGTTGCAAATGCATTTCCAGCATATATTGGTCGTTGAAATGTATTTTGATCTAAAACCTCGATGACATCAGAAATTTGAGAAACATCTTTTAGTGCTGCAACACGAGGCATGACGTTCTTTCCAAATGTACTAGCTGGGGCCAAAATGTGTGTATAGTCTGAGGCAATTTCGCAGATTAAACTTGATAGATTTTCCGCAATTGAATTTTTATATTCTAATGAATTTGCGACTAAAACTTTAGAAATATTTTTTATTTTTGAGGATTCCTCAATGACTCCATCACATCCTTCGCCAGCAATAAGTAAGTCAATTTCAGAGCCAATTTCCATACCCGCAGTTATTACATTATAAGTTACAGGCAAAATGTTTTTATTGTCGTGTTCAACTAAAATTAATATCTTCATTATATTACCTTTTCATCGTTTTTTAATTTTTGGATTAATTCATCAACAGAATTGAGTATTACTCCAGCCTTTCTGGTTTCAGGTTCTTCTACTTTCAGGACTCTCAATCTTTTTGTAGTGTCAATATCAGTTTCTGATACAGAAATAACATCTATGGGTTTTCTTTTGGCTTTCATAATATTTGGAAGAGAGGCATATCTAGGTTCATTTAATCTTAAATCAACTGAAATTACGCTTGGTAAACTTACTTTTAAATGTTCTAAACCACCATCTACTTCACGTATAACATTTGCTGAACCATCATTTATTTCAATTTGAGAGGCGAAAGTCGCTTGAGACCAACCTAATAAAGCAGAAAGCATTTGACCTGTTTGATTGCAATCATCATCAATTGCTTGCTTTCCACAAAGTACTAAATTGGGTTTTTCTTTATTAACAAGATATGCTAATATTTTCGCTACATTTATAGGCTCTATATCTTGTTTTTCTTCAACAAATAAACCTCTATCAGCACCCATTGCTAGACCAGTTCTTATTGTTTCTTGGCATTGTGTTGGTCCAATTGAACAAATAATTACCTCAGTAGCTTTGTTAGCCTCTTTTATTCTCAAAGATTCCTCAACAGCTATTTCATCAAATGGATTCATAGCCATTTTAACATTATCTAATTCAACTCCTGTTTGATCAGATTTAACTCTAACTTTAACATTATAATCAACAACTCTTTTTACAGGTACTAATATCTTCATTTTTTATTCCTTTTTTATGTGTTTTTTCCGGGAACCCAAAGAACATCGTTTTTACCATTTTCATTGGATACACGAGCTAAAATAAACAAAAGATCAGATAATCTATTTATATAATTAATTATCACAGGATTGATAGTCTCTTTTTTTGCTAATTTTGTAATTTTTCTCTCTGCTCTTCTAGCAACTGTTCTTGCCAAATGATACCACGCCCCTAATTTTGTTCCTCCTGGAAGTATGAAAGAATCAAGGGGAGACAGGTTAATGTTTAAAGCATCAATATTTTTCTCAATCTCTGCAACCTGGGTTTTGGTAACTCTTAAAGATAATCTTTCAGAATTTGATGTGGCTAAATCTGCTCCCAGATCAAAAAGGTCATTTTGTATACTAGATAAAATATTTTCATTTACATTATTAGAATATACTTTTATTAGACCTATAATAGAGTTTAATTCATCAATATCACCAAAAGCTGATGGTCTTGAAGAATGTTTGTCAACTCTTTCACCATTAACTAGTGTTGTTTTTCCGTCATCTCCGGTTTTAGTATAAATTTTATTCAGTTTAACCATAATGTTTAATTAATTATTTCTTAAAAGTAAGATAACTATGAAAGTTATAATTGCTATTGCCTGAAAAATGATTCTATATCTCATGATAATATTAGATTTATTTTTATTATATTCTCCACCTCTAGCCATAGTAATAATACCCCAGAACAAAATCAATGCCACAACAATAAGAGAAATTGAAATTAATATTTCTTGGATATCTAAAGTCACTATTTTTTACCTGTTTTTTACTTTATGCATTAACCATTTATATAAACATATTCAAATAGTAGATTTCTAATAAACTGTATTGCTAAAAAAACAATAATTGGACTAATATCAATTCCACCAAAATCAGGAAGAAAGGAACGAATTTTATTTAGAATAGGATCATGCAATCGACTTAAAAATTGTGTTAACAACCTTACAAATGGTTGCCAAGGATTTATAATTTTAAAACTTACTAGCCAGGAAATAATAACATACGCGACCAGAGTGAATAAATATATGTCGATAATACTATTTATTAAATTTAATAAAGAATTCATATATTTGATATATTATCTGTTTAGTCTTTTTTCAACTAATTCTTTTACAACTCCAGGTTCAGCAAGCGTAGATGTATCCCCTAAATCATTATAATCATTTGAGGCAATTTTTCTTAAAATTCTCCTCATAATTTTACCAGAACGTGTTTTAGGCAAACTTGGCGCCCATTGAAGATAATCAGGTTTTGCAATAGGGCCAATTTCTTTTTTTACCCAATTTATCAATTCTATATGCAAATCTTTTGAGACATTTACATCAGAATTAAGTGTTACATAGGCATAAATTCCTTCACCTTTAACTTCATGTGGATAACCTACCACAGCTGCTTCTGCTACTTTTGGATGTGATACTAGAGCAGATTCTATTTCTGCTGTACCCATTCTATGACCTGAAACATTCAATACATCATCTACTCTTCCTGTAATCCAATAATAACCTTCTTCATCTCTTTTTGCTCCATCACCTGTAAAATATCTTCCCTCAAATGTAGAAAAATAAGTTTCGATAAATCGATTATGATCTCCATAAACAGTTCTCATTTGACCTGGCCATGAATGATTTATACATAAATTCCCTTCAACTGCACCATTGAGAATATTATTATCTTTATCAACAATAACAGGTTCTATACCGAACATTGGAAGAGTTGCTGAACCTGGTTTAGCAGGAATAGCAGCAGGTAATGGTGATATTAATATTCCTCCAGTTTCAGTTTGCCACCATGTATCAACTATGGGACAATTTTTGTTACCAACTACTTCATAGTACCATAACCAAGCCTCAGGATTTATTGGTTCTCCCACAGAACCAAGAATTCTCAAGGAGCTTCTATCAAATTTTTTAACTGGATCATTACCTTCTTTCATTAGTGTGCGAATTGCGGTTGGTGCTGTGTAAAAAATATTAACCGAATGTTTTTGAACTATTTGCCAAAATCTACTTGCGTTAGGCCATGTGGGTATACCTTCAAACATCAATGTGGACGCACCATTTGCAAGGGGACCATAAACTATATAGCTGTGCCCTGTTACCCATCCAACATCTGCAGTGCACCAATATATTTCACCTTCTTGATAATCAAAAACAAGTTTATGAGTAAATGATGCATAAACCATATAACCACCAGTTGTATGCAAAACACCTTTTGGTTTTCCAGTAGAACCTGATGTATATAATATAAACATTGGATCTTCTGCATTCATTGGTTCAGGTGGACAGTAATCTGATGCATTTTGCATTTCCACATGGTACCATTTATCTCTTTTAGATTCCCAACCAACATTATCATTAGAGCATTTAACAACAATGCATAATTTACATTTAGGTGTAAATTCTAAAGCTTTATCAACATTTGCTTTTAGAGGTATTTTTTTTCCCCCTCTTATACCTTGATCGGCGGTAATTATACAGTTTGATTCGCAATCCAAAATTCTTCCTGCAAGTGCATCTGGAGAAAAACCACCAAAAACGACTGAATGTATTGCTCCTATTCTTACACATGATAACATAGCTACAACAGCTTCAATTATCATCGGCATATAAATAGTTACGCGATCCCCTTTCTTTATTCCATTCTTCTTAAGAACATTTGAAAATTTACAAACTTCCTTATGTAATTCACTGTATGTTATTGTTTTTGAAACATTAGGGTCATCTGATTCCCAGATTATTGCTATGTCATTCCCTTTTTTTTCTAAATGTCGGTCTAGGCAATTGACAGAAGCATTTAACACACCATCTTCATACCACTTTATAAAAACATTCTTTTTATCATATGAAAAATTAGAAATTTTTGTATATGGTTTTATCCAATCAATAATTTTACCTTTCTCTTTCCAAAAGAGATCATTATTTTTCAGAGATTCTTTATAAATAGATGAATATTCTCCTTCCTTTATATGCGCATTCAAAAAACTATTTTTATTGGCATAAATCTTATTATTTTCAGTCATTTTTTTTCCTTATTTAAACATTTTTATCATTTTATAAATAAACTATCTTTTTCAAAATATTTGTTTTTATTTAAGAATTCATAAGCTTCATCTTCACATTTTATATTTAAAACCTTTTCTGATATAAATTTTGAAAATCCAGCTCTTGATAATTTTTTATAATCTTTAATTAACAATTCCTCATTGAAGTTTTTGTTAAATGTTCCTAATTTCTTTTTTTTAATATAAATTATGCACGCAGCTAACTCATTGTCCAAATAATCTGCTTCCAAACTTGTTTCTTTTTTAGTAATAACTTTATTTGCAAAATCATAGTTTACTCCAGCACAATATAATTTAGATAAAATTTTGTTTTTTGAAGCACCTTTTTTTCTTTCCTTATCATAGTGATATTCAATAAATTTTTCATCATCTAAATAACCAAGATCGATACACTTTTTTAAACAATTCTGAATGATCTGATCTTTTTTTATTTTATCAAGTTTTGGAAATTTATTTTTAGTAAATTTCTCTAAAATAATTGTTAATTTTTTTGTAGAACTTATGTATATGCTAAGGTAGTTTAATGCCTTTTTAAAAACTTTTTCTTCAATTTTTTTTTCTTCCAATTTAATCACAAAATTTCACTTTCATTTTATTGATATAAACTCTAATTTCATTATATACTTTTAAAATAAATAAATGAAAAATAAAAATTTAAATAATACTTATATTAGACCAATAAAAATCAGATTTATTAATTTTTCTGGTCTTAAAACTTTATATATAAAAGAAACATTAAGATTTCTAAAAATACCTGCCCAAACAATAATCGGTCCTATTTTTAGTTCATTAATGTTTATGTTTGTTTTTTCAATAGTTATAGGTAATAGGTTTGAAAGTGAAGATGCAAATTTATATATAAATTTTCTTGCTCCAGGTTTAATTATAATGAGTTCACTTCAAAATTCTTTTTCAAACTCTTCAAGTTCAATGATAAGTATGAAAATACAAGGGAACATAATTGATTTATTGATGACACCTATTGGACCATTTGAGATATTTGTTTCAATGATCTTAGCAGCTGTGACTAGAGGAATTATAACAGGCATTTGTTGTTACGCTGTTTTTTTGATTCTAGGTGTTACAACTTTACCTTTTTCTTTTTTATATTCAATTTTGTTTGTATTTTTAGGTTGTTCAATGATGTCAATATTAGGTTTAATCGCCGGTATTATTGCAAAAAAATATGATTCATTGGCTACCTTTAATAATTTTATAATTCAACCATTAACATTTTTATCAGGAACTTTTTATTCAATTAAGTTGTTACCTAGCCCATTTAATTCAATAGCTTCATTAAATCCTGTGTTTATGTCTATTGATGGATTTAGATTTGGTGTAATAAATAACTCTGATGGAATAATTTTTAATAGCATTTTTATTTTAATTTTATTAAATTTAGTTCTTTCTATTATATGTTATCAAATGATTTTAAAAGGATACAAAATTAAATTTTAAAAATTTTATGAAAAATATTGAAAAATTAAAAACAGGTGTTTTGCCGATTCAAGAAATAAAAAAGGCTTTGGACTCTAGAATCATTCAAAGCCAAATATCTATTGATGATAATCAACTTCAACCTGCGAGTTTGGACCTTAGGTTAGGCAAAAGAGCTTGGAGATTGCAAGCTTCTTTTCTGCCTGGAAAAAAATATAAGGTTATTGAAAAAATTCATAAATTTGCTTTACATGAATTAAACCTTAAAGGTGGAGCAGTTTTAGAGAAAGGGTGTGTTTATCTTGTTGAATTACAAGAAAGTTTAAATTTTCCTGAATATATTTCAGGGGTAGCAAATCCAAAAAGTTCAATTGGTAGACTGGATGTATTTACCCGTTTGATTACGGATTATTCTCAAGAATTTGAAATAATTAAAAATGGTTATAAAGGTCCTATTTATGCAGAGATATCTCCTCGGACATTTTCAATTTTAGTAAGAAATGGAAGTAAATTATCACAACTAAGGATGAAAGTTGGTAAACCTGAATTAAGTGATAAAGAGTTAAAAAATTTAAGTTTAGATAACAATTTAGTTTGGCTTGATAATAATATTCCTAATATTAAAGATGGAATTGGGTTATCTGTGAATCTTAAATCATTTGGAAAGTCAAATCTAATTGGATGGAGAGCAAAAATAAATGCTGGTATGATTGATATTGATAAATCAGAAAGTAAGCAAACCTATGAATATTGGGATAAATTGACAACAAAAGATTTAAGTTCTGGAGGATTAATATTAAATCCTGATCAATTTTATATTCTTGCAAGCAAGGAATTTGTTTGCGTTCCATCTAATTATGCGGCTGAAATGAGAGCTTATGATATTCGCGTAGGTGAATTTAGAGCACATTATGCAGGTTTTTTTGATCCTGGATTTGGAATATTAAAGAACAAAACAACCCCTACTAGAGCTGTATTGGAAGTGCGATCTCATGATGTTCCGTTTTTGTTAGATGATGGTCAAATAGTTTGTCGACTGATATATGAAAAAATGTTGAAAGAACCAGAAAATTTATATGGATCAAGAAGTTATAATTCAAATTATCAATCTCAAGGTTTAAAGCTAGCAAAACATTTTTATTAGAAATTTAAAGGTAAAGTTATGTTTGAAGATAAGAAAAATGAAAGTTTTTTAATGCCAAATTACAATAGAGCTAGCATTAATTTTGAAAAAGGAAGGGGTTCTTGGTTAATAACTAAGAAAGGTGAGGCATACCTAGACTTTGCCACTGGAATTGCAGTAAATATTTTTGGTCATTCTGATAAACTGTTGACAGATGCGTTATGTTCTCAAGCCAAAAAACTCTGGCATGTTTCAAATTTATATGAAATTCCAGAACAAGAATTTTTAGCTAAAAGATTGTGTGGTTATGCAAATCTTGATAAAGTATTCTTTTGTAATTCCGGACTAGAAGCTAATGAAGCAGCTGTGAAAATTGCAAGAAGATATCATTACAGTAAAAAGCAATTAAATAAAAATATTATATTATGTGTAGATAATGCATTTCATGGGAGATCATTAGCAATGCTAGCTGCAACTGATAATAATGAATACAGAAAAGGTTTTGGTCCTATTCCAGAAGGTTTTAAACATGTAAAATTCAATGATATTGAGGATTTAGAGAGAAATGTAAATGAAGACGTTGCTGCAATTATGATTGAGCCAGTTCAAGGAGAAGGGGGTGTTATGGCTTCTTCTCAAGAATATATGCAAATGTTAACAAAAATTGCAAAAAAGTTTGATTGCCTTGTTATTATGGATGAAGTTCAATGTGGAATGTATAGGACAGGAAAAATTTTTGCATACAAACATTATAATATTCAACCTGATTTAGTAGTTTTAGCTAAAGGACTAGGTGGCGGTTTTCCAATAGGAGCTGTAATATCATCTGAGAAAATAGGAGCACAAATGGTACCTGGAACTCATGGGTCCACATTTGGAGGAAATCCTTTAGCTGTTGCAGTTAGTAATGCAGTTATAGATGGACTAGAAAGAGAGGGTTTCATAAATTTATTGCGTGAAAATATAAAATTTTTAGATAATATGTTAGACAAATTAAAAGTAGAATTTGAGAATTTAATCAGTGAAATTAGAGGAAAAGGTTTTCTAAGAGGATTAAAACTCAAAAAAGAATTATCAGCATCAATTCTAGTTACTGAATTAAGAAAAGAAAAAATATTGACTGTACCTGCTGGAGGAAATGTTATCAGGATATTACCACCTCTAAATGTAAAAAAAGATGAGCTAAAATTCTTAAAAAATAAAATTTCTATTTGTCTTAAGAAGCTAAGTTGATTTTAATGAATAATTTAAAAAAAATAGATTTTATAGATTTAGAAAATTTTTCTAAGGAAGAATTATATAAAATTTTAAGAAATGCACAAAAATTTAAGGTTACAAAAAAAAATAGTAATATTTTGAAAAACAAAATTGTTGGAATGATTTTTGAAAAACCATCAACTAGAACAAGAGTATCATTCGAAGCAGGTATTTTACAATTAGGTGGTAGTTCAATTGTTTTGCCATCAAATGATCTTCATTTTGGACAAGGCAAAGAGCTAATAGAGGACACAGCAAAAGTTCTATCTAGGTATGTAGATGCAATAATGATGCGCTCAAATTGTCATGATACATTAAAAAACTTAGCTAAAAATGCATCTGTTCCTGTAATAAATGGTTTAACAAATTTGTCACATCCCTGCCAGATACTTGCAGACATTATGACAATTATTGAAAAAAAGAATGATATTGAAAATCAGATAGTATGCTGGATAGGTGACTGTAATAACGTAGCAAATAGTTGGATGCAAGCAAGTTGTATATTTGGATTTGAGTTTAGAGTAGCTTGTCCAAAAAAATATTGGCCAAAAAAAATAATTTTAGATCAAATTAAAACAAAAGGTCAAAAAATAATTTTTTTTGAAGACCCTATTAAAGCAATTTCAAAATCTACAGTTGTAGCAACTGATGTTTGGATATCTATGGGTGATAAAGTTGGTACCAAGAAAAAAGATTTTATATCTTATCAAGTTAATCAAGAAAAAATGAGTTTTGCTGATAATGAAGCAATTTTTCTTCATTGTTTGCCAGCATTGAGAGGATTGGAAGTTACAGGTGAAGTAATTGATGGTCCACAGTCATTAGTTTTCGAAGAAGCTGAAAATAGATTGCATATACAAAAATCAATTCTTACTTATATTATAAAATAAGTATTTATGCTTTGCTTAAAAGAAACTAATATAGTACAAATTAATATTTAAATATTATAATATGATTTTTATTTGTTTATATTTTAATTAGGAATAATAAATGTTATGAAAAATATACCTTTTAAATTATTCATTCTTTCCTTTTTTATTTTACCATTTTTTAATGGATGTTCATCGAATGTTAAGAAAATTCCTACAAAATTAGAAATATCAAATTATAAACCTATAAGACTTGACTCAAGGCATCTAGAGATAATCGATAATTGGAAAATGCCTTTAAACTCTCCTTATATTGAACATACTTTAGATCCAACTTTTTCTGAAATACTTATTGATTGGGCAAGCAATGTACTTTTACCTATAGGTGGATCAGGAAAGGTTATTTTAGAAATAACAGAATCTAGTGTCCAAACTATTGAAATACCAAGAAAAACAAGTTGGTATGACATTATTTCAGATCAACAAGAAACAAAAATTCAAGTTATTATAAATGCTAACTTAACTTGGATACAACCTGTTGGTGGAAAAGAAGGCATGGTAAAAATTGAATCTTCAGCTTCAAATACTATAAGGGAATCAGCATCATCTAATGATTATGATGTAGTAATACATAACACTATTCAAGAAGCAATAAATCTTTTAGATTTTCAAACAAGAGAAAAGGTATTAGAAATCCCTACACTCGTTTTAAATTAATTTTTCCAAAACATTGGGTTTAACATAACAAGTACTGTAAACAATTCTAATCTTCCTAAAAGCATTCCTATGCACATTAATGCCTTAGCTTCTGAGGGTAAACTGCTGAAGTCTCCAGATGGGCCAATCACGTTCCCAAGCCCAGGACCTACGTTTGATATTGAAGTTGCTGCACCAGAGAGTGCAGTTATAAAATCTAAACCTATTACACCTAATAATGCAGCTAAAATTACAAAACATAATATGTATAAATAAAAAAAACCCATAACTGCATCCATAATGCTGTTTGGGACAGGTCTGCCGTGATAATATGCTAAAATTACGGCATGTGGTCTTAGTAATTTTCCAATTTGAACTCTTATATTTGCTGCTAAAACTTGAAACCTAAACATCTTTATACCACAAGTTGTAGAGCCTGCACATCCACCCACAAACATACACATTAGTAACAGTGTTGTAGAGGCTCCTCCCCAAAGTGAAAAATTGTCTGTACCATACCCTGTACCTGTTATTATAGATATTGTATTAAAACTAGATAATCTAATTGCATCAGATAAATTGTTTCCTTCTCTAAGTAAATCAAAACAAATAAAACTGATTGCAATCATCATTATAATTAGAAACCATTTTACTTGTGAATCTCTAATCAAATTTTCCCAACCACCTCTGGTTATAGCAAGATAATGCACAAAAGGAAGACTTCCTACAATCATACCGGTTATGATTATCAATTCAATTGTATGAGAATTGAAATCACCAATAGATCCAGTTTTTGTTGAAAAACCTCCAGTAGCAATAGTAGTCATTGCATGTGCTATAGCATCAAAACCTTCCATACCGGCAATTTTAAGCATTATTGCCCAAATTATAGTAAGCAATGTGTATACCCCAAATATTCCACCAGCAAGTTGAGTAGCTCTTGGTATAACTTTTTCAGCTGTATCGTAATTTTCAGTTCTAAATAATTGCATTCCACCGACTGATAGCATTGGTAATATGGCAACAGCCATTACAATTATCCCTATGCCTCCAAGCCACTGTAGTAGAGCTCTCCAGATTAAAATTCCTTTAGATGCATTTTCAATTTTGTTTAAGATAGTAGAACCTGTAGTTGTTATTCCAGAGATTGACTCAAAAATGGAATCTATTATTGAGATTGACAAAGAAGAAAAAAATAATGGTAGTGATCCAAATAATCCTATGAATAACCAAGCTCCATTTGTTAAAAGAAAAGCTTCTTTTAAAGTTAACTCATTGTTATTATTTCTTTGGTTAGACAACCAAAGTGAAACACCAATAAAACCAGTAAATAAAGAAGATTTAGCAAAAGATTCCCAATTAGGATCATAAAAAATTATATCAACAGTCATAGGAATAAGCATTGTGACAGCTAGGAGTGACAGTAGAAGCCCAAGTATGTTTAACACAGGAGTTATTGACATTAAAGTTAAGTCTCCTCTCTAATGTCTTAAATTAATATAAAATTTATAATTTAATTTGTTCAAAAAATCTATTTTTAAAATTTATTTCCTTTTTAAAAATACCAGTAAAAAAAGTTGTTACCATATTAGAGTTTTTTTTCTGAACCCCTCTAGTAGTCATGCAGTGATGACTAGATTCAACTAAAACAGCGACACCTTTAGGTTTCAATATTTTTTGAATTGTGTTTCCGATTTGAGCTGTCATATTTTCCTGTGTTTGAAGTCTTTTAGCAAAGATATCTAATGTCCTAGCAAGTTTTGATATTCCAACTATTTTTTTGACAGGTATATAAGCAATGGTTGCTTTTCCTATAATCGGAACCATATGATGCTCACAGTGGGATTCAAAATCAATATCTCTTAAAATAATCATATCGTCGTAACCTGATGTTTCAGCGAAAGTAGTTGATAAAATATTTTCAGCATTCTGATTGTACCCTGAGAAAAATTCTTCAAAGGATTTAACAACCCTTGATGGTGTATTTTTAAGTCCTTCTCTTAATGGATCATCACCAGCCCACTCTATCAAAGTTCTAACTGCATTTTCTGCTTCCTCTCTAGAAGGTTTTAAAATTTTATTTTCATTTTTAATATCAGTTCTTGAATTTTCTTTAATAGCGATACTGAATTGTTTTTCTAATTTCATCATTTACCTTTATAAGTTTTTATTATTTAATTTAATATACTTATAGTTAAATATTAAAAACTTTAAAGTCTAAAATTTTGTAAAAGTATAAAATTGTTTAAGAATGATACAAAAAATTTTATCTCCATGTATTAGTATTTGCGAAATAGACGCAAAAAATGGTTTTTGTAAAGGTTGTTTCAGAACAAAAATAGAAATTGAAAATTGGACTAGGTATGATTATCAACAACAATGTGATTTATTAGTTAAACTAAGAAAAAGAAAATTTCTAAATACGGGAAAAATTCGAAGAAAAAATAAGAGAAATATTCTTTAATGACATTTCATTTTTTTACATGTAAGAAGTAATCTTTAATTATAAAATATCTTAAGGAAAATTTAAATGCACCCATACAGAACCCATAATTGTGGAGAACTTTCAAAAACAAATATAGATGAAAAGGTTAGATTATCTGGTTGGGTTCATAGAAAGAGAGATCACGGAGGTGTTGTATTTGTTGATTTAAGAGATCATTATGGAATTACGCAATGTGTGGTTGATATATCAGATAAAAATTTTTCTAGTGTCGAGATTTTAAGAAATGAGACAGTTGTAACAATCACTGGAAAAGTTAGATCAAGGTCTATAGATACAATTAACAAAGAACTATCCACAGGATATATAGAAGTGTCTATTCTTGATTTAGAAATTCTATCAAATTCAAGTGATCTGCCATTGCAGGTAAATTCTGATGAAGATACTAATGAAGAAATAAGACTCAAATATAGATTTTTAGATTTAAGAAGGTCAAGACCTCACAATAATATTGTACTAAGATCTAAAATAATTCAGTCAATTAGAAATAGAATGATAGAACAAGGTTTTCTAGAGTTTCAAACTCCTATTTTGACTGCATCTTCACCAGAGGGTGCAAGAGATTTTTTAGTTCCTTCTAGAATTCATCCAGGAAAATTTTATGCTTTACCTCAAGCGCCTCAGCAATTTAAACAGCTTATAATGGTTTCGGGTTTTGACAAATATTTTCAAATTGCTCCCTGTTTTAGAGATGAAGATAGCAGGGCAGATAGAAGCCCGGGAGAATTTTACCAACTTGATTTAGAGATGAGTTTTGCTACACAAGAAGATGTTTTTATGTCAATAGAACCTGTTATTTATGGAGTTTTCAAAGAATTCTCTTGTAAAGATGTTGATAGAAACTTTGTTAGAATTCCATATAAAGATGCTATTGAAGATTTTGGAACAGATAAACCAGACTTGAGGTTTTCATTAAAAATAAAAGATGTTACACAATATTTTAAAAACTCTGACTTTTCAATTTTTTCTAATGCAATTGAAAAAGGTGCAATAGTAAGAGCAATTCCAGGTCCAAATTGTGGAAGTAGAGCAATTGCAGATAAGATGAATTCATGGGCTCAGGAACAGGGTGCTCCTGGTATGGGTTACATTATTTTTTCTGATGAGGGTCCTAAAGGTCCCATTGCAAAATTACTTGGAAGGGAAAAATCAGAAAAAATAAAAACTATTTTTAATCTTGGTAATCAGGATGCTGTTTTCTTTTCATGTGCAGATGAGTTAGAAGCATCACTTTTAGCAGGGAAAGCTAGATTAAAAATTGGAGAGGATCAAAATTTAATTAACAAGAACATTTTTAAATTTTGCTGGATTACAGATTTTCCAATGTATGAAAGAGATAAAGACACAAAAAAGATTGACTTCTCTCACAATCCTTTTTCAATGCCACAAGGAGGTATAAAAGCATTAAATGATAAAGACCCTTTAGAAATTTTAGCATGGCAATATGACTTAGTTTGTAATGGTATTGAATTATCCAGTGGGGCTATAAGAAATCATTTGCCAGAAGTTATGTACAAGGCTTTTGAAATAGCTGGGTATAAAAAACAAGACGTTGACAATAAGTTCTCAGGAATGATAACCGCATTCCAAAATGGTGCTCCGCCTCATGGGGGTATTGCTCCAGGAATTGATAGAATAGTAATGCTTATAGCGGAAGAACCAAATATCAGAGAGATAACATTATTTCCTATGAATGGAAAGGCAGAAGACCCAATGATGGGTGCACCATCAAACATTGACGAGAAAAATTTATCTGATTTAAACATTAAAGTTTTAATAAAAAATAATTAAATTATGATTTCTTGTTAAGAAAATAAAGAATGTTTAGCATATACGTTAACAATATTAATGCGCCAAATTGATGTAATGCCGCCGACCAAACAGGAACATAATTTATTAGTGTAAATATACCAATCAAAAATTGAAAAATGATAATTGATGATAATAAAAATGCCATTTTAATAAAATTCTTTTTGTAAAGATAAATACTGAAGGTAACAACAGAAATTAAAGTAAAAAAAGCCATGGTTCTATGATGAAATTGAACAGAAGCAGGGTTCTCAAATGCATCGAGAATTCCATATTCTCCATATTCGATAGGAACCAATGTGCTTCCCATTAGCGGATATTCGTTATACAATAATCCTGCTTTCATACCGGAAACTAATGCTCCTGCTGCTATTGTAACGAAAATCAAAAATAATATAGAAATTTGAAATATATTTGGAAATGCCGCCATTCCATAATTTGAGTTTAAATAAAGCCAAACCAAAATGGAAAAAATAATTAACGCTAAAATTAAGTGTGTTGCTAATCGGTAATGAGAAACATCTGGAGTATTTGCTAAACCTGACTTTACCATCCACCATCCAACAATACTTTGTAAAACACCTAAAAACAAAAGAAAAATTAATGGAATTTTAAAAAATTTAGGTATCATATTTTTCCACCAAAAAATTATTAGTGGAAATAAAAAAATTATTCCAATAATTCTTCCCCATAGTCTGTGGAAATATTCCCAGAAAAAAATAAATTTAAAGTCACTTAGGGACATATCAAAATTATATTCGAGAAATTCTGGTGTCAGTTTATACAAATTAAATACTCTGGACCATTCTTCATTTGAAAGTGGTGGAAGAATTCCGTATATGGGTCTCCATTCAACCATTGATAGACCACTATCAGTTAATCTTGTAATCCCACCAATACTCACCATTAATGCTACAAAAATAGATAAAGTAAGTAGCCAAATATTAAATATTTTATATTTGGTTGAATAAGTCATAAATTTAATAAATTGATATTAACCATAAATAATAGATAGTTTTAAAAATAAAATTTAAAATAATAAGAATTAATTTTTTTTTTATCAACCCTTGACACTTTAACTCCAAATTACCAATTAATGCGAAGAGCAAAATTATAACTAAAATTTTATAATTTTATTTGTTAATTATATTTATTGGAGAGTTAGGCATGAAATTTCGGCCACTTCACGATCGCGTTTTAGTCCAACGTGATGATTCAGAAGAAAAATCAGCAGGAGGTATTATTATCCCGGATACTGCAAAAGAAAAACCTATGCAGGGAAAGGTAGTTTCTGTTGGTACAGGTATGAAAGATGAGCAGGGAAAAGTTACCCCTTTAGATGTTAAATCAGGCGATACTATACTATTTGGAAAATGGTCTGGAACTGAAATTAAATTAGACGGTAACGAATACTTAATCATGAAAGAATCTGATATTATGGGAATATTAGATTAAATCTTAATTATTAATTTAAAGGAAAAATAAAATGGCTTCTAAAGATGTAAAATTTGGTTCTGATGCACGAACAAGAATGATGGAAGGTGTTGACATTCTTGCTAATGCAGTCAAAGTAACTCTCGGACCAAAAGGGCGTAATGTAGTTTTAGATAAAGCATTTGGTGCGCCAAGAATAACGAAAGATGGAGTTACTGTCGCTAAGGATATAGAGTTGGGTGACAAATTTCAAAATATGGGTGCTCAAATGGTACGTGAAGTTGCTTCAAAAGCAAATGATGCTACTGGTGATGGTACAACAACAGCAACATTATTGGCTCAATCTATAGCTCATGAAGGTTCTAAGGCTGTTGCAGCAGGTTTAAATCCAATGGACCTAAAAAGGGGTATTGATATGGCTGTAGAAACTGTTGTAAAATCTTTAGAATCACAATCACAAAAAATTACAACTTCAGATGAAGTTGCTCAAGTTGGTACAATTTCAGCAAATGGTGAAGTCGAAATTGGAAAAATGATTTCTGAAGCTATGGAAAGAGTAGGTAACGAAGGTGTTATCACTGTTGAGGAAGCTAAAGGCTTAGAAACTGAGTTGGATGTTGTAGAAGGTATGCAATTTGACAGAGGTTACTTATCGCCTTATTTTATCACAAATAGTGATAAGATGACAACTGAACTAGAAAATCCTTTTATACTATTACATGAAAAAAAATTAACAAACTTGCAGCCAATGGTT
>MDTE01132580.1_pt1 | contig 22296 bp, 10 predicted proteins | sample 811231 | NCBI WGS metagenome assembly MDTE01 (sample SAMN05326651, study PRJNA326480) | marine metagenome | isolation source: seawater | place: Indian Ocean: Red Sea | collected 2010 | reverse complement strand
CGGGCGATCAGGCAGCGGGTGCCGAAGTCCTTGGTGGCCGCATCGTTGATCCCGTACAGTGCCTGCGTCTCGGCCGTTTCTCCCGAGATGTCCAGCGCCTCGCGAGCCTCCACCTGCATCCCGGCCGCCAGCGAATAACTCTTCAACCGCGCCGAGAGATCCGCCTCGCCGGGATGACGCTCAAGGTGCTTGCGGTTGATCTTCTCGAGGAACGAGAGGATCCGTTTCTGGGTCGCTCCGCGCAGTGAGCCAGGTGGCTGCAGGTTGGCCATCCGGGGTTCATGGGCGTGGACCACGGTGCCGCCGCAGGCCGACGGCAACCAGGTGTTCTGCCAGTTCTCGGCCCCCAGCACCGGCAGGCTGGCCGGATCGCGAAGCACCAGGTAAGCCGGCAGGTTCTCGTTCTCGGAACCCAGGCCATACACCAGCCACGATCCCATCGCGGGACGTCCACGACGGCCGTCGCCGCCGGTGTTCATGGCACTGATGCCCGTCTCGTGCCCGCTGATGCCGGTGTGCATCGAACGAACCAGGCAGATGTCATCGGCCACCCCGCCCAGGTGCGGCAGCAGTTCACTGAGTTCCATGCCGCATTCGCCGTGCGACTTGAACTTCCACGGACCGGAAAACAGCTTCGTGCTGGCCTGGCCGACGTTGTCGTAGTGAATGTCGCCGGTGTAGCTCTTGAGGTGGTTCTTCACCAGTTCCGGTTTCGGGTCACACAGGTCCATGTGGCTCGGGCCACCCTGCATGAACAGCGAAATCATCGCGGTCGCCTGGGGACGATGAACCGGGGGCCGCTGCTGAGGATCAAAGGCCCGGCGTTGCAGCAGCGGCTTGACGGGTGCGGCTCGCAGTTCATCCTGCCGGATCAGCGAGGCCAGCGCCAGGCCCCCTAGCCCAAACGCCTGCTGGGACAGGAAATGGCGTCTAGTCGACGTAAAGGAATCCATTGGAACTCACCAGGGCATGACACAGGTGGGAAAGAGCCGTCAGGGCCGGGTCGGTGTTCTTGGGAGCCGACCGTCGCACGGCGGCCGTTTCGTTTTCCAGGAACTGCAACCCGGTACGTTGTTCGAAGTCACTCGGACCGCGGCCGAACACCAACCGCCAGGCCAGGCCCAGCTCCGCTGCCGGGCCATCGGCCGCTTCGGCACGGACACGCCGGGCCAACTCGCCGACACGCCGGACCACGAACGGATCATTCATCATCATCAACGACTGCGGAGCGGTCGTCGAAGCGGTCCGCACCTCGCAGTTGGGTTTCATCGTCGGCGGATCGAAGGGAGTCAACACCCCCAGCGGCATCGACCGTCGGACCTGGATGTAGATCGTCCGACGAAACTCCTCGGAACCGATCGGTACGATCTTTCTCAGCAACCGGCCCGTCGAATCGTACCGGCTGTTGCTGACGATGATCCGGTGGCCGACCGAATCGAGACTGACCGGCACGGGCGGCCCGAACATCCGGTCGGAAAAACGTCCCCCCAGATGAATGAGCGAATCCCGCAGTGTCTCAGCCTCGAGCCGCCGCACCGACATCCGGCCCAAAAGCTGGTTGTCGGGATCGATCCGGTCCAGCGTCTCTCGCCGCCTGGTCGACTGCCGGTAGGCCGTCGAGGTCAGGATCACACGGTGCAGTTGCTTCAGGCTCCACCCGTTCCGCATGAACTCCGAAGCCAGCCAATCCAGCAGCTGCGGATGCGTGGGCCGCGTCCCCATGGCACCGAAGTTCCCCGGAGTGGAAACCAGTCCCCGACCGAAATGGTGCATCCAGAACCGGTTGACCAGCACACGGGCCAGCAAAGGATGCTTCCCGTCGGTCAGGTGCCTGGCATAGGCCAGCCGTCGACCGGTCGTCTTCAGCTTCGGATCGTTGACCGGAATCGAAAACCCGACCGGGCTCAGCACGCTCAACTCACCCGGCTTGATCTCCTCGCGGGGCTGCTTGAAATCGCCGCGGGAGAACAGTCGCGTCGGCGGCACCTGGCCGGGAACTTCACTCAGGCACATCAGGTCGTCAGACACCGGACGCTGTTTTCCAACCGCCGCGGACTGGTCGTCCCACTTCTTGACGATCGCACTGGTGATCGACGGCTCGAACTGCTGAATCGTCCCGCGGCTGATGCTCAGGAACGGATGATCCTCGATCAACTGCTTCTGCTTCGCATTCCGTTTCGCCGCAGCGGTCTCGCGGGCCGCCTTTGCCTCGGCACGAATCTCCGCCGGCAGCTTGGCCAGCCTGGTCTCAAAGGCCGTCTTCACAGCCGCTTCCAGTTCCGCGTTCTTGCCACTGGTGATCTCGGCCAGTTTCTTGTCGATCGCTGCCGCCTTTTCTCGAACCTCCCTGGGCCATTGTGAAACCAGTCGGCCCGAGGGCGATCGCCAGTGCTTCGGGTCATAGGCGGGCTCGAACAGCGCCCGCAGCCGGTAATAGTCGGCGTGGGTGATCGGATCGTACCGATGCTGGTGACATTGAGCACATCCGACGGTCAGTCCGAGCAGAGACGTCGACACGACCTTGATGACTTCTGCAACGACCTGGTTGGAAGCCAGTTCCTGGTTAGCCCCCGAACCGCCGGTTCCGTCGGGCGCCATTCTCAGGAACCCTGTCGCAATCAACCGGTCGGCCTGCTCGGCGGACAGGTCCTGGTGCGGCGGTGGTACCAGTTCATCGCCGGCCAGTTGCTCGATGACAAATTCGTTCCACGGCTTATCCGCATTCAAAGCCCGGATCGTGTAGTCGCGGTACTTGAAGGACCAGGACCGGGGAGGATCCTTCTGGGTCACCCCGTCGCTGTCGGCATAACCGACGACATCCAGCCAGTGCCGGGCCCAGCGTTCGCCATACGCCGGTGAGGCCAACAGGCGATCCACCAGTCGGGCCCAGGCACCAGGCGACTGGTCGGCAACGAATCTCTCGACCACTCCCGGTTCCGGTGGCAGGCCATGCAGATCGAACGCCAGCCGGCGAACCAGTGTCGGCCGGTCAGCCTTTGGACCGAAACCCTCACCACGGGATTCCAGTTCGGCCAGCAAAAACGCGTCGATCGGCGACCGCAACAACTCGCGGTTCTGGACAGCAGGCAATGGTGGATGCCGAATCGGCCGAAAGGACCAATGCTGCCGCTCCTCGAGCGTGAAACTGCCTTCGACCAACGATTCCGGTTCCGGTCGAACAGTCCGGGCTCCGGAATCGATCCAGCGAGCCAGCGTTTCGACGTCTTGTTTCGAGAGCCGTTTCGCACCCGGAGGCATTTCGCCCGATGCCACTCGCTTGAACAACCGGCTGTCGCGGTGCTTTCCAGGAACGATGGCCGGCCCCGATTCTCCACCCTTTATAAGGAAGCGAGCCAGCCGTGTGTCGAGTCCCCCTTTTTTCTCGCCCGTCTCGCCGTGGCACTGCCAGCAATGGGCCTTGAGAATCGACCGCACATCGGTCTCGAACCGGGGTCCAGGTTCCTCGGCGACCACGGCCAACTGCCCCGACAAGAAGGCTGAGAACACGCAGAGAGACAACAGCAGGTGTTTCATGTCGGAGTTCAGACGCGTGATGGGACGTAGCACTCGAACGGGAACAATAAGAGCACTGTGCAGCAAGATCAACGTGATTTCCACCAATCAAATTACTCCGATGGCAACCGTCCGGCAACGACACGTCCCGCGTGTTTCGCTGACACAAATCGTTCCACGCCTAACCGGCACAATCATCAAAGTCGGTGTAACCGGAATGTCGATAACACCTGTGGGAAAGCGTCTCGTGATGTCGGGGTACGCGCGGCGAACACCGGACCACTCCGGAAATGCGGGACCTCACTACGAGATCCCGAAATGGCATGTTCAAGCGGTCGAAAATTGGTGCAAAACCCCTGATGGAGGGTGGCGTCCGTCCTCGCCGTATCCGGGTCGTGCTGCTGGTCCTCACAGGCTTTGCGTCCTGCGCAACCTGTGGCTGCTCTCAGAGCCAGTACCGTCTGCAGGCCGACCGCGATGCCTACGATGTGATCGCCGAACGCAACGCCGACCCACGGTGGCGAGCAGACGCCTACGACATCGACATGGAACCCCGCAGCCGGTACTTCGATCCGCACGATCCGGACCGTTCGCCGATGCCCCTGGACGACCCCACCTCCCAGCAGTACATGCGTGAGGTGAACGGGATGGCCGGGTGGGAGCATTGGAACGACAACGGTCTGCGATCGGACCTGGAAAACCCAACCTGGAAAGAGACGCTTGGTGAAGACGCCGAATTGACCGAATCCGGCGAGCTGATACTCAACGTCGATTCGTCCGTCCAACTGGCCTACGTGCATTCCCCGACACACCAGGAACAGCTCGAAACACTCTATCTCTCGGCACTGGACGTCACCGCCGAACGTTTCCGACTCGACACCCAGTACTACGGCGGATTCGGAACGGCGTTCGCCCACAACGGGTCACTGGATCCGTCCGGACTGTCCTACGACGCGGCATCGGGCAAGTACGTCGTGAGCGGACCGTCCCGGGGCATTGAGAGCAACCGCCTGACGGTGGGCAGTTCGTCGGCCAGCCCCACCCTCCAGGTCCAGCGCAGCCTGGCGACGGCCGGACAATTGCTCGCCGGGTTCGCCAACTCGTTCGTTTTCGAGTTCTCCGGCGGTGACGCCAGTCTCTCTTCCTCACTGGCCAATTTCGTCTTTGTCCAGCCATTGCTTCGTGGAGCGGGTCGCGACATCGCCCTGGAACAACTCACCCGCGACGAGCGGGCCCTGTTGGGCAACCTGCGTGCCTACGGCCAGTTTCGCCAGGGGTTCTACACCCAGGTGGCGATCGGAGAAAGCGGCGTCAGTGGCCCCCGGCGTGGCGGACAAAGCACCTCCATCCAGGTCGCATCTGGAGACGGCGGAGTCGGTGGCTACATCGGCCTGTTGCAGGACATCCAGCGAATCCGCAACTCCCAGAACAATCTCGATGAACAGTTGAGCCTGCTGTCCCAGACGATCGCCCTGGAGAAGAGCGGCCTGATCGACCTGGTCCAGGTGGACCTGCTCCGGCAGCGAGTGCAGGAAACGCGGGCGACGCTTCTGGACAGCCGCAACGCCCTGACATTCTCAATCGATCGCTTCAAGACGGGGACCCTGGGCCTGCCACCGGACCTCCCGGTCAAGATGGACGACAGCTTGCTCCGCCCGTTCGAACTGATCAGCCCCGAGTCCAACACGTTGCGGAACGACATCAGGGACAACCAGGGCCGCGTCGGATCACTGCCACCGGACTCCAGTGCCGAAGACGTCCGGAAGGTCCTGGACGAACTCGACGTCCTGGCCCGACGGGTCCGCCAACAACTCGACACGATCAAAGCTGACCTGGTCCGGCTGGCCGAGGCCGTCCCACAGAGGGAACTCAGCATGTCGCGAGACGAGAAGGCGACACTCCAGCAGGACCGGGTTCAACTCGCCAACGCGGTCAAGAACATCGAACAGGAATTCACCGGGGCCAAGACCGGCATCTCGGCAATTCGGGCCGGGCTCAACGACAAGACCGCCAAGAACACGATCCGCCAATTGGTCGTCTGGACGGCCAACCTGATGCGACTGGTTCAACGATCCATGCTGGTTCAAGCCCGGGCGCGTCTCGAAACTGTCACCATTCCCAAGATTGAACTGGATTCCGCCGAGTTGTTCGATGTCGCGCTGGCCAACCGGCTGGATTTCATGAATGGCCGTGCGTCCCTGGTGGATTCGTGGAGAACCGTCCAGGTCCGTGCCGATGCCCTGCAGGCTGTCCTGAACGTGACTTCCAGCGGCGACGTCCGTACCGCAGGAAACAATCCGGCAGATTTTCGCGCTGCAACCAGCACCCTTCGCCTGGGCCTGGAAGTTGACGCACCTTTGACACGCCTGCTCGAGCGAAATGCCTACCGCGAATCCCTGGTCAATTTTCAGAGAAGCCGACGCGGACTGATCCGGTCCCGGGATGCCCTGAACCAGGGGCTCCGGCAACTCGTGCGTGATATTGATCGCCTGCAATTGCTCCTGGAGATTCAGCGGCAAGCGGTTGCTATTGGTATCCGACAGCTCGACGTGAACCGAGAACAGCTCAACGCACCAGTCCGACCCGGTCGACCGGGAGAAATTCCGGCCGGTTTATCTGTCAACACCACCAGGAATCTCATGGATGGACTCAAAAGCCTGCTGGAGTCCCAAAACAAGTTCATGAACACGTGGTTCCGTTACTATGCTGCCCGGATGCGACTGGCTCGTGAACTGGGAATCATGAAACTGGATCAACACGGCCGGTGGATCGAACAGCCGGCAGGCAACAACGACGACAGCGACGACGACGCAGCGGCCGCGTTCCGGAATGGATGGCGGCCGACAGCTTCGGTGAGCCGGAGTTCGACGGTCACTTCGAAATGGAGAACCGCAGCGGCGCAACAGCCCATTGATTCGTCCCCCCCGGAACGCCAAAATACCGACAACTCGGCCGCCGGAGATCATTTCCGCGGCAGGAAGTGACAAGGCGGACCGGACACGCTTTCCACCTGTCGGCTCGAGTCCTACCAGACGTTTGGAGCGGAGGGGAAACTTGACGACAAACGTGAACCCGACCACCGACCTTCCGGCAAACACCGGGACGGATACGCCTTCACAGCCGATGCGTGGTCCGCAGCAGCGACCGCAAAATCGCTCGGGGATGCTGCTCGTGCTGGGACTCGGTGTGATTGTCATTGCCGCGTCCGCCGTGGCCCTTCAACCCACCCTGTTCGCCAGGCAGGGAGACGAAACGGCCCTGACCTACGAGGTCACTCGCGGCAACCTGCTGATCACCATTACCGAACAAGGTTCCCTGGAAAGCCGCAAAAACACCGAAATCAAATCGAAGGTCCGCGGTTCCAACACGGTCACCTGGGTGATCCCCAGCGGAACCGTCGTCAAGCCCGGCGATGAACTTGTTCGCCTGGACACAAAGCAACTCGAGGAGAACCTCAGTCTCGCCAAGACAAATGTCCACAAGTCCCGCGCCAGCCTCGCCAAGACCACGTCGGACCTGGCCACGGCCAAGATCGCCCTCCAGGCTTACGAAGAGGGAGAGTACATCACCGAACTGAAGCGACGCCTGAGCGACGTCGAGAACTCTGATGCGAACCTCAAGGCGTCCAGGAAAATGCTCGCCCGCACTGAAAACCTCTTCAAGTCGGGATTCGTCTCGGAGCTCGAAGTTCGGAGCCAGTTGCTGACCGTCGAACAGGCCCAGTTGGAGTTGACGGTCAACCGGACCAAGCTGGACATCCTGAAGCGGTACACGAAAGCCATGAACCTGGAGACCCAACGGGGAAACCTGATGGCGGGCCATTCGTATGTCAAGCGGGACGAAGCCGAACTGGCGATGAACCTGTCCAGGCGGACACGCGCCGAGGAAGAGCTCGACAACTGTGTGATCAAGGCCAGCCGTGGCGGCCTGGTCATCTATCCGTTGCCAGCCCCGTGGAAGAACGAGCCGGAAATCACTGAGGGAGTCAACGTTCGTTTCGACCAGGTCCTGTTGCTGATGCCCGATCTGTCCCGGATGCAGATCAAGGTGGGAATTCACGAAGAGATGATCGAACGGATCACGGAGGGCCTTCCGGCCACCGTCATCCTCCCGGACATGACACTCGATGCCAAGATCTCGTCGGTGGCGACCGTCACCCGACCGGCCGCCTGGTGGACCGGCAACATGGTCAAGTACGACACAATCATCGAGTTGCCGTCGACCCACGGCCTGCGGCCCGGAATGACGGCGGTCGTGAAGGTTGTCGTGGCAGAACACAAGGATGTCCTGTCCGTCCCGGTGGCCGCGGTTGTCGAAGCCGAAAATGGCCACCTGTGCTGGGTTCAGACCGCAACGGGAATTCAACCGCGGTCACTGGAACTGGGCGACAGCAATGATGAATTCATCGTCGTTCTCGGCGGGTTGAACGAGGGCGACAAGGTCCTGCTCAATCCGAGAGGACACGTTGAAGACGGCCAGGCCGACTCTCCGAATTCGTCCAGGACACGACCGGACATCTCCCCACCCGCCGGGAAATCCAAGAGCAAGCCCAGAACACGAAAGTCCGACTATGGTGACTGAGGTTTTCCCGGACGGCCAGGCCTCCTCCAATTCCGGCGTCGACACCACCGACCGCTCCGCGGACGGACACGCTGCCACATTCGCTGCCTCCGGCAGTGGAGCCGGGCGATGGACGATTGCCGTCGGTTTCGGCAGCCTCCTGCTCGTCGGGGTGGGTGTCGCCGTCAATTCCCTGTTGCCCTCGTCGCCGGAGGGTCCACAGTTGACCTACCAGGTTGTATTCGACGACCTGGACGTGACGCTCACCGAACTGGGGACACTCGAGAGTTCTGAGAACACGGAGATTCGCTGCAAGGTTCGGGGGCAGAACACGATCACATCGGTCGTCGAAAGCGGCAGCATCGTCAAGGAAGGCGACGAACTGCTACGACTTGACACACTGCAGATCGAGGAACAGATCCACGAGCGATCCAAGTTCGCGCACTGGTGCAAGGCCGCCGAGGTTCAACTGAAGGCACACATGAACCGCTCAAAGCTGGCCATCAAGTCGTACCTGGAGGGGGAATTCGTTGAGGAATTGACCGATCTCGAAAAAGAACTGTCGCTCGCCAAGTCCAAAGTCCTGATAGCCCAGACCATGCTGAACCATAACCGGATGATGGCTCAGCGCGGCTACATCAGCGACCTGACGTTGGAGCAAGCGGAGTTTGATCTTGCCCAGGCGAAACAGGATCTGGGCGTCCGGAAAACCAATATCGATGTCCTGAAGAAGTACACGAAGGCTGAAAGGTTGGAGAAACTCCAGGGAGCCTGGAAATCAGCCACGGCCGAATACAAGGCGGCTGCCGAGCGAACCTTCGCCGACGAGCACCGGCGGGATGTCGCGATCGAGGAATTCAAGCACTGCGTGGTCAAGGCACCTCGCAGCGGGATGGTGATCCATCCGAAGGCCGCCCGATGGAAGAACGCCCCCGAGGTCCAGGAAGGCGCGACGGTCTACAAAAACCAGGTCCTTTTGCTGATGCCCAACCTGGACAAGATGCAGATCAAGATCGGTGTTCACGAGTCGATCCTCAAACGGATCACGCCCGGCCTGACCGCCAGGGTGACCTTGCCCGACCGGACACTGGACGGAAAGGTCGTCTCGGTCTCCAAGGTGGCGCGTCCGGCAGGCTGGTGGTCCGGAAACGTCGTGAAATACGACGCAGTGATCCAGTTGCCACCAATCAAGGACCTGAAACCCGGAATGAGCGCCGAGGTGGAGGTGCTGATCGCCGCACGGAAACAAGTGCTGACGGTTCCCGTCGCCGCAATTGTTGAAACCGAGAACAACGAGACACTTTGCTGGATCCACACACCGCAGGGCATCGAGAAACAAATCCTGCGGACAGGCGAAAACAACGACAAGTTCGTTGAGATCCTCTCTGGGGTGGAGGCCGGACAGAAGGTCGTACTGAATCCGCTGGCCTATGTCACCGAAGCCCAGCAGGAAGCCCTGAAAATCACCGGATCCGCAAAGACGATCCGCAACAAGTCCACCAAGCCTGGCGATTCGACCAAGTCAAAATCGGACCGCTCAAAGTCCAAGCCCAAGACACGCGCTCCCAAGGGCCAAGGAGTCGCGTCCTGGTCGCGGTGACCCCCACAGCGGCCGGCCTGCTGCGATGTGTTGACCGAAGATCGGCCCGCAATCTGAATCTCCGTTGTCGACAGGAAATGACGTCGTGAGCGGTTCATTTCTCCGAACCATCCAGCTCGGGCTGAAAGGACTGGCCGTCCAGAAGATGCGCGCCAGCCTCGCCGCTCTGGGCATCTTCATCGGCACAGCGACGGTCATCTGGCTGGTGGCGATGGGAGAAGGTGTCAGCTACCGTGCCCAGCAGCAGATCCTGGAACTGGGTGCCCAGAACGTTATCGTCCGCACCAAGAAACCCACGGGGTCCAGCGGTGGCGACTCTGCCAGTTCGCAGGTCAGACGTTACGGACTCACCCGCGCCGATTTTCGCCGCATCACGTCCAACATTCCCAGCATCGAGAGTTCGGTGCCGATGCGGGAACTGCAGTTCGAGTTGCGCAACGCCAACCTGACCACCGACTCCAAGCTTGTCGGCTGCATGGAGGAATACCTGACGCTCAACCAGTTGGAAATCGCCCGTGGCCGCTGGCTCACCAAGCGGGACAGGGGACAGAAAGTGGTAGTGCTCGGCCACGAGACCACCACCAAGCTCTTCCCGTTCGAGAACCCGATCGGAAAAACCATCTGGGTCGGAACCGAGTACTACGTGATCATCGGCCAGACCAAGCCCCGCACGGCGTCGGCGGCGATCGGCGGCAGCCTCGATGCTCGAGACTACAACCTCGATGCCTACATCCCGCTGCAGACCATGCGACAGCGAATCGGCGACATGGTGATGAAACGGGTCGGTGTCGGGGGCAGCAACTGGTACGGCGAAGAAGTCCAGCTCAGCCAGATCACCATCAAGGTCAATGCGATCGAGCACGTCAACGAAACGGCCTCGATCATCGAGACCCTGCTTCAGCGATATCACGACCAGGAAGACTTCGCCGTTGTTGTCCCCAAGGAACTGCTGGAACAGGCCGAGCGGACCCGCGCGATGTTCAACATCCTGCTGGTGGTCATCGCTGGCATCTCGCTGCTGGTCGGCGGCATCGGCATCATGAATATCATGCTGGCCACCGTCACCGAACGGACCCGGGAAATCGGCATTCGCCGAGCCCTGGGTGCGACCCGCAGCCACATCACTCAACAGTTCCTGGTCGAGACGGTCGTACTGACAACCACGGGAGGCCTGCTCGGCGTGGCCTTTGGCCTGTTCTGCGGCCCCTTGTTCCGCACCTTGCGGAGCCTGGCAACGCTGATCAACCCCGACTTGCTGCCGGCCGAGGTGTATTCACTGGAACCGCGGATTGCACCGTGGTCGGTTGCGCTGTCGGTGGGAATTTCACTCGGCGTCGGGATCCTCTTCGGTGTCTACCCCGCTCAGCGGGCCGCCGACATGGATCCGATCGAAGCGCTGCGGCACGAGTAGTCCGAACGTCGCCATTGGAAGGACCACCAGCGATGTCCCGATCGACCGACGACCGACGACGTTTCCTGTCCACGCTGGCGGCCACCGCCGCGTCCGGCCTGCTGCCCGCGACCGTCCGGGCCAACCGCGAGACGCGGTTTCCAACCCGGGCCATCACCAGCGGTCCCAGGCACCACTGGTTCGGGTATTACGACAAGCTGCAGTTCGATCCCACCAGCCGCTACGTACTGGGAATGGAGGTCGGCTTCGAACACCGTTCACCAACCGGCAGGGACACCATTCGCATCGGCATGGTGGATCTCGCCCGGAAAGACCGCTGGATCGAACTGGGTCGTAGCAACGCCTGGTGCTGGCAGCAGGGGTGCATGCTGCAGTGGCTTCCCGGTTCACGCCACCGAGTGCTCTGGAACGACCGGCAGCGAGACCGTTTCGTCTGTCACGTGATGGACGTCAGGTCCCGGAAACGACGGACGGTGGCCCACCCGGTCTATTCGGTCAGTCCCAACGGCCGCACCGCCGTCGCGCCCGATTTTCGCCGAATCAATGACGTCCGTCCCGGTTATGGATACGCCGGGCTGAAGGACCCTCATGCCGACGAATTGGCTCCCGCCAATTCGGGCATCGTCCGCATCGACCTGGAGACGGGACAGATTGCCCAGATCATCTCCCTGGCCGACATCGCCCGTCGCGGTGACATTCCCAACAGGCAGCCTGGCATCAAGCATTACTTCAATCACCTGCTGTTCAATCCCGACGGCAGCCGGTTCATCGCCCTGCACCGCTGGCGTTACCCCAATGGGAAGCGATTGACACGAATGATCACCGCGCGTCCCGACGGCAGCGACTTGCGAATCGTCGTCCCCAACGGATACGCCTCGCACTTCATCTGGCGCGACCCCAAACACATCCTGGTCCAGTCCCGCAACCTCCTGGGCACAACCGACTGGAACAACTTCCTGATCGAGGACAAAGAGGACGGCCGGGTCGAAGCGGTCGGTCACGGCACGCTCGATTCGATGGGACACATCAGTTACCTGCCTGGAAATCGCTGGATACTCAACGACACCTACCCGCAGGGCGCCGACCGGCTCCAGACCCCGCACCTTTACCACATCAAGACGAAAAAGCGGTATGACCTCGGCCAGTTCCGGTTGCCCAAGGTCTACACCGGCGAGTGGCGAGTCGACACGCATCCACGATTCAGTCCCGATGGCCGTCAGGTCTGCATCGACGCCCCGGTCCCCGGCCAGGGACGGCAACTGCACCTGATCGACATCAGCGAACTGGTGGCATCCAACTCGCGATGACATTCCAATCGCTCACGACGGTCACGACCAGTTGTCCGTCTTCACCGGGCCACCGACGAGTTACGCCAGGATGTCGGTGATCACGCGACCGCGGTCGATGTCCAGCCGCTTGCGACCCGGCACCTCCAACAGCGTGTTGTCCAGGCCCAACAGGTGGAGCACCGTGGCATGGAGATCGGTCACGTAGTGTCCCTTGCCCAGGGCGTGGTAACCCAGTTCGTCGGTCGCACCGTGGACGTAGCCGCGTTTCAAGCCGGCGCCGGCCAGCCAGACGGTGAAACCGTGCGGATGGTGATCGCGACCGGTCGTGTTTCCGGAGCGATCTTCCCGTCCCGGGGTCCGTCCGAATTCGGTGCAGAACACCACCGCCACGTCGTCCATCAGTCCCCGCTGCTTCAAATCGGCCAGGAACCCGGCGATCGGCTTGTCGACCGACTTGCACATCCTGGCGTGATTCTGCTGCAGCTTCTGGTGCGAATCCCAGGTGCCATACGGCGAGGGAAACACCTGGACAAACCGGACACCCCGCTCGACCATCCGTCGAGCGGCCAACAACCTCTGGCCGGCCAGCTTGGTCGGCCCCTGGTCGATGCCGTAGAGCTGCTGCGTATCGGCGGTCTCCTGGCTGAGTGCGACGGCCTCGGGGACGGCCGACTGCATCCGAAACGCCAGTTCGTAAGACTTGATCCGCGCAGCCAGCCTCGCATCTTCCGGACGTTCCTCGGCAGTGAGCCGGTTCAACTTGGCCACGAGGTCAAATTCATTGGCCTGCTGGCGAGCTGTCTGGCCCCCGCGGCGGGTCCCGAATGCCAACGGGTTCTTGGGGTCCAGCTTCAACGGAACGCCGGCGTGCGCCGGGCCAAGGTAGTACGAATCGATCGACTCCCGGGTGTCGGTTCGTGTCGGCCCGCCCAGCACAACAAAACGGGGCAGATCCTCGTTGAGTGACCCCAGCCCGTAATGAGCCCACGCGCCGATACTCGGCTGCGTCTCATCCAGCTTGTGCCGTCCCGTATGAATCTGGTTCTCGGCCGCGTGATCATTGTCGGTCGTCCACATGTTCCGCACGAAGCAGATGTCGTCAACCTGCTTGGCCAGGTGTGGCCACCAGTCGGTGACGGCGATGCCACTCTCGCCATGCCGGGCAAAGCCCACCTGCATCGGGAAGATCTTGGTGTAGACATCCCGGATGTTGATCTCCTCGGCCGGAGCACTCCGAAACCGCTCCCTGTGCAACGGGGAATCGACCGGGTTGGGAAACGGTGTCTCCGCGTAGGTCTTGCCGGCGTACTTGGTCAGCATCGGTTTCGGATCAAAGGTCTCCATCTGGCTGTACCCACCAGAGAGAAACACCCACACGATCGACTTGGCCCGCGGAGCAAAATGAGGTTCTCCGGTTGGCGTCGCATCGCCACGAACGATCCCGTCGGACGCCAACATCGACCCCATCGCCAGGCCGGTAAAACCCAATCCAAAATCGGCCAGGAAGTCACGTCGTTGCATTGATCTGTTCCGCTGTTGGGTCACGCCGGGTCACCGGATCGTGACAAAATCGTTGTGGTTGAACAACACCCGTACCAGGCTCTCCCGGACACGGCCGTCATCCTTCAGTTCCTGGAGCTGCCGGTCCCAGAACAAGCGGCAGGCAGACACCTCGGCGGCCGTCGCCGGCCGCGAAAGCACGTGGACAAACGCAGCTCGGATAAACTCCTCGGCAGTTTTCCCCCCGATCTGGCGGGACGTCTCACCACAGGCTGCATGAATCAGGTCGCTGTTGCTCAACGCCAGCGCCTGCTGTGGCACCACCGTCGAGGATCTCCGAAAACAGTCACACGGATCCGGTGGATCGAACAGTTCAGCAAATGGCATGCTGCCCCCCGCCTCCGGATACACCTCGTAATACAGGCTTCGCCGACGGGTCGTTGCGGAGAGGGTATTCAACAGCACCTGTCCGCCGATCGTGGGGTCCAGTTGTCCGGCCAGCAGGAGAACACTGTCACGGATCACCTCGGCTTCCATCCGACCGCGGCCCCGGTACCAGATCCAGCGGTTGTCCTTGTCGCGCTTGATGTTCCCGCGCACCACCTCGTCGGATTCCGGCCGCTCATCGCTCAACTGGTACACATGGCTGGTGACCATCAGGCGATGCAACCGCTTCATGCTCCAGTCGTGTTCCAGCAGTTCGACAGCCAGCCAGTCGAGCAACTGCGGATGCGTCGGCCGCTTTCCGTTGCGACCGAAGTCGTAGACGCTCTCGACCAGCGGCGAGTGGAAATGACGCAGCCAGATGTGATTGACCGCCACCCTCGGGGTCAACGGATTGCGTGGATCGGTGACCCACCGTGCCAGTGACGCTCGCCGTCCCGTGGATCGATTGCTCGTGACCCGACTCAACAACTTGTAATCGGTCGACTCGGCCGCCTTGGCCCGTCTGCCGGCCACGTCCTGTTCCTGTTTCCTGGCCGTCGCCAGTTGTTGCTCGAATTTCTTGATCCGGGCCCCCTTCTGCTTGTTCGAATCGGGCAGGGCCTTGGCGCGGCCGATCTCGTAACGGGCCTCCATGGTCCGCCATTCAGCCATCGCTGCTCCCGCTTCCAATTGCCGGCGGTACGCCACACGGGACAATTTCTCGATGTCCGCCGCGCGGCCGGGGTCCCGCTTGGCATTGTCCGCAGCGATCGTGGCCTCCAGGCTGGCCAATGCCCGTGTGTTCGCTTCGACCCCCTTTCGGGCCACGACACTTCCCAACGAAATCGCTTCCAGGGCCGCTTCGGCCTGTTTCAGTTTCGTGTAACTCTCGCGGGCCAACTCGCAGTTGGCAATCATTGACACCACCGACGTCGCCGCCGGTTGCGACTGCGGATGAATCACCCAGCCGGCGATTCCCTCGACATCTTCACCGTCGGCAAACCGCGGCGATTCGAAGCCCCAGAAGAACTTCTGGTCACCAGCCACCATCTCGACCTGGTCGACCAGTGCCTTGGTCCCGGTCCGGCAATCGAAAGTGAAAGGCTGGTGCGGGTTCTTGGTCGGATTCCATCCGTTGAGCGCAATCGGTTGGTTCTGGACCAGAAATCCCTTGGCCCCGTCCAGTTTCACGCTCAATGCAACCGTATCGCTGGACGGATCCAGTACCAGGGTCACATGGAAGTGATTCTGTCCGGCAGCGAAGTCGTACTTGGCGGCAGTGAACTGCGTGAACCCGTCGGGGCGATACGAGTCGATCTTGCCGCCGGCAAAAGCCACGTAAAGCGCCGTTTGACCGGTCTTGGTGTTCTTGGCCAACTGGAAGTTGACGTGGTTGTCTTCGAGGATCCTCAACTGAAACGTGATCCGCGTGCCCACCGGCAGAGCTTTCAATCCCGGCACGGTGTTCTGGCAGATCCGCCGCCCGGTGGCCGCGTCCATGAACAGCGACTGCTTGCCGACCAGCGCTCCGGCCTGTCCCGAGGCAACCGCCGTCTTCATTGCCTGGGCAAAATCGACCCGCGCGGCCGCAACCTGCTTCTCGAGGCCGCTGGAATCCACCCGTTGCCTGGCAACCCGGTCAAGAGCCCGGCGGGCATCAGCTACCGCCCGCCGCTGTTCCTCCAACACCGACTGCTGGATATTCGGGCGAGCCCCCGGGTACCAACCCGACAACGGCAGGTCGATCGGACGGACCGGCGGGAACAGCTCGGCCAGGAAAGCCGGCACACCCGGGGAAATCGCTCCTCGCTTCTTGTCCTTGTTGCGTTCATCCCCGCCAGTGTAAAGCCAGGTCTTGGCATCAGGACGTTCGTCGAAAATCCGAACCATGCCGATCCTCACGGCTTTCCGCGACCCCGAATAGACGTACGGGGGATACGGAGGGGGATCCGGTTGGCCCGGCACGCGGTCCTGCCGCACTCCCATCGGTTCGAAGAAAGCCCGCATGCGGAAATAGTCTTCGTGCGTGATCGGATCGTACTTGTGGTCGTGACAATGCGCGCAATTGAAGGTCAGCCCCAGGAAGGCCTTACCGGTGTATTCGACCGAGTGCCTCATCCAGTCGTTGGGATTCAACGAGAAGTAGTTGCGGATCAGGTACCCGGTGGCCGGCCATGCCGAATCGTCGGTGGCTGACAGTTCGTCGGCCGCCAGCATCTCACGCACCATTTGCGCGTAACTCTTGTCACGGTTGAGCGAATCGATGATCCAGTCACGCCACCGCCAGATCTGTGGCGCACTGTTGCGGACATCGTCGACCTTGCGACGGCCATACCAGTCCGAATAACGCCAGACGTCCATCCAGTGCCGACCCCAGCGTTCCCCATATCGAGGAGACGCCAGCAACCGGTCAACTACTTGGAGGTAATGGGCCTCCGAGGGATCGGCCAGGAACGCCTGCAATTGTTCGGATGACGGCGGAAGACCGACCAGGTCCAGGTGCACCCGTCTCAACAGGACCGCGGGATCCGCATCGGCCACCGGTCTCAGTTTCTGTTGGTCGTACCGGGCATGAACAAAGCGGTCGACAGCATTGTAGGCCCACCCCGGTCGGCTGATGGTCGGCAACGGTGGCCGCACCGGTGGCCGGAACGACCAGTGGTCCCTCGGATCAGCCTCGGGCTTCTCGTCCACGGGGGACGGACTGCCGGCGGCAATCCAGTTCCGGATCGCCGCAATCTCACCGGGTTCCAGGGGCATACCAATCGGTGGCATTCGCTCGGCCGGGTCCTTGGCCGTCACCCGTTTCAGCAACACTGAGGCCTCGACGGCGGCCTTCTGAACAATGACACCGTTCTCGCTGCCCTTGCGGATCAACTGGCCCGAATCGAGCCGCAGTCCCGCTTCCTGTTTCAACGACCCGTGACACGCGTAGCAACGATGCTTGAACACCGACTTGATCTGCGACGCATAGTCCACATCGGCCGCAGAGACCACGGGCAATGCGATCGTTGCCGCGCAGAACCATGCGAAGGTCAGGTGTGTCACGGGTCTCACGGTGCCAGGCTCCATTTCCGGTCAGGCGAGGATGTCCTTGACCACGCGGGCGGGCCGGCCATTGGTCAACTGCTGTTGCTGCCCGTTGTGGAAAAAGAACAGTTTCTGGTAATCGATCCCGAACTGGTGAAGCAGCGTGGCCTGGAAGTCATTGGGGGTCACCTTGTCGACAACCGCCCGGTGCCCCACCTCGTCGGTCTCGCCGTAGGTCATGCCACCCTTGAAGCCGCCGCCGGCCAGCCAGTTGGTGAACCCCTGCCCGTTGTGATCGCGTCCGCCACCTTTCGGGTCTCCCTCGGTGACGGGCAATCGCCCGATCTCACCGCCCCAGTGGACGATGGTCGAATCCAGCAGCCCACTCCGTTTCAGGTCCTTGACCAGGGCCGCAGCCGGCTTGTCGGTCCGGCGGCACGCCGCGGGCAGCGCCGACTTGATGTTGTTGTGGTTGTCCCAGGGCTGGCCGTTGAGGAACAACTGGACGAAACGGACCCCCCGTTCCACCAGTCGACGGGCGATCAGGCAGCGGGTCCCGTATTCCCGGGTGGCCGGATCGTCCAGCCCATACATGTCCTGGGTCGCCTTGGTCTCCTGGGAAATGTCCAGGGCCTCCTTGGCAGAAGTCTGCATCCGGGCGGCCAACTCGTAGGAGGCGATCCGCGCCTCCAGGTCATTTTCTCCGGGATGCTTCCTGGCGTGCCTCTTGTTCAACTGGGCCAGGAATGACAGGTTGTGTTCCTGCACCTTCCCCCGCACCGTGGCCGGCGCATCGAGATTGAGGATCCGGGGATTCTTCGGCCTCAGCACCGTCCCCTGGAACAACGTCGGCATCCAGCCGTTGGACCAGTTGTGCACCCCGTCAACGGGATGTCCGCCGGGATCGGTCATCACCATGTAGGCGGGCAGGTTGTCCGTTTCGGAACCCAGTCCGTAAAGCAGCCACGACCCGAGCGTGGGGCGACCGGTGACCGAGGGAATCCCCGAATGCATGTAACGGATGGAGACCTCGTGGCCGTTGTAGCCGGTGTGCATCGAGCGGATGAGGCAGATGTCGTCGACGACCTCCGAGATATTGGGCAACAATTCGGAGATCTCGGTTCCGCATTCCCCGCGGGGACGGAATTTCCACCGGGCTCCCAACAGACGCTTGCTGGCCCGCTTGATGAAACTGTAGGCGATGTCCCCCTGGTAGGTCTTTCCGTGCAACCGGGTCAGTTCCGGCTTGGGGTCGGTGAGCTCCATATGAGCCGGACCGCCGTGCATGAACAGGGAGATCATCGACTTCGCTCGTGGCGCGAAGTGCGGCTGCTTGGGCAGCAGATCGTAGGAGGCCGGTCCACGTGGCACATTGGCCGGGGTGGCCAGCAGCTGGTCCTGTTGCAACAGGGTCGCCAACGCCACCGACCCGAGGCCGAGGACGTGTCGGGAAAGAAACTCTCGACGCGAAACGGGAGGCATCGCGAGCTGGTCGTGGTTCAGAGAATCCGTCATCTCTTCGGCATCCTCAGTCTGAATACAGGAACTCGTTGGAACTGATCAACGCCTGGCAGAAATTGGTCATCGCCTGGCGTACGGGGTTCTTGTGCTTCTGCTCGGACAACAGGGCCAGTTGCCCCTTCATGTAGCCGACGGCCAACTCGGCCTCTTCACGAGTCGGCTGACGGACGTAGGCCAATCGCCAGACATGCACCACCTGGTCGGCGATCGGTGCCCGCAGGGTGTAGGTCGAGGGCTTGGGAGGCTTGGCGACGGCGTCGTGTGAGTTGAATCCCATTGTCGTGCCGGCGGCGGTGTTCGAGAGCGACAGCGTGAATTCGTTGCTGAACGAATCCGACGTGTTGGTCGACTGCTCATCGACGATCGTATCGATGATATCCCCCGCCTTGACTTCGAAATCCAACATGTACTCGACACCACCGGCTCGCGCTTTCCACGTCCCCTGTGATCCCAGTCGACTGCTGTAAACGGTCACCGCCACACCGTCTCCATTTTTTGACGGACACCCCAGTGACCCCTTGACCAGCAACTGGCCATCGGCGGGGGCGACCCAGCGACGGATCGGACGGGTTGTCTTGTTTTCCGGGTGCCCTCCAACTCGGGTCAGGAACGACAATCCGGCCGGCCCCTTGCCCAGCCCTTTGCCACTTTGCCACCGGTCACCTTCGAACACCGTGTAGCGGGTGAACTTCACCTGCGGGACCTTTCCCTTGTCGGCGGTGTCAATGTGACCGTAGCCAACCCGCCACACACCCAGGTTCTCGGTATAGCTCTTGAAATCGAACGGGATCTCCAGGCCCTTGATCAGCTTCGCATCAGCCCCGGCGCGGGTCTCCTTGTTGGCCCGGTCGGCCATTGCCCGGGCGTATTTCAGGACCGCCTCGCTGTTCATCATCAACAACGACTGCAACGCCACCGTCGACTTCTCACGCTTGCTGCAGTTTACAGTCATCACCGGCTGATCAAAGACCTGCAGCAGTGCCACCGGCTTCGTTCGTCGATTCTGAACGTAGACGCTTCTGCGATCCGGGCCGCTGACAGAAATCTGCCCGGCGTCGTCAGCCGACACGCCGACGGGTGCTCCGAACATCTTGCGGTCCAGGGTCCCACTGACGGCGAGAATTCGGTCCCTGAGAATCTCCGCATCCAACCGCTGGACCGTCTTGTGCCAGTACAGGGAATTGGCTCCGTCCAGGGCGTCGCCCTGGGTGTGACGCAACGAGGACTGGCGGTAGGCCGTCGATCTCATCATCACGCGGTGCAGGTCCTTCAGGCTCCAGCCACTTTCCACAAAAAACGAGGCCATCCAGTCGAGCAACTTCGGGTGGGTCGGCTTGGTCCCCAGTTTCCCGAACTCGTCGGGCGTCGTGACAATCCCGCGGCCGAAATGATGCAGCCACACACGGTTGACCAGCACGCGAGCGACCAGCGGATGCCGGCCGTTTGTCAACCAGCGGGCAAAAGCCAGTCGACGACCACTGGTCTTGATCTGGGCGTCGTCGCCATCGATCGCAAACCGGGCACCCTCAGGAGCTGTCACGGTCAGCCCACCCGGAGCCACCTCCTGCCTGGGCTGACGGTGGTCGCCACGGTGGAACAGGAACGTCTTGGGCGCCGTACCGGGTTTGCCAATGTTCTCGGTCAACGCCCGCACGAAATCCTCAACCGGGATCTTCTCCCGAATCTTCGCGATCCTGGGAGCGTAGGCCTTGATCTCGTCAGCGTGCTTGGAATTGTACTGGTAGAGGTTGCCACCGTTGACGTTGAGGTTGGGGTACTTCTTCAACAGCGCCTTCTGCTTGTCGGTCTGCTTGCTGCCGGGAGTCGTCTTGGCTTTCCGCATCTCACTCCGCAACGGTTCGTCGTAGCGGGCGTATTCCTTCTCGAGCGCCTCCTGGATGTATTTTTGCTGCTTGGCGGTCTTCTCCTTGTTGACGACGTCGACCTCTTTCTGGACCTCCGCCCGCGCCGCCCGCTGGGCATCGGTGTAGAGCGACACGCGGCGTTGGCTGGGGTTCCGCCACGACTTCCAGTCGTACCCCGGCTCGAAGACCGCCCGAATCCGGTAATAATCGACCTGGGAGATCGGGTCGTAGCGATGATCGTGACACTGGGCACAGCCAACCGACAAACCCAGCAATGCCGAACTGACGATCTTGATCGTGTCCGCCACGACCTGGTTCCTGGATACGGCTCCATCGCTCTCACCGGTGCCGTCGGCGGCCATCCGCAGGAACCCCGTCGCCACAAGCTTCTGCACCTGATGAGGTCCCAGATTCTTCAGCGGCCCGACAATCATCTCATCACCGGCAATCTGTTCCTGGATGAAACGGTCAAACGGCATGTCGTCGTTGAAGGCCCGAATCACGTAATCGCGGAACTTGTAGGCGTAGGGCCGCACGCGATCGCTGTTGGTATAGCCTTCGGAGTCCGCGTACCCGGACACGTCCAGCCAGTGTCGTCCCCACCGCTCACCGTAATGCGGGGACTCGAGACAGTCGTCGATCAAACGCTCGTAGGCGTCGTCCCGCTTGTCATTGATGAACGCCTGGGCCTGTTCAAACGTCGGAGGCAGGCCAAGCAGATCCAGGTAAACCCGCCGGACCAGTGTCAGGCGATCCGCATCCGTGGCAAAACCGAGCTTCTTTTCCTTCAGCCGGGCCAACACGAACGCATCGATCTCGGTCCGCACACGCTCTTTCCCGACGGAGCCGGGTACCGACGGACGTGAGATCGGCTGGAAGGCCCACCACGACCGCTCCTCGGGGGTGATTCCCAGTCCGTCGCCAATCTGCTTCGGCTCCGGCCGGGCCGTCTTCGCCCCCTGCTTGATCCACTGAGAGATCTTGGCAATTTCCTCGTCACTGACCCGCACGTCTCCGGGCGGCATCGATCCGTCACGCAGCCGCTTGACCAGGAAACTTCCGTCCGGATCTCCCGCAACGATGGCCGGGCCTGTTTCCCCGCCGGCGATCATGAACCGGGCCAACCTGAGATCGAGCTTCCCCTTCTTCTCCTTGATCGAACCGTGACAGTCGTAACAGTGGGACCGGAAGATCGGACGGATGTCGGCTTCGAAAGTCAGCGGTTTCGCTTCCGCTGCGTCGGCCGACGAGCAAACCATCATCGCCATGGTGGAAAGGACAAACAGCCGAACCGCAGGTCGTATGGGCATGGAGTTCCAGTCGAAAGTACTCAGGTCATCCGCTGTCAGTGACCGTGACACCGGGAATCCATTCTAGCGGTCGTTGGCAGCCACATGAATCCGGACTTGGCCCCGGAGACGTGACAGAATCCGTCTTGGCGAGAAATATCGATTGGTCTGCAGGCAATCCAGCCGTTAGACTCCCTCGTATGCCTCCATCGTCGCCCGACTTGTCCCTGCTTTCACGACGGACAATGATCCAAATGGGATCATTGGGCCTGGCAGGAGCAGCCACGTCTCT
>MDTE01064958.1_pt1 | contig 22297 bp, 19 predicted proteins | sample 811231 | NCBI WGS metagenome assembly MDTE01 (sample SAMN05326651, study PRJNA326480) | marine metagenome | isolation source: seawater | place: Indian Ocean: Red Sea | collected 2010 | reverse complement strand
TATCGTCTTCACCAATCCGCACAAAAGCCCGTCGCCTGTTCTCCGCACAGGCTCAATCAAAACAACACGCCTGGCGGAGGTGAATTGAATGAGCGATGAAGATCGTTACAACGACCATATTGCCGCCGTACTTCAAGAATGTCCTGAAGCAGATCGGGACGAAGTCAAATCCGCTTTCCAAAAGTATGAGGAAGAATTCTTCATTCCACCTCAAGACGCAATTCGTTCCATCATTCGTCGATTCAAAAGTGAATCCGATACAACACCCGCAACGCCCAAAGCAGCAGGTCAGTCCAATCGGCAAACAAAGAAAGTAGGCAGGCTTTCCGAATTGAAATCTGATGATCGAGATATCGAAATCGAGGTTGAAATCGTATCCCACAATGTCCGAGAACAAATGATTCGTGGTGAATCAAAATCAATTGCCTTTGGGCTGTTGGAAGATGATCCTTGGCAAGAAGGAAGTGGAGAACGCACTCGATGGGAATACAAAGACTGGGGTAACAACAGCAACATTACACCAGGATCAGTCGTCAGAATTGAGGGTGCTTCAGTTAACGAATACCAAGGCCGTATGTCCCTGAACATCAACCAATCTTCTCGCATCGCTGTCCTCAGGGAGGGTTCACGCCCTGTCGTTGCGCCTGGTGAACCAGTCGACATCGCAACGTTACCAAGCGATGGCTATGTCTGCGTCGTTGGACGTTTGATGTCCTCCAGAGCAGACCAAATTCATCGCCGTGATGGTAGCGGAAGCATCGATGTTGTACGAGGTAGAATCGCTGATGAATCCGGTGCAATAGGATTCCTGTCATGGGAACCGTTCGAATATGAGGTAGGAACGTTGTTGAAGATCGATGGTGCACAAGTCAAAACCTTCCGAGACACGCCTGAGTTGAACTTTGGCCGCACCACAAAGATTGAGCCATTCCATGATGCTAATTTCGCCAATACAGACACGCTCAAACAAGGTATGGTTTCGACAATTAGCACACTTCGAGACGGTTCAAAAGATGTTGAAATCATCGTCAACATCACCTCATGGGAAAAGAGAACGTTCACCAAAGACGGTGAAGAGCGATACCTCTGGTCAGGTCAAATTGCAGACCCAACAGGTCAGTGCCGTGTCAGCGCCTGGACTGATTTGCCAATTGATACCTCGTCTCTACCAATGACCGTTCGCATCACAGATGCACGTGTGCGGGCTTGGCAAGGCATTCCAGATATCACCATCGACAGAGAAGAACAACTGACGATTCTTGAAGAAACGCCATGGGAAGGTGAACTCGACCTTGAGAATCTCAAAATCGAGGTGCCTCTTGATGAACTTGTCTCAGGGCCAAGCCGGGTAGGCATAGCAACCCGAGGAACCATTGTCTCCGTAAGAGAAGATTCTGGAACCATCATGCGATGCCCAGAGTGCCGACGAGTACTGCGAGAAGGTCAGTGTTTTGAACATGGAGCTGTCGAAGGTAACGAGGATGTCCGTCTACGGCTCGTTCTCGATGATAATGCATCAACCTGTGCCCTTCTCATCTCAAAAGATGCTGCACTCTCACTGCTCAAGACCGATCATGCAGCCATGGTGGATGAAATTCAAGCCAACGGTTCGATGGCCTACGTACAAAAGATTCGAGATCAACTTCTCGGATGCGAAGTCGATGTGACTGGACGTATCATCAACGACGGCCAAGGTGCGATGATTCTCTGTGATGGTGCTACGCTTTCCAATGAAGACACCGGTTTGATAGCGACCGAACTTCGCGCAAAATGGGGGTTGCAATGATGGAAGCTTCTCGACAAATCCAACGACAACCAGCATGGATTATGCTCGCCTCTGAGTTTGGTGAATCAACCCTGAATGAGAAAGGCTCAGGAGAATTTGACCCAACCTTTGTTATTACGAAATTAGGTGCAAAGGTGAATCGAGTCATTGTATCTGGCCTCGTCGAACGTCTTGAATTGCGTGAAACAAGCAATGGTTCCCAAATGTACCAAGGTCAGTTACGTGATCCTTCAGGCCTTCACTACTTTTCTGTTGGAGAATATGCATCAGAATCGATGAGAGAATTTGTCGTCCAGTTGCTTGACAAGGTCGATTCTGGAGAGCCAATTCTTCTCAATATGACTGCGAAGGCTCGTTGGTATCAAACCGATGAGGGAGCGGTCTACACTTCGCTTCGCCCAGAGGAGGCTGCGATCGTTTCACGTGATCGTTATGCATCTTGGCTCGTTCGAGCGTGTGCTGCAACACTTGACCGCCTTGACCAGCATTCAAAATCATTGAATTGTGAGCCAACAAAGGAAGCCATGCTCAAGGAAGGTATTCCTTCAAAAATGGTGGATGGTCTCATCGCTGCAAATGCTCACTATGGTCCAATCGATACTGAAGGGTATCGTCTTAATGTCATGCAAGCTCTTGATATTGCGGAAGGAAAAATGGCTGCTGCAACAACCGCTCCTCCAATGCTAAATCTTAGTGATTCACCAACAACTGATGAAGCAAATTCTGATCACCAAGGTGAAGATCTCCAAGCTGTTATTCTTGAATGCATTCAAGCGATGGACAATGGAGAAGGAGTTGATTTCGAATCATTGGTCCGAAATTTAGCAGCACGCGGATTCACTCGTGAACAGTCTGAGATGGAACTCGATACGATGAGCGATGATGGTTTGTTACATGAACCTCGATTTGGATGGTTCAAAATTGTAACTTGAAGATATTGTTCCATTACATTCAAATCTTGCCTCCGCCCTCAAGAGTATAGGGGTCATCATGGCAGGCATGGATTTCTTCATTCGACCGGCGACTGGAACTGGTTCTGCAGACTGGATTCGCATTCCGAATGCGGACATTGACGTGAAAATCGCTCGACGATTAACTCGAACCATCATACGTGGTGGGGAAGGAGATAATCTTCACGATGAGGGTGCAGAATCAACCATCTACACGGTCCGAGGTATCCTATCAATTGATGATTACAAGAAGATCCTGAAAATGTTCCGTACTGGGCAGCCATTCATCCATGACCCATTCGAAGAGCGTGATGTCAAAGTCATTTTTGCTACCCTCGAGTATGAGGGTTCAACAGAAAAATTCACTTTTGAGCTGATTGAAGACGTTATTTGAGGTGAAAAGAGATGAGAAAACTTGACGAAAAACGTGAGGTTCTCTATGTGATTCGCGCAATGGACGTTCTCATGTCATCTGGAATCGGTCTTGAAGCAACTGTTCACAGTATTGCTCAGGGTGGTTATGGAATTATTTCGGAAGATTTCAGTAAAATGATGGAAAAGGTTCGCAAGGGCGGCCGCCCACTGGCAAAGGAGATCAAAGCCTTGATGGGAAAAGTCGAAACTGAAGGATACCGACGTCTCCTGAATATTATGCACATGAACATTACACAAAACACAGACATCATTGAAACACTCAAAAAACAAGGTACTCGAATGGAAGAAGAACGAACTGAGGATGTGAAAAAATACATCGAAGACTTGAGTGGCGTACCCGAGTCATTGCTGTCCATCGGCATGATTGGACCAATCATTCTCGCCGTTCTCGGACTTTTTCCACAACTAGTCGGAGATATGGGGTCTTTCTTCAGTATGCCAGAACAATCGACCATTGATGTTGTGGTCAATATCGGCTTATTCCTTACGCTTTTTGCGATGATAATGATTGGTCTCAAGACCCATACAAAGGACCCTGGATTGTGAAATTATGCTCTTCCGTTTCCTTGAATCATTCAGTAATCAACCGATGATGTTGATGCTTGGCGTTCTTGGACTCGGAATGATAGGTGGAGGCATTCCACCAATTCGAGAACGTATTCGAAGACGAAAAATTGAGAATGCTCTTCCTTCCTTCCTAGAAGGCCTGTCCGACGAAGTAGGCGCAGGTCTTGGTATTCAGGAGGCGATGCAACATCAGGCAAAAACTGCCCCTGCTCCGCTTGGCCCACTGCTCGAAGAGACTCTGAAGGAAAGCCATTCGAGTTCTTTTGATGCTGCACTCTCAAGTTTTGCGACGAAAACTCGCTCATCCCAAGTACAACGTGTTATGCATTTACTCGAGACCGCCATTGAACAAAATGCCCCCTTGCAGGAGATTTTGATGAACCTGTCCATGGATTACGAGCGCTTGAACGATCTCATGAATAAGAGAGAATCCGAACTTCAAGGACGTGGTCTTCTCATTGTTTTATTCGTCTGTATTGGACTTCCAGGTTTGATTGGATTCCTTGTAGGACTGTTTACACCTGCATCATCCGGCTTCCAAATTGAAGGATTTCTCTCAACGTTCAGCTTGTTTTTCGCTGTTGCCAGTGCTGTAGGTGTGGCTGTTTCCGGACGCATGCTTGGCCGCATGCGAGATACAATGTGGTTTGTGCCTGGATGGATGGCCATGTCGATGTTTATTTTCCTCGGTGCAACGAAACTTATCGGAGGCTAAAATATGTCAGAACAAATTCTTGAACAATATGGGAACGTTACTATCTACACGGAATCGAATCACCCATCTCCTATCTATCACGTTGAGGGAAATGTAGCACCAAATCCTCATGGACATCTTGCGGTTCTGTTCGAAGATGATAATCTGGAAGAAGTCATGTATAATGGCGGTACGCAATGCGTCAAAGTTGCGCACAGAAAACATGGAATGTGTCGAACAAATGTTTGGATTAACGATGAAGAAGGCCTACAGATTGCCAAAAACATCGCTGCCTTCACGAATGTACCGCTTGGTGATGGACCCGGAATGGTTCCAATTTTTGACGGGCGCCTTCCCGATGGTTCACGTGTTAACGGAACCATTCCGCCAGTTTCACCAGATGGTCCAACACTCACAATTCGAAAGTTCAAAGAAGATCCACTTACAATGATCGATTTGGTCAAATTTGGAACCGTCAACTCTCGCCTTGCAGCAATGATGTGGGTATGGATTGAGGGACTTGACAGTAGACCGGCTAATTTCGTTATCGCTGGCGGTACCGGTTCAGGTAAAACAACAACACTGAATTGTCTTGGAATGTATATCCCATGGCATCGCCGACTTTTGACTGTTGAAGATACCGCAGAATTGCAAGTTTATCACGATCACTGGTTGCGAATGGAAACTCGACGAGAACGTCCCGATGGAACTCCCGAAGTTGATATGAACGATTGTCTAAAATCGAGCCTACGTATGCGTCCAGACCGTATCATTGTGGGGGAAGTTCGTGGCCCTGAAGCCGCAACATTACTTACTGCCATGAATACTGGACACGATGGTTCATTCGGTAGCCTCCACGCAAATACTGCCCAGGAAACTGTTACCAGAATGATCAATCCTCCAATGAACGTCCCTCCAATCATGCTCACAGGTCTCGATCTCATCATTATTCAAGCGCGATTGCATGTGAATGGAAAGACCGCTCGAAAGATTACAGAGGTCGCTGAAATAGCAGGGATGGAAGGTTCAAAACCTCGTTTAAACACGATATGGAAGTACAATGCTGCAACCGACCAAATTGAGGAGACAGGCATTCCTTCCAACCTCCGTGAAGTCATCTGTAAAGCAGCTGGCGTAACTCCTGACATTTTTGAGAAGCATGTCCAACAACGTCAGCAAATCATCGAAGATTTGATTTCTCGTGATATTACAGATATTCAATCAGTTACAACGGTGATTCAGAACTTCTATGCCCAAAGTCATCATTGATCATCTTGCAATTGAAGTCGTGATAACAACGCATCAACGCGGTCTATTTGACCACGGATTTCACCAACTCTATCTGCTGCATCAGCAACAGATTCTGCAACCTGCATTTCCGGGTCGTCCTTCTCAATTTTTTCTGGTTTGAATGTTGATGCAAGAGCTTTGAGTTCTGCTACAATAGCGTCAACTTGTTCATCACTTACCAAAATTCCAGGGGCAAGTCGTGGAATCTGACTTGGCGTCAAATAACCGAGTTCAGTACCAACAATACCCGCACATGCAAGGACTCTTGGCCGTAACTCAGGAGTATTCACAAGATAGCCTTTCGACTCAAGGAAACGGATGATTAGGCTTTGTTGAGCTTCTGAAAAGTCTCCTTCACTCGATTCAAGGACGGTCTCAACAAGGGACTCAAAGGAGGGTAAATTTCGCTCCAAACGTTCAATCGTTCGACGAACTTCATCCGGCAGATGCACTGCGCCATGGTACAAAATTCGAAGCATACGATTCCGACGTGCTACGGATGGATCTTGCAGTTCTTCAGCTTCGCTGATTTCTAGATGGAGATCGAACAAGGCATGCAACCTTCCAGAAACTGCAGGACTTCTCAAATCCAAACCAAGACTTCTTGCTTCTTCTTCAAATTCCATGCGTGCTTGTACCAAGTTGCCTTTTCGACCAGCAACAATTTCAGAAATACGTTCTCGTAATTGAGGACGCATTTGTTCAAACAATCGAATCGCTTCCCGTTCTGACCATGAACCTGGTTTGCTTGAGAGTGCATTTTTTTCCTGCTCATGTCGGTACGAAGTTTCCATAATTATTGTCCGGATTGCATCTTGAACTCGTACCAATTCTACGGAAAACCCGTGATTTGAGAGACTCAAAATAAACGTGTTCATATCTTCCATATCCGTTGTACTTCCAACCAAAAGGTAGTCCCTAGCTGCTGCTTCAACCTCTGGACGTCGAGAGGATAATTCCAACAATGCGGCCTCTTCTTCAAGTGTAGGCTCTTCTGATGAAAGTTCTTGCAACATCGGAGGAACTGATTGTTCAACATCGCCGATATGCTCATGGAGACTTTCTTCTATAGAAGCAGCAACATCTGATAGTGAATCATCAAAACTCTCCGTTTTTTCGATTAAGTTCGATTCCTCTTCAAATGTCCATCCTTCAGGGTGTTCAGTTACGAAAGCCTCCACTTTTTCTTCAAGAGAGGTTTGTTGAGACGTAGAGTCTTCATCTGGTTCCCCTTGAACAGGAATTTTTACTGACCCACCTCCACGTTTTAGTGACCGCTTGATGACTCCCCAGTTCTTGTATTGTGCAGATAGGACTCCAGCGACTCGTATCAAAAGCGTTTGACGATTGCCAGATCGAGGTAATTCCAACGCCTTACACAATGCATGCAATTCTTCCTTCGTCATCTTATCGAGATTTTCCTCTTTGAGTTGCTTGGGATCGTGGTTGAGGTGCAAATACAGACGCTGCCTTCGAGTTCGTAATGAACCAGTTTTCTTAATTCCAAAAACGCCCAGAAGATCTCCGAGGTCATTGTTCAGAATATTTTTCAACCCGTCAAGTGTCAAATCCCATTCGGGTAAAATAAGGTCCCGAATTAATTGCGCTCGAAGAAATTCTACCGACCCATTTTTTGCGAGACCGTATGCTGAAGCAATTTCTTTGAGGTCCTCAAGGCGTGCCTGATAGAGCTCAGACAAAAGACTCGAACGATTGCTCATCACTTCACCTATGCTTCGTTATTTCCTTACAGTATATGTGGTTTCGCTGTAAAATCAGTATCAACAAGGCGATTTCTCGTTGGATTTTTCAACACGGAATACCAGTTTATTCTACCTCATTTCGGCTAAACCTTGAAACACGTTCGACACACAGAGCACGTTGGTGAGCAAGTGGTTAGCGCTGAGAAAACTGCAAGAACTATGCTCAAACAAGCCAATGAACTTGGCAACACTCTTCGAGAGATTGTTCGTCGTGATTTAGCGGATGAAACTCGCCGATTCAACGATACTCTCAATCAACGAATTCAACTTGCTAGCGAGGCGATTGTTCAAGCCGTTAAAGCAAAAGAAGCCATAGCTGCTGGCGCCTCATTAATCAATACCAAATTGGAAAAAGCACATCGCAGATATTCAAAAAACAATAATCTCGAAGAATTTCGCGTAGTACTTCAATCAACACTTACCGAAGTTCAACAACTACGCGAGCAACATGAAACAGTTGCAGAATCGCTTCGTGAAGCTCAAACACCAAGCCGCTCTGCAGTTGAGATTGTAGAGCGATTCGCAATCGAATTGCAAAAGGCTGCTGGAGGATGGGAAGCAACGGGAAGAGAGATTGATGAAATCATTGCAAACTTGTGCGATCCTAATCCAGACGTTACACTGATTGAATTGGAAAAATATCTGACCGAAAATGGGTTTGAGATTGTTCTGGTTGGTGAAAATCGAAGCGAAGAAGCACTCGAGGAAGCAAAACGACAACTTGGTTACTCTGATTCATCCGAATAGAGCCGCATCATTGCAGGTCGTTCTTCATGGAACTCATCCGGCATGTTACGAATCCGTCGATTCGTGGCTTCATGTTCAGAAGTAAGTGTAGTTAGCATATTTCCCCATTCCTGAAGTAAATTGACCATAGCAATACGATGCTTTTCAAGTGGACCGATCTGTTCTGCTGAAGCACTCACTTTCCCATCAATACTCAATGTTTCAATTCTCATTTCAACACGAGTCCCTGCATCTCGAACTTTCTTATCAGGGTCAATCATCGCCGTCATCGTCCAGTCATCGTTGTTTCGTTTCGCTTCCCGTAGAATTGTGCCAATTCCCCGTTGCTCAACATGAATTCCTGTTAAATCGACAAGCTCATCAGGTATGCTGTCAATCAAGGCAGATTCGATTCGATACGCAAATTCGGCAGAAGGATCTAAAATGTGCTCAATTTTATTCTTCGGGAATCCGATTCGTCCGACCAGGAGCGTAAAACCATTCAAGGGGGGAGGAACAAAATGGGAGCGCTCAGGAGAACCTTTGTGCAATCCAAGTGTGTGTCTTCGAGTTTTGCTTGAAAGTAGATTGTACTGGGAACGTTTTACCACATAACCATCGATTACACCTTCAGCCCTCAATGCTTCAAGCTTATCGATTTCATCACGAGACTCCGCATCAACGCCGTCGAGTTCAATATCATCATTTCCAAGAAGAGTGAAATCCTGACGCAAACGAAGCATCTGGCGCTGCAAAAGTGGATGATGACATACAATACGGGCGTTCTTAACAAGATACTCGGGCTTGTCGTCACTAACCAAAACCCAAGTCGGTTCACGTCGGGAGAGTAGTCCAATGATGGCGATGTGTTTGTTTTGATGATCTATCCAATTTTGGGGGCTCATAGCAACCAAATCACCAACCCCCTCGTTCAACAAAACCAGCGCATCTTCAATCGTTGGTGTTTGACGTAGAATAGCGTTGAATGTCTTGCTGCGCTGCTCCAAGACTTTCTCAATTTGTTGTCGAACTCCGTCACCGTGGGAAGATGTTGAAAGGAACACTAAGCGTTCATCGTCCATCATTTCACCTCGGCTAAGGGCCCCTCAGCAATCTGTGGGCGTAGCCCACTCATTAAGAAGGACACCCTCTTCCACTATAATGTGCAAGCAATTTCTGAAGCGCAACTCTTGCGTCTTGAAGACCTTCGTGAGAAGGTAAATCAAGCTCTTGAAGGCCTCATTCAACGCGAGATTCACAAAGGGGCTGGGGAAGTTGCAAAACTCGCCGGCGAAATGTTGTTGTCAGGAGGAAAAAGGCTACGGCCCCTGCTTGGAATTTTCTGTTATGAGGTTGCAGGAGGCAAGGACCTTGATGAAATCATGGACCTTGCCTTAGCATTTGAGATGATTCACACTGCAACACTCATCCATGATGATATCAATGATGCTGCAAAACTCCGTCGAGGTGTCACAACCTTGCATGAACGTATTGGCCAACCAAAAGCTATCATAGCTGGTGATTGGCTTTTTGTTCAAGGATACGGCTTGAGTGGAAAATACTCAAAGGATTGCATTGATTTAATCCGTGAAGCATGTGCCAATATAGCCGTCTCGGAATTCAAACAACTCGATCATGTTCTTGATTTATCCACCTCTCCAGAAGATTATCTTGAAATTGTCAAGGGCAAGACTGCTGGACCATTTGCTGCTGTATGTGAGAGCGCAGCCATCATTGCTGGAGCATCAATCGAGCAATCCCAAGCATTAGGCCGATTTGGCATGGAGTTGGGCATTGCATTCCAACTCATGGATGATTTGTTGGACCTTCGCGGCGATGAAAGGATGGGTAAGCCAAGAGGAAAGGATGTGATTGAAGGAAAAATGACGCTTCCTCTGATTCATGCCCTTACCTTGCTGCACGGAGAGCGACGAGGTCATCTTGCGGAAATTCTGAACAACTTCAATGACAATCTATGGGATGAACTGATGGGTTTACTCGAAACTTCTGACTCCATTCAATATGCTGAATCACTGATGCTTATTCACCTTGAGAGAGCCGTGAATGAACTGAATCTATTTCCCTCATCAATGGCGAAATCCTTGCTCTTGAGAGTTGCAGAAAATGTCCACAATCGTCATGTTTGAGGTGTATTGATGGAAACAGAACATCGTGAAGTCATCATCGTTGGCGCTGGCCCTGCAGGCACGACATGTGCACAGAGATTGGCCGAAGATGATATCGATGTACTCATTTTAGAGCGAAGAGCCATCGTTGGAAATCCAGCCCAGTGTGGAGAGTGCATTCCAAATTGGGGAGAAGTCGTAGGAACGTTTCATGGAATTGATGACCATGAATGGCTGATTGAATCTTTCAATTTTCCCGACCGAATTCAACTGCATAGACTGGATCATATGAGGGTCTTTTTACCAAGTGGAAAATCGTACAATTTCGATTTGGATGCCTTCGCAGGACATCGATTACAGTTTGATGGATATCTTGCTGAAAAAGCGATCAGTGCTGGTGCAGAAATACGGATGTCCGAGCCAGTTACAAACATAAAACGGCGTTCAAAATCAGATTCTCTGCTCATTGTGACCGAAAAAAAACGCTACACTTGCGATTTATTGATTGATGCTAGCGGTTCACTTGCTCACGTTGGACGATTTCTCCATGGTAAAGACAAGAATTTTCGGCCATCGGATCAGGTTCCAACAGCGTATGCACAAGTTCGTGGAAACGTACCAGAAACTTTTGATGTATTCTTAGGAAGTGTGGCTCCTAAAGGCTATGCATGGATTATTCCTAAAGGCCCAGATACAGCAAATGTTGGCCTGGGTGTTCGTGCAGGGGCTCTCAAAGGATCCATCAAAGAACATCTCAGAACCTTCTGTGATAATCTTGGCTTAGAAATTCTCTCAATTGGAGGGGGATGGATCCCCATGGGTGGACCGATAAAAACGATGGTCGACAAGAATGTCATCGCTGTGGGTGATGCTGCAGGGTTGGTTATGCCATCAAATGGTGGTGGAATCTCACAAGCGATGATTTCGGGATGTTTCGCTGCGGAAGCTTATATTGAAAACAAACAAAATGGCACCCCGCTGGAAGCATATCAAGACCGTATCGAATCATGTTTTGGCAGGGCACTGAAGAACTCGCTCCGTTCAAAAAACATGGGATATTTGATGTTTCAGAACGATTTCATCACTGAAGTACTCTTACGTATACTTGGACCGATTGGCGGAATAAAGAGAGCGATGGAGTGCGACAAACCGCTTTGGGTGCTGTAAACTGAATTTGTCTCTACTTTCTATCGGTGTGTTCAAGTCTTAGCGATGTTAGCACAACACATGGCGACAAGACATAGGGATGACGAAGCGGTCAGCCCTGTCATCGCAACTGTTCTACTTCTTGCCATTACCGTCATGTTATCAGGGATGGTTTTCGTTTTGATGCAAGGTGCACTCAACACAGCAGAAAAAGCACCACCACAAATGACCGTCAGTGTGCGCTCTCTTGACAACGGATACCATGTTGTTCGAATTACAAGTCTCGACCAAACTCTTGATCCTGCTCGGGTCTCATTTAATCTTCAAGAACAAGGAGCAGATTCCTCATTTACGGGATATGTGAATGACGCAGAAGTGTACTCAGTCATTGGTTCAAATATCTCATTCCACGACCGCGATGCGAGTTACTCGATTTCAGCAGGTGATTACTTTGTCATACATTCTGCGGAAATAGGTTCAGATGAAGGCGTTTGGGATTTTGTTCTGCTTGAGGAATCCATTCAATACGTTCTAATCCGAGTCGAATTGACTCCGATGAATTCATGAATTATCATCAACATCGTTGAGGGCTCGAATGAAGTTTAACTGAGCGTTCTTCTCACGAAGTGCTTGTTGTATGACTACGAACAAGTCTGTTGCAGTAATTGAACTAAGAGCTTGCTGACGATCTTGCTCTTTGTCAAGCACAGCATTCGCCACTTGCCAAAGTGAGGAGGCTTCATACGGCAGAAATTCTTCCTCAAGAATGAGTAACATTTGTTCCATATCAACCTCTTCATTTCGGAGCATGGCGTTGACATCCACAATATGTTGTGCCCAATCATGGAGAAATTCTGCCCATTCATCAGCAACTAACTCACCTTCCAAATCCTCCAACATCCGGATGGTTGCACGCAAATACAACTTTCCATCTGGATCATCTTCGATGTATTGTTCAACCAGGTCATCAACACTTGGATAGATATCGCCAAATGGCATTGAAGGAAGTGACGATTGAATGACTTTGATAATTTCAAATCTCTTCATTCCTTTTGCATTGAACATGAGGTTTGTTCCCTGCTCTTTCATGTCATCAACAGTGCAAAGCACACCAAAAGCACCAGGCTGAGACCACCCTCCAATGGATTCGGTATCAGGGTTGTGAGCAATGTAGCCAAAAGGAAGTTCGTCCATAATACAATCATCCAGCATTTGTTTGTATCTCGGTTCAAACACCCGTAATGGTTCATTTGCCATCGGAAAGATTCCAGACGGTAAAACGAACAATGGTACGGTTTGAACCTCGGACATGGTACGAATCAGACCTAATCCTCTTCAAGGATTGTGATTCAACCACCAATATACGACATCTCAACCTTGACTCCCCGAGTTTGATGAGAACGCTCTTCGGAATATCTGTCGTTACGATTCTGCCATATGGATTGAATCGCTTGAAAAACATCTTCAGAAGATGCATCCATGCGAAGAATGCTTCGTAAATCATGGCCGTTATTGGCAAAGAGGCATGTGTAAATTCTTCCATTTGCGGAAAGTCTCGCTCGTGAGCAGTCTCCACAAAATGGATTGGTTATCGATTCTATGAACCCGATTTGCCAATTATTTGAGGTTGTATACAGTTTTGCCACATCACTGGGATGAGACGACTGATGAACGCGGAGTGACCCAAATTCCTTGGAAAGAATCGACCTCATTTCATTCGCAGTTACAACATGATCAAGATTCCAATCGTTCGTTGATCCAACATCCATATACTCAATAAACCGAACAGGAATGTTTCGTGGACCAAAGGTTTGGACCATTGATGAAATCTCACGTTCATTTACACCTTTCTTGATGACAGCGTTAATTTTGACAGGAAGACCAATCTCTTGCACGGCATCGATGGCCTCAAGGACGTGAGATGGACGAGCGGTTGTATCCCCCATACGTTGGAACGTGCCTTCATCCAATGCATCAAGAGAAATTGTTACTCGACTTAATCCAGCTTCGTACAGATTTTGCAAGTGCTTTTTCAACAGAAGTCCATTCGTCGTAATCGCAATATCGAGATTCTTAGAGCATCCTCGTAGTTGACGAATCAACTCATGGATGTCTTTTCGCAAGAGGGGTTCACCTCCAGTCAAACGAATTTTTCGCAGCCCATGCGGTAAGAGGGCTCGAACGATGCACACAATTTCTTCAAAAGTCAAGATATCTTCTTTTGGCAGGAATTCATGGTTTTCATCAAAATGTTCTCGCGGCATACAGTATCGACATCTCATGTTACAGCGATCGGTTACTGAAATTCGTAGGTCAAGCAGTGGACGATTGAGGACGTCCTTGATGACCATATTTTATCCAACTCGCTTTGGATTGTGAATGTTTGCAAGGCTTCATCAGATATGGTCTACTGGATGCAGTATGGGCAAAGGTTGGGTAAAAAAGTGGGGGCCTCGAAGCAAAGGCCACCGTCCAAGCCACATTCCTGCTCTTGAAGTGAAGCCTACATCACTTGTGAATTCTCCCTGGATTCTTCCTCCATCAAAAAGCCACATTATACGGATGTTGTTGCTATGCGCACTTAGTAAGAAAAAACATACATTGCTTGGATTCAAGGAACTTGGAGAGGATGCGGAGAGTATGATGCGTTGTTTGTCTCAACTCGGAGTCGCATTTAATCGAATAAGCGATGGGATTGAAGTTTCAGGTGTTGGAGTAGAAGGTTTTCACCGCTCCCCAAGCGTTCTCCATGCAGGAAATTCTGGTACAGCATTACGTCTCCTCATTGGCTTAACTTCACGATTCGACTTCGTAAGCATGGTCGATGGAGATTCAAGTTTAAGGAATAGAAATCATTCAGATTTGTTGGATTCTCTCTCTCAACTTGGTGTCAAATTTTCATATGGTGTCGAGCAAGAACGACTTCCAATTCTTGTTCACGGTCCATGGAACGGTGATAAGATCAACATCAACGTCAATCATTCATCTCAACCTTATTCGAGTTTACTCTTGGCAACGTCTGGTCAAGACACGACAAAGGTAATCAAAACTGAAGGAGAGGCGGTCAGTCGCCGTCATTCATCTCTTACAATTGAATTGATGAGAATGTGTGGTGCGAATGTAGAATTTGAAAACGGAAAAGCAATCATTGCACCATGGAAATCGAATCCACCTGAGAAATGGGATGTTCCATCTGATGCCTCAATGATGGCTTTTTCGATTCTTGCATGCATTCTAAACCAAACACCGATTGAAATTGGAAATCCTGTTCAAAAAGAGAATGCATTGGGTCATGAAATTCTCTTTGACCATCTCAAGCAGTTTGGAGTCGATAAAAGCGAAGAAATTCTAACATTTGTCGGTGACGCACATCCAGTCGAAATTGACCTCCGCGATGCAAATGATTTGCTACCTCCACTCGCGGCAATCTTGGCACTAAGCGGCGGCGGAAGGTTACGAGGAGCTTCACATGCGAAACACAAGGAAAGTAATCGAATAACTTCGACAGCATCGCTCTTAAGCGCATTCGGATTAAATTACAATATTGAAGATGATGGCCTTTCTATAGAAGGTTTTCAATCATTGAAGAAACCTTCAGCTCTACTCGAAACTTTCGGAGATCATCGAATCCAAATGACTGCAGTCCTTCTCGCCACACATACAGGTGGAACTGTGGAAGGGCCAAGATTGCATAAGATCGCAGATCCTGGATTTTTACAGCGATTCTCAACCATGCCGGCCGAAGTGCTTGTCAAGGGAATCCAGAGATAAACGCAATGCGGTAGGACGACCATGAACGCATGCCCAAGGATTGGGCACGTTCCTCATATCCTCGAGCAAGCGACGCATTTGAGCGATTGTAAGGCGGTCATTCGCCTTAACTGAACCACGGCATGCATTCAAAAATGCAAGGTGATCTTTTCTGCGTTCGATTGTTTCGAGGGGGGCTCCATCCTCAGAAATGTCTTGCAACAAATCGAGAAGAAAAGGTTCGACTTCGTCCCCGTCCAAAAGGCGAGGTGCCTGCTCCACATCCCATTCCCCATCCCCTTGCTTTACGAGGACAAAACCCAATTCCTGAAATCGGTCAAGAGCCGACTCAAGGCGAGCCTCTTGGGCCAAGGTCAATTCTATCTTTGAAGGTACCAATCGTGGTTGAGGAATCCAAAGGCTCTCATCATTGCGCAACCGTTCGTAGCGAATTCGTTCGTGCAAAGCATGCTGATCGATAAGCAGAAGTTCTTCTCCTGCTTGTGCTAGAATGTAGGAATCTGCGAATTGCGATAATGGCTCCATCATTGGAAGATCATTTTTGATTGATTGAAGGGGAGACTCTTCGGTGGGTGACACACTGCCTCCACATCCTGCATGCCGATGCAATTCACGCTCAGCAGAAGAGAGGGCTGGTGCTATGGGCGATTTGTCCAACCCTGGAAGTGATTGTTGCGCAGTTGCGGCAATTGACTGTGGACGCGGTTTTTCAGAACGATCATTGCGATCCTCTGCGACTTGGCCAACCAAATTCAATTGTGTTCCTGCTGCTAGTGCCCAAGGTGGAGCAGATGTTGCCTTCGGAATTGTATCATTTGCCTCCTTAGGGACAAGCAATTCTTGAATTTGTTGATTTTTTTCAGATTGTGTCAAACCTTCAAGTTCCTGGATTTCTCCACTTGAATCGGGTTGGGTTGGAGAATTTGCAAGGGTGTTGGCAATGGCTCGCTCAAGACGTTCGAGTACTCTCCATGAGTGGCGTAAACGCACCTCCCGTTTGGTAGGGTGCACATTAACATCGACCTCATTGGCAGGAACATGCAAATGAAGAACTGCAACCGGGTGACGCCCTTGCATCAATCGTGTACGATAGCCTCGACGAATCGCTTGATGAAAAGGTGTGGAAGCAACTGGTCGGTCGTTAACAAAAACGTGAATCTCATCACCTTTTCCACGAGAAATATCTGGAGCACTGATGTAGCCAGTCCACTGCTCATCCCCCGGAACATCTGCATCTGAAGCAGGTGATGAGAGTTGAAGGAGATTCGATGATTGACCACCAAGAACGTCATACAACCGGTCTTCGATTGTTGTACTGGTTGGAAGATGCAAGGTCGAGCGTCCATCAATTGTGCATCGAAAAGCAACATTTGGATGTGCAATTGCGTGAGCAACAACGACTTCCACAATACGAGCGTGTTCGGTTGCAGGACGGCGTTGGAAGCCCAAACGAACAGGAGTGTTTTGAAACAAATCTTCAACGGTTACAACCGTTCCATTCGCCATTCCAATCGGTTCAGCTGGTTCTTGATTTCCATGATTCATTCGAATGCTTCGTCCATCAGTTCCTTCTGGCCGAGATGCTACTGTTAATCTTGAGACTACACCTATACTAGCAAGGGCTTCCCCTCGAAATCCGAGTGTATGGATTTCATTCAAATCTTCGGGTTGCTTTAGTTTTGAAGTCGCATGTCGAGAGAGAGCAAGTTCAAGGTCATCCTCATGGATTCCCGAACCATTATCTTGAATTCGAATCAGATCAAAACCACCTCGTTCAATCTCTACATGTATTGAGGTTGATTCTGCATCAAGAGCATTTTCGAGCAGTTCTTTGACGACTTGTGCTGGACGCTCAACAACCTCACCTGCGGCGATATGTCCTATCGTAAGATCATCGAGTTGCTGGATTCTGTTTGGTTCAGCCATTCAATCATCCTCCAATTGCCTTTGTAAGCGTTCGATCAACGCGAATGCATCTCTGGGCGAGAAGTCATCAAGATTAAGATTTGACAATGTTGTAAGAACATCACTTTGAGCTTCTGTAATAACTGGTTCTTTTGATTCAGTAGATTGCATCGCAGCGGCCGCAAAATACCCAAGGAGTGATGATTGACCTTGCTCACGAGCCGTTGGCGCTCCATCACGGCCTGCTTTCGCACCTTGTGCTTGTTTTTCAAGGAAGGCGAGAAGGTCCGTAGCGCGTTCAACAACATTTCGAGGTAGACCTGCCAAAGCAGCTACTTGCACTCCATATGAATCATCACAAGGGCCATCCGCAACCGTGTGCAAAAAGCGCAGGGTTCCATCACTTTGTGCGACTTGAACATGAACATTCGCAAATCCGTTAACTTCCGATTCAAGCCCAACCAATTGGTGGTAATGCGTTGCAAATAGGCTACGTGCACCTATACGTTTGCAGACATCTTCGCTAACAGCCCAAGCAATGGAAAGTCCATCAAACGTGGAAGTCCCTCGCCCAATTTCATCAAGAAGGAGAAGTGAATTTTCTGTAGCCCTTCGCAAGATGTGGGCAACCTCAATCATTTCCATCATGAATGTCGATCGCCCTCGTCTGAGGTCATCACTGGCTCCAACCCTGGTGAAAATACGATCGATTAAACCCAATCGAGCTTTTTCTGCAGGAACAAAGCAACCTGCTTGGGCAAGAATGCTTACCAATGCTACCGTTCGAAGATATGTTGACTTTCCACCCATATTTGGACCTGTAATAAGAAGGAAGTGTCGCTTTTCATCCATTGCAACATCATTCGGCACGAATCCTTGTTGCATCTCTAAAACGGGGTGCCGGGCCTGATTCAATACCATTTTCCGACCCTCAATTAACGCCGGTTTGGTCCAAGAACGCTGCCTAGCAGTTGTTGCGAAGCATTGCAAGACATCGATAGCTGCTACCCTAGAAGCTATTTGAGCAAGGAGATTTGCATGTTGACGAACTCGGTCGCGTAATGAACAGAATAATGCATATTCAATACTCTTGGATTTACTCTCTGCAGTAAGTAAGAGGTCGTCCCGTTGACGCAATTCATCAGTGACGTAACGATTACCATTGGTCATCTGTTGCTTTCGCGTCCATTCATCAGGCACTTTGTCTTCGTGTGTTGAAGTCACTTCAATGAACCATCCAATTTGTCGATTTGTTCGAACTTTCAAACTCGGTATATTCAACTCACGACGTAAGGTTGTTTCGAGATTGGAAAACCAACCATGACCTTCGCTTGAAGCATTTCGATAGTTGTCAAGTTCGGAATCAATACCTCGTCGAATCAAGCCACCTTCCTTCAAACTCAAAGGTACTTCTTCGACAAGCGTCCTATGGATGTCTTCAGCTACATCGGTCAAAGCATGAAGATCTTCAACAAGATGAGTCAAAAGTCCATCTTCAGTTTCATTGCAAAGACGTTGTATCGCAGGTAGGCGTTCAATTGCATCGGCAGTGGCAAGTAAATCTCGAGCGTTTGAACGATTGTACTTCAATTGAGTTGCAAGACGTTCCAAGTCCAACATACCCTTCAGACTGTTACGAAGATGATCAAGTCGCTTTGATGAGCGCATCAAAGCACCAACTGAGGCATGACGTGCTTCGATCGCTGCTGCATTTGAGAGCGGTCTCAACAACCAAGATTTGAGACACCTACGTCCCATCGCAGTCCTACATTTATTCATCGCCCAAAGGAGCGACCCTTCGTATTCTCCTGCTAGAGTTTGGGTGATTTCCAAATTTCTTAACGTCGTTTGGTCCAGTACCATGCCTTCCGTATTGTCTTGAATTTCAACATCACGAATAGCAATGGAATCGTGTCGATGAACAGAAGCAAGGTAATCGGCAGCCAGTGCTGTTGCTTTCAATGCTTCAGGTGAATTACCAAGGTCGATATGACCTAAATCGTTTACCTCCAACATTGCCTTGAGCCGCTCATGTGCTCTCTTTGTTTGAATCGAATGTTGAGAAACGACGACAGAATCGAGCATGCTAAGGAGGTGTAACACTTCATCTCGTTCAGCATCTTGCGGAGTAAGTACCAATTCACTTGGGTTCCATCGCATGACCTCGTCACACAATGATGCCCATTTTTCTTCACCGTGAAAACATACAGCCCATGCTTGACCAGTTGATGCATCGATCATCGAAACGGCAGCAGTATCTTGATCAACCAGTAGACTGCAAAGTAACGCTGATGAATCGCTACCAATGAGTGACTCCTCATACAACGAGCCAGGAGTGTAGATACGGGTTACAACCCGTTCGAGAAGTTTCGCCCCTTCCCGCAACTCCTCCTCTTGTTCGGCAACTGTAACTTTGTAGCCTGATCGTAGCATAATTCGTAGATTTTCTTCAAGTTGATGCCAAGGAAAACCCGCCATTGGTATCGGTCGTTCTGCCTTCTTGTCGCGTGAAGTTAAAGCCAAGCCAAGGACGTTTGAACCTATTTCAGCATCTTCATGAAACAATTCGTAAAAATCCCCCATACGGAAAAAAAGAATTGTACCTGGATTGGCTTCTTTGAGCTCATGGAATTGGTCCATCATGCTCCGTTTTGCCATCAAATCCCCGTCCATGCAGTATGCAGGGTGGACGCTGATGACGAGAGGTGATTAAGGTTCGGAGAAGTCGGTGTCTTAGGTTCGCTTCACATGCATTGCTTTCTCAACCATGAGATAACCTTGTGTAGCAATCATGATCAATCCAACCAGGATGAAACCAAAATTGAGCAAACCTCTTCCAGACGAGAGGGAACCTTCAATTGTCAAATCTAGGGACAACCGGTCAGAAGTTCCTTGTGAATTGAATCCGTGAATGTACAATGTATCTCCATCAATTGACCCTACGGTAGGTTGCAATGGGAGAGGATATCCGAGGTTTTTCGATGACGTTTCTAAAGTATCAATATTTACACGTAAAACCGATTCACTTCCTCGCTCTCCAAACAGCCACGAACGGTCATGTTCTGCTTCGTAAACCATTGTGGTTGATGCATAATTTAGAACTTGTATGGAGTTCAATGAGATGATGTAAAATTCTTCATTCGTTGCAGCTACAGCACCTCCATCAACTGTACGACTCAAGGAATGAATCTCACTTCCATTCCCAATCGATTGACGTTCAACTTGAGGTGCTGTCGTGACATCACCATCCCAATACACATGGGAAATGACAACCTGAGATGTCAATGAAGCAGGACTTTGAGAAGCCGATGTTTGAACAGCATAGGTTCCAACTGCGAGGTAGGTTGAATCCATGAGATAAACGACATCATCCCAAACCACCGAATCCTGGAGAGGAGAACTCACACTAACAATCGATTGACCGTTCCAGCCTCTAAGTCCAGAACCCCCGTCCTCAGATGTGATGAGCAATCGATTTCTAATCATCGATGATGTATCGGTTGCAAGGCCGTTAATGCCAAATTCCGAGCCATAAGTATCATCCAACCTCGTCTCAGAAATTGCGCCTTGAACGTAAGTTGAAATTGTGTTTAATGAGGTTGAAAAGGTGACGACACCTTCCTTATCGGCAGAAAAAAATGTGACATTTTCGATTTCAGGGTCGTTTGGTTCAAGAATATGATCAATGTCATCAGAATCCATTTGTTGATACATCTCAAGGCCATTCTGAGTTTTCAAAATAGCACTGTGCGCTTCATCCCAACCGGCTTCCGGATGGTAGTCGATTTCAAGAAGGAATTCTCCTTCTTCAAACTCCAATTTCTCACTAGGGTCTGTGCCAAGCACCATGCCTTCGAGCGAACTGGTGCCACCAATAAGGAATCCTCCAATGATAATAAAGACGAAAAATAAGCCAATAGCGAGCCATTGATGCTCTGATTCTTCCTCGAGCAACTTCCTCCAGCCACTCGCCATGCACCGTTGGTAGAGTTGAATGATTAAGTTCCTTCCCATCGTTTTTCCGTAAATTTGTCCAACAATTGCCTAGCGATATCGCATCGGAGGGATGATAAAGGGAGCATCTGTCGGAGGGATGCTTGGAGGATTGAAAATGGCACGTAAGCCCGCATCCATGTATCGCCGACTCAAAGGACCTGCATACACTCGACGCAAGTATATTGGTGGTGTTCCGAACAACCGTATCCTTGCTTTCCACTCAGGAAACCGTCGTGCTGCGGAAACTGGCGGATTCCCAGTTGTCCTCGAACTTCGTGCTGAAAATGACTGTCAGATTCGACACACAGCTCTTGAAGCAGCCCGTGTTATATCAAACTCAACGATCCGTAATGCCGCAGGTGCACAAGGTTATGCACTCCGTGTCCACACGTACCCACACCACGTTCTACGAGAGAACAAGCAAGCAACAGGGGCTGGTGCTGACCGTGTCTCCCAAGGAATGCGTTGCGCTTTTGGGAAAAACGTAGGAACCGCCGCTCGTGTACGTCGAGGGCAACGAGTGATCTCAATCCACTGCAATGCAGAAAACTATCTGACTGCAAAAGATGCACTGCGTAAGGCAGGTATGAAGTTCCCTACACCGACAACAACTCGTGTCGTGCGTGGAGCAGAACATCTCAAAGGACTTGTTTGAACAAGCCGTTCGTTACCATCTTCGGATGGTTTCGTTATGCGAATGCTCATTGATGATGAAGTACTGGAAAGAATGAGGTGAGGTCATGCGTGTTGCAGTTCTAAAGGAAGACAACTGTCAACCAAAGAAATGCAATGACGAATGTTTTCACTATTGTCCGCCAGTCCGCAATGGTCAAGAATGCATCGTCATGGATGATAAGACAGGGAAGCCTCATATTTCTGAATCATTGTGCATCGGATGTGGTATTTGCATCAACAAATGTCCGCATGATGCGTTGATTATCGAGCAATTGCCAAGCGAACTCGAAACGGACATGATTCATCGATACAGTTTGAATGGATTCAGACTCTTTCGTCTCCCAACTCCGACCAAAGAATCAGTAGTCGGTATTCTAGGACCGAATGGGATGGGAAAATCAACTGCATTCAATGCATTAGCCGGCCGAATAACGCCAAACCTTGGCGATTGGTTGGACCAAGAACCG
>MDTE01190536.1_pt1 | contig 22299 bp, 19 predicted proteins | sample 811231 | NCBI WGS metagenome assembly MDTE01 (sample SAMN05326651, study PRJNA326480) | marine metagenome | isolation source: seawater | place: Indian Ocean: Red Sea | collected 2010 | reverse complement strand
GGTTCTGATAATTTAATCAGATTTCATAAGTGGAAAAGCTGGAAAAAAATTGTAAAATTAGTGAAATTAATAGTTTTTTCTAGAAAGGGATATGATAGAAAGGGAATGAAATCAATTGTGGTTAAAAATTTTAAAAATAAAATCATATTCATTAAAAACAAACATATTACAATTTCATCTACACAGTTAAAACATCAAACAAGTTTAAATAATTAATGGAAGTTGCTGAAATTAAAAAAAATATCGAAAAAATATTAGATGATAATAAAGCTCAAAATATCATTTCAATTAATCTTAAGAACAAATCTTATATAGCAGATTACATGATAATTGCCTCAGGTTCATCTTCGAGACATCTTCAATCACTTTCTGAAATTCTTGTTAATGAGCTTAAAAAAGAAGGAATTGAAAATTGTAGAATAGAAGGAAAAGATAGTAATGATTGGAAATTAGTTGATGCCCATGACGTAATAGTTCATATTTTTCATCCCGAAAAAAGAGAGTTTTATGACCTTGAAAAAATGTGGTCTGAAAAAATACCTAAAGAGAGAGCTACATTATGAGAAATTTTCTATTCTTTTTAATATTTATATCAAATTTAAACACAACTGCATTCTCCAAAAATGCTCTTTATGAAAAAATTGATTTATTTGGTGAAGTCTTAGAAAATATTAAAAAAGATTATGTAGATGAAGTGGATCAAGCTGAAATTATGGACTCAGCAATTAATGGTGTTTTGCAATCTTTAGATCCTTATTCTGCTTACATGTCTCCTGAGCTTTTTAAAGAAATGCAAACTGATACAAGTGGACAGTTTGGTGGACTTGGTATTGAAATTGGTATGGAGGCAGGTGTTGTTAAAGTAATATCTCCAATAGATGGTACACCTGCTGCTTTAGCAGGAATTAAAGCCGGGGACTATATTGTAAAAATTGGTAAAGAGCAGGTTCAAGGTAAAACTTTAATGGAGGCTGTAAAATTAATGAGAGGTCCAGTTGGAAGTTCTATTGAACTAACGATAAGACGAAAAAATGTAAAAAAACCTATAGAATTTAAAATTATAAGAAAAATAATTGAGGTACAATCTGTAACTTCACGAGTAGTTGGTAAAGATAAAAACTTAGGTTATATAAGGCTTAAGTCTTTTAATGAAAATAGTGATAAACAATTTCTAAAATCTGTCAAAAATTTTGAAAAAAAACATCAAGTAAAAGGGTATGTTCTTGACCTTAGAAATAACCCGGGTGGGCTACTTACACAAGCAATTAATATAACTGACTTTTTTTTAGAGGATGGAGAAATAGTTTCAACTAAAGGAAGAAAGATTTCTGAAACTAGGAAATTTTTTGCAAGAAAGGGTGATGAAATAAATGGGAAACCAATAATAGTTTTAATAAATAACGGTTCTGCTTCTGCCTCAGAAATATTTGCTGGTGCATTGAAAGATCACAAAAGAGCAATAATTTTAGGAGAAAACTCATATGGCAAAGGATCTGTTCAATCCATAATACCTCTCAAAAATGGCGGTGGGATGAGATTGACAATTTCAAAGTATTATCTTCCTTCTGGTCAGTCTATTTCTGAAGTAGGAGTAACACCAGATATACTTGTTGAAGAAGAGAACGAAGGTTTCCAAATTAATTCTGATAACGATAATCAGTTAAATTACGCAATAAAACTTTTTAATTCTTAATTTATGTATGTCCAAAAACTTCCTTTGCGAACTGGTGTAGGAGTTGTAGTTTTAAATAATGAAAATAAAGTTTTTGTCGCTAAAAGAAAAGATAATCCTGTTGACAAATGGCAAATGCCCCAAGGAGGTGTAGATAACGGCGAAGATTATATTTCAGCTATGAGGAGAGAGCTATTAGAGGAGACTAGTATTAAAAGTATCAAAGTTTTAAGGGAGATTGAAAGATTTTTTGAGTATGAGCTACCAGAAAAATTAGTTGGTATTATTTGGAAAGGAAAATTTAGAGGTCAAAAACAAAAATGGTTTATTGTAAAATTTATAGGTGAAGAAAAAGAAATTAATTTAAATACAGAAAATCCAGAGTTCATTGATTGGAAATGGGTGTTACCAGATGACCTTCCAAAAGTTATAGTTGATTTTAAAAAAAATATGTATCTTGATTTATTAAAAGATATAAAAAAATCTATAAGTTAATATTTTTCAATGTATTAAGCTTATAAGAAAGTAAATATTGCTCTTTATCTGAAATTGTATCACCTTTAATCCTTTTTTCTGTTTCATTAATAAGACTATTCAAATAGGATTTATTAATGTCTGAAATTGATATTGCTGTAGACGTTAAGATTAAAAGGTTGTTTTCGGCAAATTCTACTGTGCCTTCTTCCACAAAGAATCTTTTTTCGTCATCTGTTATTATTTTAATAATTCCTGGTCTCAAAAAAGTAATTAAAGATATGTGATCTTTTAAAATGCCCATTTCACCTTCAAATGATGGAATTATTACTTCAGAAGTCTCTGTTTTAAGAATTGATTTATCAGGTGATATTATTTCAACTGTAAATTTTTCAGACATTATTTACTGTCTTTTGCTAACTTTTCAGCTTTCTCAACTACTTCCTCTATCCCGCCCACCATATAAAAAGCTGCTTCAGGTAAATGATCATATTCGCCTTTGCAGATAGCATCAAAGCCTTTTATTGTAGAGTCTAAATCTACTAGTTTTCCAGGAGACCCTGTAAACACTTCTGCTACAAAAAAAGGTTGAGATAAAAATCTTTGTATTTTTCTAGCTCTTGCGACTGTAAGTTTGTCCTCCTCTGAAAGTTCGTCCATTCCAAGAATTGCAATTATATCTTGAAGAGACTTATATGCTTGTAAAATTCTTTGTACATCTCTGGCTACTCTATAATGATCATCTCCGACTATTCTTGGATCCAAAATTCTGGATGTTGAGTCTAAAGGATCTACAGCAGGATAAATACCTATTTCTGCAATTTGTCTAGATAAAACTGTTGTCGCGTCTAAGTGTGAGAATGATGTTGCGGGCGCTGGGTCTGTAAGATCATCAGCTGGAACGTAAATAGCTTGCACGGATGTGATGGAACCTTTATCAGTTGAAGTGATTCTCTCTTGTAGATTACCCATATCTGTAGCTAACGTTGGTTGATAACCTACTGCAGATGGAATTCTGCCCAATAAAGCTGAAACCTCTGATCCAGCCTGAGTAAATCTAAAAATATTATCAACGAAAAAGAGCACGTCTTGGCCCTCTTTATCTCTAAAGTACTCTGCAACTGTTAATCCAGTTAAAGCTACTCGCGCTCTTGCTCCAGGAGGTTCATTCATTTGTCCGTATACCAATGCAGCTTTTGACCCTTTACCGTCTGTTTTAATAACACCTGATTCTATCATCTCATGATACAAATCATTTCCTTCTCTAGTTCTTTCACCTACACCTGCAAAAACTGAAAATCCTCCATGAGCTTTTGCAATATTATTAATCAATTCCATTATCGTAACTGTTTTTCCAACGCCAGCTCCACCGAATAACCCAATCTTTCCACCTTTTGCGTATGGCGCCAAAAGATCAATTACTTTTATACCAGTGACTAGTTGCTCGGTCTCAGTTGCTTGATCTGTAAATTTTGGTGCAGATCTATGAATAGGCCATTTTTCCTTTGTTTTCACTTCACCTTTTTCATCGATAGACTCTCCAACAACATTAATTATTCTACCTAACGTTTCAGGTCCAACAGGCACACTTATGGGAGATCCAGTGTTTAATACTTCGTCACCTCTTTTCAAACCCTCTGTAGCGTCCATTGCTATTGTTCTCACATCGTTTTCACCTAAGTGCTGAGCCACTTCAAGTATCAATTTATTACCAGAGTTATTAACTTCTAACGCTGTATATATTTCAGGCAAATCAGTATCGAAGTTAACGTCTACTACTGCCCCGATTATTTGAGTTATTCTTCCTTTTGCACTCATAATTAAAGACTTTCCGCCCCAGAAATTATTTCTATTAATTCTTTAGTAATAGAGGCTTGACGACTTCTGATATAATTTATTGTGAGTTTATCAACTAAATCTCCTGCATTTCTAGTGGCGTTATCCATTGCAGTCATTCTGGATCCTTGTTCGCTAGCTGCGTTTTCTAAAAAAGCTTTAAAAATTTGAGTAGATATATTTTTTGGCAATAAATCCTCTAAAATTTCATCTTCATCGGGTTCAAATTCATACGTTAAAGAATTTTGAACTTTTTGAGGAGAATTATTCTCTGCAGGGATAATTTGTTGTGCTTGAGGAATTTGAGTTATTACATTTTTGAAATTATTATAAAATAGTAAACATTTATCAAATTCATTATTATTAAATAAATTTATTATTTCTTTTCCAATTATTTCTGCCTCCTTAAACGAAATCTGTTTTTTTTCTTTAAAACTAAATTTATTAATAATGAATTTTCCATATTGTCTTTTTATCTGATCTAAACCTTTTGAGCCAACAGTTAAAATTTTTAGGGATTTACCTTTACTAATTATTTCTTCAAAATTAGTTTTTGCTAATTTACAAATATTTGAATTAAAGCCACCGCATAATCCTCTATCCGCAGTTAGTACTACGCACAAATATGTTTGATCTTTGCCTGTGCCAACTAGAAGTTTGGGTGCATTTTCACGATCATTTATAGATTTTGTAAGGTTAAGAATTATGTTTTGCATCTTTTGGCTATAAGGACGACCTTTTTCTGCATTTTCCTGAGCTTTTCTAAGCTTTGCTGCTGCCACCATTTTCATCGCTTTTGTTATCTTTTGAGTAGATTTAACACTTTTAATTCTTTTTTTTAAATCATCTAAACTTGGCATTATTTTTTACTCACCTTATATTTTTCAATAATTTCAGAAAGAAGCTTTTCTGTATTTTCACTAAGTTTGCCGGACACTTGTATTTCATCAATTATTTCAGGTTTTTCAGATTTAATTCTTTCTATAATATCATTTTCAAAAATTTTTATTTTATCTAAGTCAACGTCATCAAGATAACCTTTGACTCCAGTAAAAACGGAAATTACTTGTTCAGCAACGGTCATCGGGGAGTATTGGTTTTGTTTTAAAAGTTCTGTTAATTTTGCTCCTCGATTTAATAATTGTTGAGTTGAGGCATCTAGATCTGAACCAAACTGAGCAAAGGCAGCCATTTCTCTATATTGTGCAAGTTCTAATTTGATCGATCCAGCAACTTTTTTCATTGCTTTAGTCTGTGCTGCTGAACCTACCCTCGAAACCGATAGTCCAACGTTAACTGCTGGTCTTATTCCTTGATTGAAAAGTTCAGTTTCTAAAAAAATTTGACCATCGGTGATAGAAATTACATTTGTTGGAATATACGCTGATACATCCCCTGCTTGAGTTTCGATAATTGGTAAAGCTGTTAATGAACCACCTCCGCTTTTATCACTAAGTTTCGCAGCTCGTTCCAGTAATCTGCTATGTAAGTAAAATACATCTCCCGGGTAAGCTTCTCTTCCTGGAGGTCTTCGTAATAATAAGGACATTTGTCTATAAGCAACAGCTTGTTTTGATAAATCATCATAAACTATTAAAGCATGCATTCCGTTATCTCTGAAATATTCACCTATGGTACATCCTGTGTATGGTGATAGAAATTGTAAGGGAGCTGAGTCAGAGGCTGTGGCTGCAACGATTGTAGTATATTTTAAAGCTCCAGCTTCCTCTAGAGTTTTTGTAATTTGAGCCACAGTTGAGCGCTTTTGTCCAATCGCTACATATACACAATATAGTTTTTTCTTTTCATCTGAAGACTCATTTATTTTTTTTTGGTTTATGATTGCATCAATGGCTACTGCAGTTTTACCTGTTTGCCTGTCTCCTATAATTAGTTCTCTTTGTCCTCTTCCAATGGGGATAAGCGAGTCAATAGATTTTAGTCCTGTTTGCATTGGCTCATTCACTGACTGTCTTGGTATGATCCCAGGTGCCTTTACTTCAACTCGTTTCCTATTTTTCACTGAGAGCGCTCCCTTTCCATCAATAGGATTTCCTAGTCCATCAACAACTCTTCCTAAAAGCTCTTTACCAACAGGAACATCTACAATTGCATTTGTTCTTTTAATAGTATCACCCTCTTTTATATTTTTATCTTCACCAAATATAACTACACCGACATTGTCATTTTCAAGATTTAATGCCATGCCTTTAGATCCATCTTCAAATTCAACCATCTCACCAGCTTGGACATTGTCTAAACCGTATACTCTAGCTATGCCATCACCTACTGATAAAACTTTTCCAATTTCAGATATTTCGACTTTTTCACCAAAATTCTGAATTTGATCTTTTAATAGTTTAGTTATTTCTGATGGGTTAATAGACATATTAATTTTCCAACATCGCTTTCTCGTATTTTTTAAGTTTATTACGTATTGAAGTGTCAATCATAATACTTCCTAATTGGAGTTTTAGACCTCCAATTAAATTTTTATCTAATTTATAATCTAGTTTTAAAGTAGAGCCCGTTGATAAAGACAAATCTTTGCTAATTTCTGTTAGTTCTTTTTGAGTTAATTCTTTGGATGAAATTATCGAGGCTTTTATTTCACCTCTTTTTTTTGAACAAAGTCTTTGAAAACTATCGAGTATTTTTTTTATAAAAAAAATTCTTCTTTTGTGAATAAGTAATAAAAAAAATTTCTTCAAATTATTTGAAAATCCAAATTTTTCTGAAATAAAATTTATCGCTTTATTTTGCTGATCTTTGCTATGTGTGGGGTCTTTAATAAAATTTTTGATATCTGAACTGGAACTTAGAATGGATTGAAAATTTTCAATATCAATTTCCACTTTTTCAAGTTCATTGGAATCTCTGGAAATCTCAAACAATGCGCGAGAATACCTCTCCGATGTTTCAGTTGAGAAAGATTTAGTTGCACTCATTTTAATTGTAAGAATTTATTGTGAAATATGTTGAGGTCGTATCATAAGAGAATACCTTGATCAAGTTGCCAATTTTGAATTCAAGAGAAATTGATCGGGTCAACATCAACCGTGAGTTTAATTTTAGACGAGATTTTAAGCCCATTTAGCACATTTGAGATTTTTTTTTGCATCAAAAAAGGGTTGTTAAACCTAATTAACAATCTTGATCTGAATTTTTTTTTAATCTTTAACAAAGGAGAGTCCACTGGTCCTAGAACTTCTAAATTATTTATTTGTCTCAATTTCATTTTTATTTCTCTTGCTCCTTGTAAACTTAGACTTCTATCTTGAGACGAAATAATTATAGCAATTAATCTTTTAAATGGAGGTAATTCATTTTTTTCTCTTAATAAAAGTTCATTATCAAGAAGTTTTTCAGAATTATTTTTAATTAATTCATTAAGAACTATATTGTGAGGTGTGAGTGTTTGGTAGATTATTAAAGACTTCGAGCTAAATCTTCCTGCCCTTCCGCTTAGTTGATGATAAAGTTGAATATTTTTTTCCGTTGTTCTTAAATCATAGCCTCTTCCAGAGAAATCGGCATCAATTACGACAATGCAATTTAGTTTTGGAAAATTAAATCCTTTTGAAATCATCTGTGTTCCTACCAAAATATCTACTTTGTTAAGGTTTATTTTTTCAAACAACTTTTCCGCTTCTGTTTTATTTTTTAAATAATCACTTGAAAATATCTCAATTGTTTTGTCTGGAAATATTTCTTTTACCTCCTCAAATATTTTTTCTACTCCAGGGCCATACATTATAAATTCACATTGATTTTCAATTTTGCAATTTTTTTTTATTGATTTTTCTTGAGAACAATGGTGACAAACAGCTTTATTTTTAAATTTGTGAAATGTTAAATATAATGAGCAATTAGAACACGTTAATTTATAACCACATTTTTTACAAATTAAATAAGGAGCAAAACCTCGTCTATTTATAAAAAATAAAACTTGTTCATTCTTTTTTAGGAATTTTTTTACTAACTCTATTGACTCACTAGCAATATGCTTTTTTTTATTTTATCAATATTTAAATTAATTATTTTTGTATCAGGAAGTGGGTGGTCATCATATCTTTTTTTAATTTTAGTATGTCGGTACTTTTTTTTTTGAATATTATTGTATGTTTCGAGAGAGGGCACTGACGAAACCAGATGAATTGGAATATTTTCAAAATTTGCTCTTGATATCGCCATATCTCTTGCATTGTAAATTACACCTTCATCTTGCTTATATGAAGTATCATGTTCCTCATCAACAACTATAATACCCAATTTCTTAAAAGGAAGAAGTAAAGCTGATCTTGCGCCTACTAAAATTTTAATTTTATTTGTCATTATTCCTTTCCAAATAATTCTTTTTTGCTTTGGAGTTATTTTTGAATGCCAAATGGCAGGTTCAAAACCGAAAAATTCTTCAAAACGAAATTTGAAATCGTTTGTTAAAAATATTTCTGGTAACAAAACTAATGCTTGATTATTTTTTTTTACAATTTTCTTGATTCTCTCAAAGTATACTAAAGTTTTTCCTGAGCCAGTTGTTCCTTGTAAAACTGATACATCAAATTTGTTATTCACGATTTCAAGAAACTCTAATGCCTTTAATTGTTCATAGTTAAGTTTGAAGCTTTTAATCTTTGTTTTTTTAATCTCTGATAAACTATCTTTAATTTTGATAAATTTGTCGGTTCCCCCAATTACCATCTTTAAAACAAGTCCAACCGGAACCATATTATAATTGGAAAACCACTCTATAAAGTCAATTAACTTTTTATTAATAGAATATGCAGTTGTATTTTTAATTTCTTTGATTTTAATATTTTTTATTTCTGATTTATTGTTTTTCCAAATTACGCCTATTTCCTTTTTTGAACCAAAAGGAACCTCTACTAAATCACCAATTTTTCCTTTTCCTTTTAAATTATAGGTAAAAGGAAAATTAAATACTTTAGGTAGTAAAACTTGCGTTTTCATACACTAATAGTATTAGATTAAATTTTAATTAAAAATGAATTGGTCTTTTATCAACAGCTAATGCAGCTTCTTTAATAGCTTCGGTATGTGTTGGATGAGCATGACAAGTTCTCGCGATATCCTCAGCACTTGCTCCGAATTCCATGGCTAGAGCCATTTCTGCAATCATGTCTCCGCAATGGGGCCCAATGATATGGACTCCTAGGACTTTGTCAGTTTTGCTATCAGCTAAAATTTTTACAAAACCCTCTGTCTCATTGTTAACTTTTGCCCTAGAATTAGCTAAAAAAGGAAATTTTCCAACCTTATAAGATTTATTTTCTTTTTTAAGTTGTTCCTCGGTCTTTCCCACAGTCGCTACCTCAGGTGAAGTATAAATTACACCAGGAATTACATCATAATTAACATGACCAGCTTGACCAGCCAAGATTTCAGCTACAGCTATACCTTCCTCTTCAGCCTTATGAGCTAACATCGGACCTTTAATCACGTCTCCAATTGCGTAAATATTTTTTATAGATGTTTGTAATTTTTCGTTAACTTCAATTCTTCCTTTGGTATCCTTTTTGACTCCCACTTTTGCTAAATTAAGACCTTCTGTGTATGGTTTTCTACCTACAGAAATAAGCGCCTTATCAAATTCTAAAGTATCATCTTTTGAAGTTTTAAGATCAGTATAGCTTATCGAAATTCCTTTTTCGTTATTTTTCACTGAATTAACTTTTGAGCCTAGCTTAAATTTTATACCCTGTTTTGTTAAAATCTTTTTAAACTCATCTGATATCTCTCTATCCATACCAGGGGTAATAAAATCAAGATATTCAAATACTGTTACTTCTGAGCCTAATCTAGACCAGACTGAGCCCATTTCTAAACCTATATATCCTCCTCCTATAACCGCTAATTTTTTTGGAACCTTGCTCAGAGACAAAGCTCCAGTCGAAGAAATGATTTTTTTTTCATCGATTTTAATACCTGATAAAGAAGTAACCTCAGATCCTGTTGCAATAACTATATTTTTAGATTTATAATTTGTTCTTTTATTATTCTCGTAAACAACAACATCATTTTTAGAAAATAAAACACCTTTACCTTTAATATAAGTTACTTTATTTTTTTTAAATAAAAACTCTACGCCTTTGGTTAAAACTTGGATAGACTTATTTTTATTTAACATCATTTTATCGATATTAAGTTTTAAGCCCTCTATTTCAATGCCTTGATTATTAAAGTCTTTTTTTGCTTTGTGAAAATTTTCTGACAAATTAAGTAAACTCTTTGAAGGAATACAACCAACATTTAAACAAGTTCCACCTAAAGTTCCTCTTGACTCTATACAGGCTGTCTTTAATCCGAGTTGTGCAGCTCTAATAGCGCATACGTAACCACCAGGACCGCCTCCAATTACGACTAAATCAAAATTTTCCATATTAAATATTTAAAAAAAGTCTTTTAGGTTGCTCCAATGAGTCTTTAATAATTTTTAAAAATGAAACAGCTTCTTTTCCATCAATAATTCTGTGATCATAAGATAATGCTAAATACATTACTGGTCTGACTTCAACATTTCCATCCACTGCAATTGGTCTTTGTACAATATTATGCATTCCTAATACAGCAGACTGAGGAGGATTTAATATAGGTGTTGAAAGCATTGATCCATAAATACCTCCGTTCGTGATTGTAAAAGTGCCTCCTTGCAAATCTTCAATTGTGATTTTTCCATCTCTAGCTTTTTGACCAAGGTTCCCTATGTTTTTTTCGATATCTGCAAAAGACATTTCATCTGTTTCTCTTAATACTGGTACCACTAAACCTCTGTCAGTTCCTACTGCAATGCTTATATTGTAATAATTTTTATAAACTATTTCATCTCCCTGAATTTCTGAATTAATTGAAGGATAATTTTTTAATCCTATAACGCATGCTTTAACAAAAAAAGACATGAAGCCTAGTTTGACACCAAAGTTGTTTTGGAATTCGTCTTTATATTGATTTCTCATAGCTATAACTTCGCTCATATCCACCTCATTAAATGTGGTTAGCATTGCAGCATTTTCTTGAGCTTCTTTTAATCTCTTAGCGATTGTTAATCTCAACCTAGTCATTTTCACTCTTTCCTCTGGTCCATGTTTTATCTTTCTATCAGATGGAGACGGTTTAGATCCCATCAAACTCATTACGTCCTCTTTTAAAATCACACCATTTTTTCCAGAACCATAAATTTTATTTATATCTACATTTGCTTCAGTCGCAATCTTACGAGCAGCTGGAGATATTTTTGCCTCACTCTTTGGTTGATTTATTTTTTTAGAAGAATTTTTTTCTTTATGAACTTCATTAAGTATTAATGGCTCTTCTTTAATAGAACTTTCTTCTTCCAACTTTAAAACTGTTTCATTCAGTTTTAGTTGAGCTTTTTTTTTAGGTGAGGAAATTTTTAACTCCTCTTTTGATTGAGAAAGTTTACTGATAATTTCTTTTTTTGGTGGATTATAACTTTTAATTTCTTTTGAGGTATTTTCCTCAAGATTAAGATTATTGCTAATAGTTCCTAATAATGAACCAACATTTACCGTCTCACCTTCTTTGACAGCGATGCTACCCAAAACACCGCTAGCAGGCGATGGAACTTCTACATTAACTTTATCTGTTTCCAATTCAACAATAGGTTCGTCTGCTTTAACTTTATCTCCCTGAGATTTAAGCCATTTAGATACAGTCGCCTCAGTAACTGACTCTCCTAAAGTTGGTACTGTAATTTTTTCTGACATTAATCTTTAAGTATCTTTTCTAATATTTCTTTTTGTTGTGCAAGATGTTTGTTTGCATTTCCAGTCGCAGTTGAAGAAGAGGCTTGTCTTCCTACATATTTTACGTTGATATCTTTTATATTGATCATTTCTAAGGTCCTATCTAAGTAATTTCTTACCGTATTCCAAGCTCCCATATTTTTTGGTTCCTCTTGGCACCAAATAAATTTTGCCTGCCTGTATCTTTTAAGAATGTTTGCTAACGTTTTGGCTGGAAAAGGGTATAATTGCTCTAACCGGATAAAAACAACGTTTTTATTTTTAGATTTTTCACGAGCTTCAACTAAATCGTAATATATTTTCCCTGAACACATTACAACTTTTTTTATTTTATCTTCATTATTCAAGGATATAAGATTATTTTGTTCTATGTAAGCATCATCTTCTAAAACTCTGTGAAATGTGCTTTTAATAGAAAATTCTGCAATATCGGATATACATCTTTTATGTCTTAGTAAAGATTTTGGCGTCATTACTATAAGTGGTTTTCTAAACTCTCTATGCATTTGTCTTCTTAAAACATGAAAATAGTTAGATGGAGTTGTGCAATTAACTACTTGAATATTTTCTCCTGCACAAAGTTGTAAAAATCTTTCTAACCTTGCGGAAGAATGTTCTGGTCCTTGACCCTCATAGCCATGTGGTAGTAACATTACCAATCCACTTGCTCTTCCCCATTTAGACTCTCCAGAAGTAATAAACTGATCTATAATTATTTGTGCTCCATTTGCAAAATCCCCAAATTGTGCTTCCCATAGAACAAGCGTTTCTGGTTCTGAAAGAGAATAACCAAACTCAAATCCTAGAACTGCAAGTTCTGAGAGTAAACTGTCAATTATTTCAAATTTTTTTTGATTTTTTTGGAGATTATTGAGCGGGATGTATCGGTCATGATTTTCCTGATTTCTTAAAACAGCATGTCTTTGGCTAAAAGTTCCTCTGCCTGAGTCCTGGCCAGATAATCTTACTGAGAAACCCTCCGTGAGAAGTGTTGCAAAAGCTAAATTTTCAGCGGTGGACCAATCGACTTTCTTTGTCTTATTGAAAATTTCATATCTAAGTTTAAATATTCTTTTAAGTGTCTTGTGAACAACAAAATCATCTGGAATAGTCGACATTTTTTTACCTATTTTAATCAATTCATTCTTATCAACACCACTTATTCCTCTTTTGTCTTTTCCTAAACCTGGTCTAAATCTTGACCAAACTCCATCAAACCATTTAAGTTCAGATTTATAATTTTTTGAGGACTCAAATTCTTTTTCTAAATAATTCTTGAAATCTAATTTATCTTTTTGTAGTTTTTTGTCTGAAGAAAGTCCTTCGCTGCTGAGTTTTTTTCCATATATAGTTAAAGTAGTAGGATGACTTTTAATTTTTTTATACATTAGTGGTTGAGTAAATGATGGCTCATCTCCCTCGTTATGTCCGAAACGTCTGTAGCAAACCATGTCTATGACCACATCACGGTTAAACTTTTGCCTATACTCGGTCGCTATTTTAGCACAATGAACTACTGCTTCTGGATCATCTCCATTAACGTGAAATATTGGAGCCTGAGCAGTTTTTGCAACATCAGAAGGATATGGTGAAGATCGAGCAAACCTGGGAGCAGTTGTAAATCCAATTTGATTGTTCACAATCAAATGTATTGTGCCGCCAATGTTATGTCCTGGTAAGCCTGACATTGCAAAACACTCAGCAACTATTCCTTGGCCAGCGAAAGCTGCATCACCATGCATTAAAACCGGTATTACTTTTTTCCTGTCTTTGTCTTTATGAAAAAATTGCTTAGCTCTTACTTGTCCTAGAACAACTGGATTTACTGCTTCAAGATGAGATGGATTATCAGTCAAACTTATGTGAACGAGGTTTCCATCGAATTCTCTATTTGATGAAGCTCCCAAATGATATTTAACATCGCCCTCAAAATCTTTGCTAGCATTTACTGTTTTTCCAAAAAATTCACTGAAAATTGCTTTAAAAGGTTTGCCCATCACATTAGCAAGAACATTCAATCTTCCTCTATGAGGCATTCCAATTTTTATCTCTTTAGCACCAAGATTCCCACCTCGTTTTATAATTTGCTCTAATGCTGGAATTAGAGACTCACCCCCATCTAAACCAAACCTTTTTGTTCCTACAAATTTTACGTGTAAATACTTTTCAAATCCTTCAGCTTGTATAATCTTATTTAAGATCGCATTTTTTCCGTTATTGGTGAATGAAATGTCTTTTTCAGGTCCCTCAATTCTATTTCTAATCCAAGCTTTTTCATCTGGATCACCCATATGCATAAATTCATATCCGATTGTAGAACAGTAGGTTTTCTTTAAAATTTCAAGAATTTGATTTAAATTTGCATATTGAAGTCCAAGTACTCCATCTAAAAATATTTTTCTTTGATAATCTTTTTTTGTAAATCCATAAGACTCAGGTTTTAATTCTGGATGTTCTTCTTTTTTTTGTAGTGATAGCGGATCTAAATTAGCAATTAGATGTCCTCTAATCCTATAAGCTCTTATCAACATAATAGCTCTTACTGAGTCTTTAGAAGATTGCTTTACTGAGTTTAAATCAAAATTATCTTCGCTTTCCTCTAAATTTTTCTTTACTGTATTTGGGATATTATTTTTTTTTATCTTTTTTTCGGGAGACCAGCTTGGTCCATTTATATCATTGAGGATTAGTTTTTCATCTTCACTTAAACCATCAAAAAATTTTCTCCAGTCGTTTGGTAAAGATTTTGGATCAGATAGATAGTCTGAATAAAACTGATTAATAAACTCAGAATTTATACCTGATAAAAAAGATGTTTTTTTATAAGTTATATTGTTATCTGAAGAGGACATTAATAATTTATTTTAACATAAATTAATAAAAATCAACTATTAAGTTTATCAAATAGTGTTTTACCAATATCTGCCGGTGATTTAGAGATAGAAATTCCTGCAGATTTCATAATTTCAATTTTATCCTCAGCTCCACCTTTTCCTCCAGATATAATTGCGCCAGCGTGCCCCATTCTTCTTCCTGGTGGGGCTGTAAGTCCTGCAATGAAGCCTGCCATTGGTTTTTTAATCTTTTCCCTCTTAATAAATTCAGCTGCTTCCTCTTCTGCAGTTCCACCAATTTCGCCAATCATAACTATAGATTTAGTTTCATTGTCTTTTAAAAATAGCTCTAAACAATCAATAAAGTTTGTACCGTTTATTGGATCGCCGCCTATGCCTATACAAGTAGATTGTCCCATTCCATTAGAAGATGTTTGAGCAACTGCTTCATAAGTTAATGTTCCAGACCTTGAAACAATTCCTACAGAACCTTTTTTATGAATACTTCCTGGCATTATACCTATTTTACATTCACTTGGAGTAATTATTCCTGGGCAGTTCGGCCCAATTAATCTTGAAGTGCTATTATTCAAAATTTTTTTTACTCTTATCATATCAAGAACTGGAATTCCTTCTGTGATACAGACTATTAATTCTATTTTTGCCTCTATGGCCTCAATTATAGCTCCTGCAGCAAACTTTGGAGGAACATAAATCATAGTAGCGTTTGCAGACGTTTTATCTTTAGCCTCTTTTACAGTGTTAAATACTGGTAAATTTAAATGTAGTTGCCCTCCTTTTTTTGGGGTGACGCCTCCAACTAAATTAGTTCCGTACTTTAATGCTTGTTCCGAGTGAAAAGTGCCATGAGTTCCTGTAAATCCTTGGCAAATAACTTTTGTTGATTTATTTACTAGAATAGACATTTATTATTTTATTGCCTCTACAATCTTTTTAGCAGCATCGTTTAAATCGGAAGCTGATAAAATCTTTAAATTTGATTTATCTAATATTTCTTTACCTTCTTTAAAATTAGTGCCTGCAAGTCTAACAACAAGTGGAACAGATAAATTAACTTGTCTAACAGCTTCTACCACTCCCAAAGCAAGAACATCACATCTCATTATGCCTCCAAAAATGTTTATTAAAATTCCTTTTACATTTTTATCAGCTAATATAATTTTGAAAGCTGCAGTTACTTTTTCTTTGCTTGCTCCACCACCTACATCTAAAAAATTAGCAGGTTCCTGTCCGTATAATTTTATTATGTCCATTGTCGCCATTGCTAATCCTGCACCGTTTACCATGCACCCTATTGCTCCATTTAGTTTAATATAAGCTAATTCATGTTTGCTTGCCTCAATTTCTGCAGGTTCTTCCTCATTTAAATCTCTTAATTCCATAATTTCTGGTCTTCTAAAAATTGCGTTGTCGTCAAAATTCATTTTTGCATCTAAACAAACAATCTCTTTATTTTTTGTGACAATTAATGGATTAATTTCAATCAAACTAGCGTCTTTCTTTGTCAGAATGTTGTATAATGATTTAATTAAATTATTTGCTACGATTTTTTGATTTTCATCAAAATTAAAAATTGAAATTATCTTTTCTATTTCATTTTCACTCGGTCCTTCTTCTTTAAAATCTATTTTATTAGTAATTATTTTTTTTGGAGTATCTTTTGCTACTTTCTCTATATCCATCCCACCCTCTGTACTGCTTATGAAAGCTATCTTCGAAGACTCTCTGTCAACCAAACATGATAAGTAAAATTCGTATTTTATATCTGATGCCTCTTCAACATAAAGCCTTTTGACTTTTTTTCCTTCGGGTCCAGTTTGATGTGTTATAAGAACTTTACCCATCATCAATTTTGCCTCTTTTTCTAACTCTGCTAAACTTTTTACTAATTTTACGCCACCAGCTTTACCTCTACCGCCAGCGTGTATTTGTGCTTTTAAAACAAATAATTCTCCATTAAGATTTTTTATTTTTTCTTTAATTTCATCCAAAGAAAAAATTACCACACCATTTGATACTGGAGCGCCAAATTCTTTTAGAATTTTTTTTGCTTGATGTTCGTGAATGTTCATTTTGAATATCTTATAATGAGTTTTAATAAATTTTACAATCTCAGTTAAAACATGATGAAATATCGTACTTAATTAAATAATCTTTTAAATTATAAGAGTTAACACAACCCAAAGGGAGCCTTTTAAATAATTTGTTAAACAATTTTTTCTGATAACTCCCTAAATTAAGGTCAATATAAATTACCTCAATTTTTTTTTTTACAATTAGATTATAGTTAAACATTAAATATTTTTCATAGTAAGGATTCGACTCAGGCGGATGAGCTACTAGACCTCCATACCATCTGTTGGGAGAGTTCAGAGATTTTTTTAAGACCACAGAAAAAAATTGATAATTAGATAAAAACATTATTCTTTTTTTTTCACTTTCAAGTAATTTTTTTATGAAATTGAGTTTTTGAATTTCTTCAGGTGTGTTAAGAGAAAATTCTCTAGTTTTCCAATTAAGGCCTTTTAGCTTGACTGAAAATCTTTCACTTTCGTAAAAGTTTGATAGATTTATATTCTCTAAATCTAACATTTTTCTCTCTTGATTAAACCTCAGATGATACTTAGCCGTCACTAAGAGGCAAAAACACAAAAGAAAAGAGATAAGAAATTTTTTATTAGTTGAAAATTTTAAATTAATTTGAATTAAAGCACATAAAATTGGGATCAAAAAAAATATAAAAGTAAAATTAAGAGTTATCCATTGATGAAATATAAGTAATATAGCGTAAGAAATTATATTAAAATTAATTAAGAAATTATGTTCTTTAAAATAATTTTTTTTTGTAAGAAAATTTTTTAAAAAAATTAAAATGACTGTTATTAATACAAAATGTAAAAATTTAAGTGTAGAAACTGCTTTGTTAAATGTTAAGTGTAAATCATTAATCCTATTTGATCCTATTGATTGGGGATATAAAAAATACTGAGTAATAAACGAACTTAAATCAATTTTAAAAAAAAATAAAAAAATAATTAATAATAAAATCGAAAACAAAGCTCCTTGTGTTAATGGAATAAAAAATTCTAAATCTTTTCTAGTAATGTAATGTAAAAAAAAATTACATAAAAGTAATAAAATTATAAATGCGGCAGGTGTTTGTTTTGAAAAAAATGCTAAAAAAAGAAAAACCGGAATTAAAAACCAATATATTTTTTTCTGGTATTTTACCGCAAAAAGAAATGATATAATTGATATTAATGAAAGAAAACTAGAATAGTGATCCGGAAATGGTGTCCCCATTGAAGGGTTTGCTAAAAAAGCAAAACACGTTGAATAAAAAAAAGAATATTTATAATCTAAACCAGAGTCACAAAGAAAATAAAATAAAGCTAATGTAATCGCTAAATTGGTAATTGAACCATTAAGAATATAAGTTGTCCAATTGACACCAAAAATAAAAAAATAAAATGATTGTAGCAAATCAATAAAAGGGCCACTTATCGTCCAATAATCATTAAAAGGAATTTCGCCGTGAATTATTCTAAAACCAGTATCAAAGAAAGCAAACGTATCTATTGGTAAAACACCATAAGATGCGTAATGAAAGTTTACTGAAAATGAAATTATAGATAAAATTAAAATACTAATAAATTTTTTTTTCTCAATATTCATCTCTATTTTTATAAAACTCATCTCTTAAATAGGTCTTTTTTGTAGAAATATTTTAAATATTTTTTAAAGATTTCAATAAGTATAGGATTTTCATAGCTAGCAAATAATGGTACATAAAAAAACTGAATTTGATCTACAGACTTTTTAAACATATGTAATTGATTAATTTAGTTTATTTTTATGAATTATCCAGGTAAAGAATTAGAATTATTTGATAAAGCTAATATTTGGAGAAAATATGTTTATCTTTTGGTCAAGAGATCTATTGAAGATAAAATTCTCGAGGTAGGTGCTGGTATAGGAAGTTTTACAAATAACTATAAAAATAAATTTTCAGATATAACACTGACAGAACTAGATCCTCACAATATTACAAGATTAAAGCAAAAATTTAGAGATACAAAAATTAAGATAAGTTCTCACTATACTTCACAGATACAAGAAAAATTTAATACAATTTTATATATGAATGTTTTAGAACATATAGAAGATGATAAAGAAGAGTTAAATATTGCAGTTAGTAAGTTAAATCAAGGAGGGCATCTTATTATTTTGGTACCTGCTCATAATGAACTTTATTCAAAGTTTGATAAAGAAATTGGTCATTTTAGAAGATATAAAGTTGATTTTTTTAATCAGTTAAATATTGATAATGTAGAGATAATTAAACTTCAATACATTGATTGCTCGGGATACTTTTTATATTATTTAAACAAATTTTTCTTTAAAAACGAGGTTTATCCCTCTTTACTCAAAATATTTATTTGGGATAAAATTTTTACACCATTAACAATTATATTAGATAAGCTTTTAAATTATAGATATGGTAAAAACGTTCTTTGTGTGATGAAGAGGAAATAATTATCTTTTATAGATAAAAGCAATATCAGAGATATTATTTCCCTCCATTTTCATTGTTCCTTTTTCTATTTTTACCTCTTTAATGTTGTCTAATAAGAATTTTTCCTCTTCTTTACATATGAAAGAGGAGCCGAATTTTTCTTTATTTTGAATCTTCTTTAAAATTTGCATTGGTGTTATTTCGTTTGTGTAAGGATTTAATTCTTTGAAAGTGTTAAATTGATTCATGTCTTCAATAATATAAATTCCACCACTCTTTAAATTTTTAAACAATCTTGAAAACGTAATTAAAATATCTCTTAAATTATGACTGGCGTCATCAATTATAACATCTTGTTTTGGAATGAAATTTGAGAGATTAGTCAATACTTTTTCTGAGGTAACGTCTACAAATAATTCTGTAATCCTTTTTGACTTAAATTTCATCTGAAATGGATTTATATTCGCACCTATAATTTTGGAAAAAGGAAAATAAAAATAAAAACTGGCTATTCCCTTTCCTTCATGCGAGCCTATTTCCAGGATTTGGATTTTTTTCTGTCTTAAATGCGATAAATATTTTTCATAATAGACTGAATAATTGTGGGTTGAAATTTTTTTACCCTCCCAAATGCTACTTGAACCTTTGTCACAATTGTAATGAACAAATAATTCATCTAAACTTAAATTCTTTCTCGGTAGATCGGTTTTATCAAGATTTATAATTTTATTTGATGAGTAATACCTTAAAAATTTTAAAATAAATTTATATAAAGAGCCAAAAATTTTTCTTATAAATGCAGGATAGTCTTTTTTATCTAATTCATTAATTAAAATATTTTTATAAGAGTACCAGAAATTTTTTAGAAACATTAATATATATAATTACTTTTATTACAGAGAGGAGTCTATTTTTTTTGCTGCAATAAATAAATCTTGAACAGCTTTAATAGAGTTCTTAAAACTTTGTTTCTCTTCTTCACTAAGCTGAATCTCTACTACTTTTTCTACTCCATTTTTTCCAATTATAACAGGAACACCAACATATAAATCTTTCACTCCAAATTCGCCATTCAGATATGCTGCGCAGGGTAATTGTTTTTTTTGATCTTTTAAATAACTTTCAGCCATTAAAACTCCAGAGGCAGCTGGCGCGTAGAAAGCTGATCCTTTTTCAAGATATTTAACTATTTCTGCTCCTCCATTTTTTGTTCTATTAACAATTTCTTCCAATTTATCCTTTTTGATTTTGCCTTCTTTAACTAAATTAATTAATTTTTTCCCATCCACCTCTGTTGAATTTAACATTGCAACCATTGTATCCCCATGACCACCTAATACAAAAGATTTAATTTTTTTAACTGGAGTATTTAGCTCTTGAGATAAAAAGTAAATAAATCTCGAAGAGTCTAAAATGCCAGCCATTCCAACAACTTTATTTTTTGGTAAACCTGAGTATTTTTGAAGTGCCATCACTATTACATCTAATGGATTAGTTATGCATATTACAAAAGCATTTGGAGAAGTTCTCTTGATGCCTTCTGCTACTTGCTTAATAATTTTAAGATTGATTCCAAGCAAGTCATCTCTGGTCATTCCAGGTTTTCTAGGAACACCTGCGGTTATTATAACGACATCTGAGTCTTTTGTATCTTCGTAATTGTCAGTTCCAATTAGATTTACGTTAAATTCATTTACAGGTGAGGACTGAGCTATGTCCAATGCTTTTCCTTTTGCTATACCAGAGGCTACATCAAATAATACAACGTCACCTAAACCCTTTAAAGCTATAAGGTGAGCAAGAGTTCCACCAATTTGCCCAGCTCCAATTAGAGTAATTTTTTTTTTTCATAAATTAATTTACTTCATAGTTGGCATCACAAATTCTGGATCTGATCTTAATCCTGATGGCCATCTTGATGTAATTGTTTTGAGTTTTGTATAAAATCTTACCCCTTCAGGTCCATGCATATGTTGATCTCCAAATAAAGATCTTTTCCAGCCTCCAAAACTATGAAATGCCATTGGAACTGGTATTGGAATATTTACTCCTACCATGCCTATCTTAGCTTTATTCGAAAACGTTCTTCCAGAGTCACCGTCTCTCGTAAAAATACTTACGCCATTACCAAATTCATGATTATTAACCAATTGAAGAGCTTCATCAAAATTTTTTGCTCTAACAACAGATAAAACTGGTCCGAATATTTCTTCTTTATAAATCCTCATATCTTTTGATACATGGTCAAATAAACAACCGCCTATAAAATAACCATTTTCATAACCTTGAATTTTAAAATTTCTACCATCAACAATTAATTTGGCTCCTTCTTTAATGCCTATATCCACGTAACCTTTCACTTTAGCAAGATGCTCTTTTGTTACAAGAGGTCCCATTTCTGATTGTTTATCCATACCAGGACCTACTTTCAAAGCCTCAACTTTTTTTGCTAATGAGCTAACTAATTTATCACCAATTCCACCTACAGCCACAGCAACTGACTGTGCCATACATCTTTCTCCAGCTGAACCATAGGCGGCACCCATTAAACCATTAACTGCTTGTTCTAAATCACAATCTGGCATAACAACACAATGATTTTTAGCACCTCCTAAAGCTTGAACTCTTTTTTCATTTTTAGCGCAATTTTCATAAATGTATTTTGCTATTGGTGTTGAGCCTACAAAGCTCATTGCTACTACATCTTTATTATTTATTAATGCATCAACAGCTTCTTTATCACCATTCACTATATTAAGGACACCATCGGGTAAACCCGCATCTTTAAGTAACTCTGCTAGTCTTATTGAGCATGAGGGATCTTTCTCTGAAGGTTTTAACACAAAAGTATTTCCACAAGCTATTGCCATTGGGAACATCCACATAGGCACCATCGCAGGAAAATTAAAAGGAGTAATTCCTGCACATACGCCTAGAGGTTGTCTAATTGACCAACTATCAACATTTGATCCAACATTTTCTGTAAATTCACCTTTTAACATTTGAGGTATACCACAAGCGTATTCTACAACTTCTAAACCTCTTGTGAGTGATCCTTTTGCGTCTTCATAGACTTTTCCGTGCTCTGAAACTATTATCTTAGTTAACTCATCTGCATTTTTCTCTATAAGCTCTTTAAATTTAAACATTACTCTGGCTCTT
>MDTE01184536.1_pt1 | contig 22302 bp, 22 predicted proteins | sample 811231 | NCBI WGS metagenome assembly MDTE01 (sample SAMN05326651, study PRJNA326480) | marine metagenome | isolation source: seawater | place: Indian Ocean: Red Sea | collected 2010 | reverse complement strand
TTCTTGAAATTTAATTTAAGTTCTGATAAAAAAAAGATCTTTATGGGAGATACTGGTTCGCTTATTGTGGGGTTCTTGATATCATCCATCGTTCTAATAACACTAAGTTCAAAAAACAATTATATTTCAAGCTTTAACAATATTCCTGTAATATTATTAGCTATACTGTCATTTCCGTTTATAGACACTTTACGAGTAATGCTTATCAGAAAAAAAAGAAAAAAGAATTTATTTAAGCCAGATAAAAACCATATTCATCATATGCTAATAAATCAAGGACATAGCCATATTAAATCAACTATTCTGATTCTTATTGTTTATACAACTTGCGTGATGTTCTGTCTTGCAACAACTAATTTGGAAATAACAATACATTTTTTTGCATGCTTAATATACTCTATTATTAGCTTAAATTCTTTACTATACTTCATAAAAAAATAAAAATGTCCAATAACAAAATATGTGTTATTGGTCTTGGGAACGTAGGGCTTGATTTAGCTCTCGCCTTAAGTGAAAAGTATGCAACTTTAGGCTATGATAAAAGTAAAACTGTTGTTTTGAATGCAAAAAAATCATGCAAAACAAAAAAAATTGATAACCTTAAAAAAGGTTTGTTTATTACTCAAAATTTTAGAAAAATAAATGATTGTAATATTTATATTATAACTGTTCCAACTGGAGTTTATAAAAACAACAAACCGAATTTAAAAAATATTTATAGTGCAACTAAATTAGTTGCAGGAGTACTATCAAAAGGAGATATTGTAATATACGAAAGCACTTTTTATCCTGGCCTTACTGAAGAATTTTGTGTGCCATTAATTGAAAAAAGCTCTAATTATAAACTAAACATTGATTTTTATGTTGGATACTCCCCCGAAAGAATAAATATTGGCAGAGAGGAAAGAAAAACGAAAGATATAATAAAAATCACATCTGGTTCAAGTTCATATGCAAACAAAGTAATTGACGATTTATATAAATCAATAATCGATGCTGGCACATATAATGTTGAAAGTATCAAAATCGCCGAAGCCGCAAAAATACTTGAAAATTGTCAGAGAGATTTAAACATTGCAATGATGAACGAACTTTCTTTAATCTTTAAAGAACAAAAAATAGAGATAAATAAAGTTATTCAAGCAGCAGCCACAAAATGGAACTTTTTAGAAGTTTATCCAGGTCTGGTAGGAGGTGATTGTATTGCAGTAGATCCATATTATTTAATACACAAAGCAAAGAACATAAACACAGATGCAAAATTGATATCTTCAGCAAGAAAGATTAATGAGGGTATGGTTTCTTTGACATATAATTCTATCGAAAAAATTATAAAAAAAGAAAAATTAAAAAATAAGTTTTTATTTTTCGGGGTTGCTTATAAACCAGAAACTAATCAAATAAAAAACAGTAAATATTATGAAATATTTGAAATGCTTTCAAAAAAATATGATGTAACAATAGCTAATGAACACACCATTAATGACATGTTTAAAGACTTAGATTGTAATAAATTTAAAGATATTAGCGATACCAACTATGACAAATATGAACTGATTATTATAGGTTGCCCTAATTTGAAATATAAGAAATTAACCTTTAAACCGAAGTCAGAGAGAAGTTATGTCATAATTGATTTACATGGAATTAATAATTCATATGATTATAAAATATTCTAGTTGATTAATATTTATATAACGTAAGTTTTTATTATTTTAGAATATGTCAGTAAATTGATATAATGAGTTTTATAAAACCTACAATAATTGCAGAGATTGGGTGTAATCACAAAGGTGATATTCAAATTGCTAAAGAGTTAATTAAAGTTGCAAAAACATTCTGCAAAGCAGATATTGTTAAATTTCAAAAAAGAAATAATAAAGAATTATTATCTGATGAACAATATGATGAGCCTCATCCAAACCCTGAAAATTCATATGGAAAAAGTTACGGCGAACACAGAGAGTTTCTAGAGTTTAATCTAGATCAGTTTTCAGAAATAAAAAATTATTGTGAAAAACTTGAAATAGATTGGTCTAGCTCTGTTTGGGATTTATCATCTGCAAAGAAAATTTCATCATTAAAGCCCAAATTAATTAAAGTTCCATTCGCATGTAACAACAATTATAAAATGCTGGAGTGGTTGTGTGAAAACTTTGAAGGAGATATTCATGTTTCTACTGGAATGACAACAAAAAAAGAAATAGAAGATTTGGTTTGCTTTTTTGAATCTAAGAAGAAAAATGAAAATTTAGTTCTTTACAGCTGCACTTCCGGATATCCTGTTTCGTTCAAGGATGTATGTTTACTTGAAATTAAGTATTTGAAAGACAAATACTATAATAGAATAAAAGATATTGGTTTTTCCGGACACCATTTAGGCATAGCTATAGACATAGCGGCATATACTCTTGGGGCAAACTGGATAGAACGACATTATACTTTAGACAGAACATGGAAAGGAACTGATCACGCTGCTTCATTAGAGCCTGAAGGGATGAGAAAGCTAGTAAGGAATTTAAATTCAGTATATACTTCAATGAGTTATAAAGAAACTGAAATCTTAGAAGTTGAAAAGTTTCAGATGATGAAACTTAAAAATAATAAGATTTAGAAACTAACAATATATTCTTATGGACATTCAAAAAATCGCATTTATACCAGCTCGCAAAGGTAGTAAATCTATAAAAGAAAAGAATATTAAATTATTAAATGGAAAGCCCTTGATTTATTGGGTTTTAGAAGAGCTTGAAAAATGTCAATCGATAGACCACATTGTTGTTGCCACTGATTGTATTAAAACTAAATCGTTAGCTATAAATTTTAACTCAAATAAATTAGTGGTGTATGATAGAGATGCAGAGAATGCTAAAGACGAATCATCAACTGAGGATGTTATTCTAGAGTACTTGAAAAGAAACAAACACAACCTTAACGATATATTTATTCTTTGTCAATTAACATCTCCTCTTGTAAAAGATATTGATTTTAAAAACTGCATAGACTTAATTGAACAGAAAAACTATGACTCTGTTGTTTCTTGCGCAAGAATAAAAAGGTTCTTTTGGAATAATAATGGGACCCCATTAAATTACAGTTTAGAAAAAAGACCTAGAAGGCAAGAAATGAGGGGAACTTTGGTGGAAAATGGAGCTATATATGCCAGTAGAATCAAAAATTTAATCAAACACAAAAATAGATTGTCAGGAAAAATAGGGGTATATGAAATGACTGAAGACACCTATTATGAATTAGATGAAATAACAGACTGGATTGTTGTAGAGAGGTTGATTAAAAAAAGAAAAAGTATTAGTTCTAAAAAAATTAAACTTTTTATTTCAGATGTTGATGGAGTTCTCACTGACTCAGGCATGTACTATGACCAAAAAGGCAATGAATTAAAAAAATTTAATACTAAAGATGGCATGGGGTTTAATCTTTTAAAAAAAAACAACATAAAAACTGCAATAATTACATCTGAAAATACAAAAATAGTTGAATCTAGAGCGAATAAATTAAAAATCGACTTTTTGAAACAAGGTGTCCGTGGTGTGGGAAAATTAAAAGCTGCACTGAAAATTTGCAATGAAATTAACATCAACATTGATCAAGTTGCTTACATCGGAGATGATGTAAATTGTATAGAGATTTTATCAAATGTAGGGCTAGCTGCTTGTCCTAAAGACTCTAGTCTAGAAATAAAGAAAATTGATGGAATAAATATTTTAAACAAAAATGGTGGTGAAGGGGTTGTTCGAGAATTTATTGATATAATATTAAATTGTAATTATTAAATGTTTTTAATATTCAAAAATCCGAGCTTATACAAACACAACATTCACAAAAAAAATGAACATATTAAATATAGCTAAAGAAGTTTTTGAAATTGAATCTAGAGCAGTTTCTAACTTATCTAATTTACTAACATCAGACTTTGAAAAGTCAGTAAGTATTATCAAAAACAGTAAGGGTAAATTAATCATTACCGGAATGGGGAAATCGGGTATTGTGGGTAAAAAAATTGCTGCTACTTTAGCGAGTACTGGAACTCCTAGCTTTTTTTTACACCCCGCAGATGCTTGTCATGGTGATTTAGGCATGATAGAAAAAAATGACGTAGTTTTATTAATTTCTAACTCTGGTGAAACTGATGAAATTTTAAAGTTAATTCCATTTTTAAAAGATCAGAAAAATAAAACGATATCAATAACGGGAAATCCTTTTTCTACTTTATCAAAAAACACAAACTATCACTTGAATATTAATACTCGTTTAGAGGCATGCCCACTTCAACTTACTCCAACATCATCAGTAACAACCACCATGGTTATGGGAGATGCTCTAGCTGTGACATTAATGAAAGTTAAAAATTTTAAAGAAATTGATTTTGCAAAATTTCATCCTGCAGGAAGTTTGGGTAGAAAACTAGTCCAAACAGTTGAAAGTGTGATGAAAAAAGAAAATCTACCCATTGTTATGTTAAATGAAAGTGTTAAGAATGTGATTAATATAATCACTAAAGGAAAGTGTGGTTTGGTGGTAGTTCTGGATAAAAACAATAATATTTTAGGGGTAATCTCTGATGGTGACATTAGAAGAGCAATGGAAAAAGTGGAGTCAATTTTTTTCAACCTTAAGGCGGAAGATTTAATGACAAGAAAACCCAAAATGACATCTAAGTTTACTAGATTATTAGATGCAGAAAAAATAATGAACAAACATAAAATCAGCTCTCTTTTGGTAGTCGATAATAATTCTTTAACCGGCATAGTTCAATTATTTGATTTAGGTGTTTAGTTATAAATGAAAAAAATTATCATTATTCCTGCAAGATTAAATTCAAGTAGATTACCAAAAAAATTACTATTAGATTTATGCGGAAAAACAATTCTGCGCAGAGTTTATGAACAATGTACAAAAGTTAACAGTGTAAAAGTATATATAGCGACAGACAGTGTTTTAATAAAAAATGAGGCGTCCTCATTTACAAAGAATATAATTATGACTAAAGCTTCTCATATTTCTGGAACAGAGAGAGTAGTAGAGGCGGCTTCAAATATAGATTATGATATGATTGTGAATGTCCAAGGGGACGAACCTTTTATTAAGCCTAAATTAATAGAGGATTTGTTTAATTCATTAGAAAAAAGTGATACAATAATCTCAAGTGTAATGCAAAGAATTAAAAAAAAGAAGGATTTGGTTAACCCAAACTGTGTTAAGGTAATTACTGATAAAAATAATGACGCAATCTGTTTTTCAAGATCTATCATACCTCATATTAAAGAGGATGTCGAAAAAGTATGGGATAATAACGGAATAATTTATGATAGATTTAATTTTTACAAACACATTGGGGTTTATGGGTACAAAAAAAACTTTTTAGACTCTTACTTAAAACTTAAGAAGAGTTCTCTTGAGAATTTAGAGAGATTAGAACAGTTGCGTGTTATAGAAAATGGTATTAGAATTAATATGATTGAAACAAAATATAATTCTTTGTCTATAGATACTATAGAAGACTACAAATATGCGCTTAAGCTGATTAAAAGTGATGATTAACATAACTAAAATGCCCGAAAGTAATTTTTTTTATTTTTAATAATAATTTTTGTTGCAATAAATAAAAATGAAAATATTAATGTTAAAGTTGGTCTAGCTTTGTTTTATGAAAGCTTCTAATTACACGTCAAAAATCAAAATGAAAAATATTTTAAATGAAATTCCCAATATTAAAAATACAGACAATGATAACTTCTTCTTATTAGCTGGACCTTGTGCAATTGAAGGGGAAGTCATGGCCTTGAAAATTGCTGAAAAAATAGTAAAAATAACAGATAAATTAAAAATTCCATATGTTTTTAAAGGTAGCTTTAAAAAGGCTAACAGGAGTAAAATTGATAGTTTCACAGGAATAGGAGATGAAAAAGCTCTTAAAATTCTAGCAAAGGTTTCAAAAACCTTTGATATACCAACAATAACTGACATTCATAGTGTTAATGACGCTGAAAGAGCTGCTAATTATGTAGACGTATTACAGATTCCAGCATTTTTAACAAGACAAACAGACCTAATTATTTCTGCTGCAAAAACAGGTAAGGTTGTTAATTTGAAAAAAGGTCAATTTATGAGTCCCAAAGCAATGAAATATGTTGTTGAAAAAGTAAACAAAAGTGGAAACAATAAAGCTTGGATAACGGAACGCGGCACAATGTTCGGCTACAAAGATATGATAGTTGATTTTAGAGGAATATCTGAAATGCGTGATTTTGCGCCAGTAATTATTGACGTAACACACTCTTTGCAACTACCTAATCAAAGTGATGGAATTACACAAGGAAGGCCTGAAATGATTGAAACAATCGCTAGAGCAGGGGTAGTAAATAATGTTGACGGTATTTTTATTGAAACTCATTTTGATCCTATGAATGCTAATTCTGATGGGGCAACTATGCTAGATTTAAAATATTTAGAAAGTCTACTAAAAAACTTAACTATAATTAGAAAAACAATTGTATCCTTATAATTTTATATTAGTTCTGTTTTATAAATCTTTTATTAATATTTAAAGAAAAAAATTAACATCACAATTGTTTTTTGACAAAACATAAAACGTTTTAATAGAATTTATTAAAATTGTTTTTATTTGCTTTAATAAATTTATTACTTCAAATTTTGTAGCATAAGAATTATCAATCAGTTAATAATTTTATAAATTAGGTTTTGAAAATTGTAAACCAAACAAAATAGTGATTTCTAATAAATCTAAAATATATGTTGCAGGCCATAATGGAATGGTTGGCTCAGCTATTTGGAACAAATTAAAACAGTATGGCTACACAAATTTAGTTGGCAAAACATATACTGAAATGGATTTAAAAGATCAAAAATCTGTTTTTGCGTTTTACAGAAAAGAAAATCCAGAGATTGTTATTGATGCCGCAGCTAGAGTAGGTGGAATACTTGCAAATAAGAACTATCCCTATCAATTTTTAATGGAAAATATGCAGATCCAAAATAACTTAATAGACCATGCTTTACAATTTGGTGTCAAAAAATTCATTTTTTTAGGTAGCTCATGTATTTATCCAAAATTTGCACCTCAACCTTTAAAGGAAGAGTATTTATTAACTGGATCGCTTGAACAAACCAATGATTGTTATGCTATTGCAAAAATAGCTGGTGTCAAAGCTTGTGAGGCTATTAGAAGGCAGTTTAATAAAGATTTTATAAGTTTAATGCCAACGAATCTATATGGGTTTAGAGACAATTTTGACTTAGAAACATCTCACGTTTTACCTGCTATGATAAGAAAGTTCCATGAAGCTAAAGCTAGAAGTAATAGTGTTGTTAAATTATGGGGTAGTGGAGCTCCAAAAAGAGAGTTTTTATTTGTAGAAGACTTGGCAGACGCTGTACTGTTTACATTAACTAATGATACTAATGAAAGCATTTATAACGTAGGCTCAGGAACAGAAATTACAATTAAAAATCTTGCCGAACTAGTGCAAAATATAGTTGGTCATAAAGGCGAGATTATTTGGGATAAAAACAAACCTGATGGTACTCCAAGAAAACTCTTAGATGTGTCTAAATTAGAAAAACTAGGCTGGTCAAATTCCACTGATCTAAAAAATGGAATACAAAAAACCTATAAGTGGTTTAATGAAAATATTAATAATTATAGAAAAGTGAAACTATGAAAACAGCACTAATTACAGGAATAACAGGACAAGACGGGTCATATTTAGCAGAGTTTTTACTTAAAAAAGGGTACGAAGTTCATGGAATTAAAAGGAGATCTTCTTCTTTGAACACTGATCGTATAGATCATATTTATCAAGGTCCACATGAGAAAACTCCAAGATTTAAATTGCATTATGGTGATTTAACGGATTCAATGAACATAACAAAAGTTATAAAACAATGTCAGCCTGATGAAATATATAACTTGGGTGCAATGTCCCACGTAAAGGTTTCTTTTGACTTGCCTGAATATGTAGGTCAAGTTGACGCAATCGGGGCCTTGAGAGTTTTGGAGGCAGTGAGACTGCTAGGTTTAGAGAAAAAAACTAAAATTTATCAAGCATCTACTTCAGAACTTTATGGTGGAATGCCTGAGAATAAAAATAAAAAAGGATTCTATGATGAAAACTCACCTTTCTACCCTAGATCACCATATGGTGTGGCTAAGCTTTATGCATATTGGATGACAAAAAATTATAGAGAAGCTTATAATATTTTTGCCTGTAATGGAATTCTATTCAACCACGAGTCACCTCGTAGAGGGGAAACATTTGTCACTCGTAAAATAACACGAGCTGTAGCTAGAATAGCACTAGGGAAAAAAGACAAGTTATATTTAGGTAATCTTGATGCAAAGAGAGATTGGGGGCATGCTAAAGATTATGTGAGAATGATGTGGATGATACTTCAATACGAAAAAGCTGAAGATTGGGTAATAGCAACGGGAAAAACAACATCCGTGCGAGAATTTGTTAGATTAGCATTTAATGAAGTTGGTATTAAAATTAAGTTTGAAGGCGTAGGTGTTGATGAGAAGGCTTATGTAATTTCTTGTAGTGATATTAAATATCAAATTAAAGTTGGTAAAGAAGTTTTAGCTGTGGATCCAAATTACTTTAGGCCAACTGAGGTTGATTTACTAATTGGTGACCCCTCAAAAGCAAAAGAAAAATTAGGCTGGATCCCAACGCATGATTTACCATCATTAGTTAAGGATATGATGAAATCTGATATTAAGTTATTTAAAAATTAAAAGTAGTTTAAGGTAGTATAACCTCATTAAGTTGTGAAGGTTATTGTAAAAAACATAATTAATTTAAATGGTAAATGGGAAAGGTTGCCTGTTTCAATAATTTTAAAAGGGTTTTCTGAAACAAACAATTATAAATACAATTATTTTTAATGTATTTTGTCAAACACTGTAGGTTTTATTTAAGAAAACTGTTTACTTAAAGATGATTTTTGAAAATAGACTAAATTTAAACGTTAAATATAACATCCTATTAAGGATAGCAAGTGTGTTAATAAACCTTGCTCTAGTTCCTTTAACTCTAAATTTTTTGGGAGTTGAAAATTATGGCATTTGGCTTACTATTTATTCAGTTATAGCTTGGATTCACATGTTTGATTTTGGTTTAGGAAATGGGTTGAAATTAAAACTAACGGAAGCTTTTTCTAAAAAACGTCATAATGACATTAGAAAACTAATTAGTTCAGCATATATAACAATTTGTAGCATCTCTGCAATTTTAGTTCTGCTTTTTTTAGTTTTTTCTTTATTTATAAAATGGGATGTTTTTTTTGGAATTATAGAAACAACAAAATTTGATGTTAATTTCTCAGTAATTATTCTATTTATTTCAATCAATTTTACATTTGTTTTCAAGCTCGTTGGTGTAATATACGCATCATTGCAACACCCATTTATTGATTCCCTGATTAAATGTATAGCTCAGTTTTTATTTCTTCTACTTGTTTCGTTATTTATATTTTTTAATGCGCCATCTTTATTAGTCAACATTGCTTTTGCATCTACAATGCCCTTAGTTCTAATTTACGTTGGGCTAAGTTTATATTTTTTTCTGAAGAAAGCTAGATTTTTAATGATTTCAAAGTCTTCATTTTGTATAAGTTCTACTAAAAGTATACTGAGGCCTGGTTTAAGCTTTTTTATAATTCAATTATGTTTTATCATACTACACTCAACTGATAATTTAATAATTATTAATCTTATAGACGCATCATCTGTGACTAATTATAATATTGCATATAAATACTTTGGACTTCCATTTCATTTTTTTACTCTATACATCTCAACACACTGGCCTGTTTTTATTGCAGCAATAAATGAGAAAAAAAGTAAGTTTATAGTTAATAAAATTAAACTCTTTAAAAAAATATTCGTTCTATTATTAATTTGTTTTATTTTCATGTACTATATGTATGACTTTGTGGTAAGTATTTGGATAAATAATAAAGATGTTAAACAAGATGATTTTCTTAATATAATGATGATTTTATATTATTGTATCTATGCATTCACCACAATATATATATATGTTGTTAATGCATCAGGTAAATTAAAAATACAAACATATCTGTATATTTTAATTGCAATCATAAACATACCTCTTTCAATTTTTTTTGTAAAAACCCTTATGTTAGGAAGCTCTGGAGTTATATTGGCCTCAGCAACTTGTTTGCTAATGATGTCAATAATAATGCCGATTCAGTCATCTAAATTGTTATCGAACAAAGCAAGTGGAATATGGGGAAAGTAAGTAACTTTGCTAAACATTAAATGCAAACAAACAATTTAAATCCTTTAATATCTATAATCACTATTATTTACAACAAAAAATATGATTTACAAAGAACTGTTGAAAATATTTCTAATTTAACTCATAAATATATTGAACACATAGATAAATTAGATTTTTTTACAAAAGGTAAGATATTAATAAAACTTAGAAAAATTTTGTCAATAAAAGAAATGCTAAATGCTATAATTTTTAGAATAATTGAAAGGTTGTTTATATATTGTGCTAAATAATTTAATAAAATATTACTCGTTTTTATCTCTTTGGGGAATTCAAGTTTTGATGATTATTCTTTATGGAACATTAAATGCTGATGTTTCAACAAATTTTACGATCCCTCTAAGAATATTTATTTCATTTTTTGCCATATTTCTTTTTTTTAAATATATTAAACTCATAAAAATGAGATATGAACTAGCGCCTATTTTTATCTTTTTTTTTATGATTATACTTCGATGCTTGTATGACCACAACAGAATTGATATAGTTATGGGCACTTCTGGTTTAGATTACCTTTTAAAATGGGTTTCGATTATTGTAATTCCCGTACTTCCATTTTTAATTGCTTTCAACGATAGCAACATAAACAATATTAAAAAAGGATTTAAATATATAATTTACTTATTTATAATTTTATTTTTTGTGTTCTATGGTCAGTATTTAACATACGACTATAGGCTGTTACATTATTCAGCTCAAGTTTCATTAGATTATATGATTAATCCACAAATTTTAGCATACTTTGCTTTATTTTCTATTTCTATATTTTTTACAGATTTATATTTAAAAAAATCATTTTCAATAATAAATGTTTTATTTCTAATTGCTTCTGTGTACATATTAGTATACTCGGGATCGAGAGGAGCTTTTATTTCTTTTGTAGTATTAGTTTTCTTTTTAACATTAAAGCTAAATAGATCTGTTTTTATTTTTATAATTACTGCCTTTACTACAATTGTCATGCTTAACTATTTTGAAATATTCAATAAACTGAATTTTTCTCTATTTGATAGGTTCACGGTTTTAATAGAAAATTACAATAAATCAAATTTTCAGGAATTAGGAACATCTAGATATAAAATATGGCAAAATGCAATTGGTCAATTTAGTGAAAGCCCATTCTTTGGTAGCGGAATAGAAGAACATGTCTCAAGATATGTAGCACATAATTCTTTTATCGAGGCATTTACTTCTACCGGTATATTTGGAGGCATATTATTTATTGGAATAATATTAAAATCTTTAAAAAATGCATTTTTTTTAATTAACATTAAATCTGAAGCTTCATTCATTAGCTTTCTATTTTTAACAACTTTAATCACTTCACTTTTTAGCTCGTCCATATTCAATCCCCAAATATGGTTTTGTATTTTTCTTCTAATCACTTTTAAACATAATGAGATTAATCGTAGATACAGAGTATAGAGGACATCATTCAGAATATTTGGACATTTTGACAGAAAATCCTATTACTAAAAATGATATTTTCATACTGAATCCTAACTATACAGAAAAAAAAACGTCATCTTTTTCGAAAAAAACAATGTATTATAATTTCACACCTAAAAACAATTTTTTCTCTAAAGTAAGTGAAATAAAATTCATTAACAAAATCATTAAAAAGCACATGATTAACGAATGTATTTTGTTAAATTATAATTATTATTTTAATGTGCTTTTATTTTATAAAATTAAAGTAAGTAATTTATCCTCTATATACTATTTACCTCACTTTTTTGACAGAAGTTCAAACAGATTAAAAAGAATTTTAAAAAATATTTTTTTTGCAATAATTGAGAAACGAATTAAACAGAAAATTTATCTATTAAATGATCACTTTTCAGTTGAAAGATTGAATCATTCCTGTTTTAAATCTAAGTTTAAATTCTTACCAGATCCTGTTGTTAAATTAAGAGGTTTTAATATTACTAAACCAATAAAAAAATTAAACTTTCTTTTTATTGGTGAAATATCTGAACGTAAAGGGATTAATGTTTTGTTGGAGGTACTAGAAAAAATTATTCATAAACCTATCAATTGTAACTTTACCATAGCAGGAAATGCTCCTACAAACAAAAAAAATATTGCTAGTAGAATAAACAAAATAGTTAATTTAAACAAAAAATTAATTCACTATAACAAGCTCGATAGAATAAGTAATAATAACTTTGAACAACTAATTAGCAATGCGGATGCAATATTATGTTTACATCAAGTAACTGATGGGTCTAGTGGGATAATTGGTAAGGCTATCTTACATAGTAAAATAGTAATAGGGCCAAATAAAGGTTTAATGTCGAAAATAATATCAGAAAATAAATTAGGAATAACCACAGATGTTGCAAATCCTAACAAAGTATTAGATTCAATAAACTACTACATTCAAAACAAACATAAATTTAAAATTAGCAGTACATTACGTAAAAAATATTTAAAAAAGCATAGCCCTAACGAATTTGTAAAAAATTTAACAAATGTCTAGAGCTTATTATATTTTAATGATAGCGGTTAGAATTTTATTTGATTTGTATAGAATTACAAATTTTGCTAAAAAAATTAAAAACCATTTTTATTTTGGAACAGAGAACTTAGACTTTTTCGTAAAAAAAAAGAACAAAGAAAGTATTCAAAAGCGCACTTAAAACTGATTACTACAAACAACATTTTATTAAGTTAAATCAAAGCACAAAAAACTTATCAGTAGAGGACTTTCCAATAATTGACAAAAAAACAATAATTGAATCGCAAAAGAGTTTTTGTCTAAAAAATATTCTTATACCAAAAACAATGGGAAATACTGGTGGTAGTACCGGTAGTCCTTTTAGCTTTTTTACTGACTTAAATTGTAGGCTGACTGAATTTAGTCACCAACTATTTTTTTATAAAGAGCTAGGATTTAATAGGTTTGATAAAATTTATAGTTTTGGCGGTCTTAAAATATCACATCAGAAAATCAAAAAAAATATTTTCTGGAAAAATAAAATATTTGGGTTTCCGTTCGGTAATATTATTTTTTCTGCAGACCTACTTACCGATAGTAATGCGTCACATTACTTTAATAAAATATCGAATAATAAGCCTCAGTTTTTAAGAGGATATCCTTCAGCAATAATGACAATAGCCAACTTTATCAAAAAAAACAAGATTCGAGTTGATTTTCTCAAAGGAATATTATTAACATCTGAGATGATTTCAATACAAAATATTTCATTAATTAGTAAATACTTCAATTGCAAAGTTGTACCTCAATACGGCCAAGCAGAAAATAGTGTTTTTGGTTTTGCATACCCTAACAAACTAAAATATTTTTGCTCACCCTTTTATGGAATAACTGAAGTAATTAACCCAAAAACTGGCTTGCACGTTAAAGAAAATGAGTTAGGAGAAGTTGTAGTAACTTCCTTGTCTAATCTTTACCAACCACTTATAAGGTATAAAACTGGAGATTTGGCAATATATGGTGGTAAAAAAAACGATTTTGTTGTTCTGGACAAATTATACGGCAGAGAACAAGATTTTATTTTTGATAAAAATTTTAATAAAATTTTATTGGTAGGATTAATCTTTGGGTCGCATACTGAAGCATTCAATCATATAAATGATTGGCAATTTGTTCAAAATAAGCCAGGTAAACTCTTTATTAATATACATCATGCTAAAAGTTGGAATTCTCTAATTCATGAAAATTTAGTTAATAATTTGTTCATAAATCATGAACTTGAAATAGAAATAAAGTACTATTTGGATTTTGTAAAGACGAAGGCTGGAAAAAGAAAATTTTTAATTCAAAACATTAAAGTTGAGTAAAAAAAGAGTCGCAATAGTTTATAAATATATACACCATTATCGTATTCCTATATTCAAATTGTTATCAAAATTTTCTGACATCGAATATAGTATATATGCTGGAACAACGTCTGAAATAAAGATAAAAAAGGCTGATATTAAACTTTCAAAAATAATACCTTCTGAAGGGGGAATAAGATGGGTTCCTCTAAAAAATTTATGGTTTTTTAAGTTTATTTTATTTCAATATGAAATATTAAAACCTTCTTTTTATTCAAAATTTGAGACTGTTATTTTTTTGGGCAATATGTACCACATTAGCACATGGATTTCGGCAATAGTTTCAAGAGTTTTAGGTAAAAAGGTAATTTTTTGGACTCATGGTTTCATTAAAGAGGAAAAAAACTTGAAGGGTTTTATTAGAAAAATTTTTTATATGATTTCAAATGAAATTCTTGTATATGGCAGTAGAGCTAAAAACATTTTGATTTCTAAAGGCTTTAGTGAATCTAAAATAAAACTTATATATAATTCTTTAAATTATGATTTTCAAAGTAAATTAACACCAAAAAAGTTGAAAAAGTCATTGTTTATTAACAGAAAATTACCAATAGTAGGCTTTATTGGCAGACTAACTAAACAAAAAAAAATACATCAAATTATCGAAACACTTAGCATAATGGATGGTGAAAATAAATTTAATCTTTTAATTATTGGAAGCGGTCAGCAGTATTCACGCTTAAATAAATTAGTCAAACGTTATAATCTTGAATCATTTGTTCATTTTGCTGGTAGCGTTTATGATGAGCAGGAAAATTGTAATTTAATATCCTCTATGGATGTTTTAGTTTCACCTGGGGAAGTAGGTCTAACTGGTGTTCATTCAATGACCTATGGAACACCCGTAATCACTCACAATAAATTTGAAAATCAAATGCCTGAGTATGAAATAATAAAACCTGGCTTAACTGGAGATTTTTTTGATTACAATGACGCAATACAAGGTATGAAAGAAATCATTCCAAAATACTACCATCAAAGAGAAAAATACTCAAAAAATTGTAAGGACATCATTAAAGAAAAGTATAATCCTAAAAATCAACTTCAAATTTTTAATAATATAGTAATATGATTAATAAAGTTTTTTATAAGAAAAAGAGCGTAATTTGTAAAACTTCTAAAATCTATCCGTTTTCAAGAATAACAAACTCCAAAATTGATTCATACTCTTACGTTTCATATTTTTCTCAAATTAATAATACTACAATTGGTAAATATTGCTCAATTGCTAAGAGAGTAAGCGTTGGATTAGGATTTCACCCAATAAACTTTATTTCAACTAGTCCCATTTTTTATTCACCGCAAAACCCTGTTTTAAACTCATTTGTTAAAGAAATAAAATTCAATGACTTTAAAAATGTTAAAATTGGAAATGATGTTTGGATAGGTGCTAACGTAGTTATAATAGATGGTGTTACAATTGGAGATGGAGCAATAATTGGAGCTAATTCTGTTATAAGTAAGGACATCGATCCTTACTCGATAGTTGGTGGCGTTCCTGCAAAACATATTAAATATAGATTCAGTTCTGAAATTATTAAAAAACTTTTGAAAATCAAATGGTGGAACTTACCACATAAATTTTTAAGAAAAAAAAGTATTTTAGAAATCTTTGCTAAAGAAATAAATCTTGAAATTATAAAATCTCTTGAAAAAAAAATAAATGAGTTCAAAAATCAAACCGCATAGTTTCAATGCCTTCAACATTGTATGACAATATAAAAGTTAGTGTAATTACAGTTTGCTATAATAGCTCTCTTACAATTTTAGATACTATAAGATCTGTAAACAACCAAACTTACAAAAATATTGAGCACATTTTTATTGATGGCCTATCCTCAGACGACACAATAAAGATTATACAAAACAACTCTAAAGTAGACAAAGTATTAGTTTCTGAAAAAGATAAAGGTTTATATGACGCCATGAACAAGGGAGTTGAGATATCTAAGGGAGACTATATCTTGTTTTTAAATTCTGATGATATTTTTTATAAAAACTATACAGTTGAAAAAATTGTAAGTTGCTTATCTAAGAATCATATAGACGTTTTATATGGTGATATTATTTTTTTGAATAGAAAAAAAAAATTAAAAAGAAAATGGGTCTCTGGTGATATTAATTCAAGAAAGAACTGGGGGTGGCATCCTCCTCACCCAGGCCTAACAATAAAAAGAAATATCTTTAAAGAGATTGGGAATTTCAATATAAAATTTGATTTGTCTGCGGACTATGATTTTATTGTTCGAGTTATTAAATCAGGCAATTACTCTTTTTTTTATTTACAAAAAACTCTGGTTAAAATGTCAACCGGAGGGGTTTCAACTAGTCTTAGAGGCATCCTTTTAGGAGTTTATCAAATATATTCCTCTCATAGAAAATCTGGTGACAACATCTTAAAATCAATGATAATACTTATATTTAGATACTTCAAAAAAATTAGACAGTTGTTATGATAAATGTTATTGGAGGATCAGGTTTTGTTGGTTCATATTTAATAAAAGAGTTAATTGATGATTATCAAGTCAAAAATTTAGATAAAAAAACTAGTCCTTTTTTCAATAATATAACTCAACTTGGAAACATATCAAAAGCTGTAGAAATTTCAACAATTTCTTATAACTGTGATTGTGTTGTGTTATTAGCGGCAGAGCACAAAGATAATGTAAGTCCGATATCTCTATATTACGATGTTAATGTAAAAGGTACAAGAAATGTATTAGAAAAAATGGATGAATTTGGAGTTAAAAAATTGATTTTTACCAGTTCAGTAGCAATTTATGGATTTAATAGTAGTAGAATAGACGAGAATTTTGTTGCTAATCCATTTAATCATTATGGAAAAAGCAAGCTTGAAGCTGAAAAAATTATAAAAGAATGGTATGATAAAGATCCCAAAGGAAAATCAGTAACAATAATTAGGCCTACTGTAATATTTGGTGAGCGCAATAGAGGAAACGTTTATAATTTATTGAAACAGGTTTCAAAAGGTAATTTTATTATGATTGGAAATGGGGAAAACAAGAAATCAATGGCATATGTGCATAATGTGGTTTCGTTTATTAAAAAGGAGGTTGATACATCTCCTTTAGGATTTCATATTTACAATTATAGTGAAAAAGAAGATTTAAGTATGAATGAACTTATAATGCAAGTAGAAAAAAAACTAAAAATTAAAAAAATCAACTTAAAGATCCCATATTTTTTGGGTGTTTTAGGTGGTTATTTTTTAGATTTAGTGTCCAAAACAATTAATAGAAAATTTCTTATTAGTGCAATAAGAATTAAAAAATTTTGTTCAACAACACAGTTTGATTCTAGTAAAGCACATGCTAATTTTAATGCCCCTTTTTCTTTACGCAAAGGTTTAGATAAAACATTAGAGTTTGAGTTTTTGAAAAAAAATAAAAAGGATATTCTGTTTTACACTGAGTAATTATTTCAATTGACTAAATTGTGATTATAAAAAATATTAATTATTATTTTTGAAACATGAAAGTTATATTGTTTGTTATCATAATATCATCAACTTTTGCTTCTTGCTCTTTCAAAAATCAATTAACTTATTTTAGTGATCATGAAAAGAATGATAACCTTGAGTGGTTAGATTATTCATCACAAATCAACAATATTGAGTCGGGTGATATATTGAAAATTGATGTTATAACAGCTTTTCCTCAAGCATCTTTTCCTTACAATAAGAATAGTATTAATGGATCAAGTGTTAATCAAAATAATCTTGAAATTATAAAGCTCGAGGGGTATTCTGTAGATGTTGACAAAAACATAAACTTTCCTGTTCTAGGAAAAATTAGTGTTGAAAACCTAAACGAAACCCAATTAGAAGAAAGAATAGCTAAACTATTGGTTGAAGGAAAACATTTGACTGACCCTGTAATAAAAGTAACTAGAATTAATAATAAATTTACAGTTTTAGGTGAGGTTAAAAGTCCTGGTACATATTCATATATAGACGCAAACTTAAATGTTTTACAAGCACTAGGCTACGCAGGTGGTATAACCGTTGATGGAAAAAAAAATAATGTTACTGTAGTTAGGGAAGAGAATGGTAAAAGAAACATTTATACCTTAAGCCTAACCAAAAAACAACTTTTAAGTAGCCCAATATATAATACTAAAAACAATGATATTATTGTTATTAACCCTACATTTAGCAAAATTAAAAGTTCTGGATTTATTGGTAATCCATCTTCAATAGCCTCAATGGCTTCATTACTTTTAAGTATAACTTTACTAATCACTAATAAGTAAAATGAATTTGTATAATAATTCAAATTTCTTAAAAGATGACTTTGATTTTCAGAAAGAATTCTCGAGATTTTTTTATTACTGGAAGTTTTTTTTGAGTTTCACAACCTTACTATTAGTTTTAAGTTTCATTTACATTAGTTTTACTGACAAAGTTTATGTTTCTACGGCAAAAATTAAAATTATTGACAAAAAAGAATCCTCTTTAAACCTTCCTTCTGCTTCTGATTTATTTGAAAACAGCAAAATTAATTTAGAGAACGAGATTGAAGTAATAAAATCATCTCCGATATTGAGTAAAGTTGTGGAGAATCTTAGTTTAGATCTTACTGTCTTTAGTCTTAAAGGTTTTAAAGAAAAACTTTTGGTTGATTATCCGTTTAATATAATCTTGAAAAAACCTTATAAAGGTCTTTATGAACTCAGATATAAAATTACTGTTTTAGAAAAAGGCTTTGAAATTATTGATTATCAAAATAATGAACTTAAAACGGTTTTTAACAACAACTCTTCATCTAAGACTAGAAACAACTTACCATTTAATATTGAAAATATTAACCCAAATGATTTAGGTAGTTATTTAATAAAAATAAATTCGGTTTTTAGTGTCGTTAATTTATTGAAAAAAGACATAGACATTACTCCTATTGGTAAGAATAGTGACATTATTCAATTAAAGCACAAATCACCCAACTATGAATATTCAAATAATATTCTAAATGAATTAATTAGAGAGTATAATATAGATGGAATAAAAGATAGACAGCTTATACATAAAAGAACAGTTGATTTTGTAAATGAAAGATATTATTCTTTAAGCTTGGCACTAGACTCTATTGAGGTTGAAAAACAAAAATACAAATCAAAAAACAACCTCATAGATTTTTCTTCAAACACACTACTTTCTATAGAAAAAACCTCAAAATCAGAAAATGATATTTTTTTAATTGAAAATCAACTTTCTATAATAGATTTACTTCTTAGTAGCCTAAACGATCTTAATCAACAGCTTATTCCCTCAAATATCGGAATTGAAAACTCTGAAATTAATAGTCTAATTGAGAAATTTAATGAAAACATAATAAATAGAAAAAAACTTATTTTAAGCGCTGGCACTAATAATCCGTCTGTTGTTCAGGCTGATGTTTTAATTAGAGAAATGAAATCTAATATTATTGTTTCTTTGAAAAACCACTTATCTAAGCTTCAAAGGTTGAAAAGTAAATATTATAACCAATACAACAAGTACGACACCCAAATGTCAAAACTTCCAGAAAAAGAAAAAGTTCTAAGATCAATTGAAAGAAATCAAGCGATAAAAGAGTCTCTTTATCTTCTACTACTAACAAAGCGCGAAGAAGCGGAAGTAAATCTTGCTGTAACAGAACCGGGCGTTAAGGTTATTGAACCTGCTTTTTCTAGTAAGAAAATCATTTCACCCAAACCAACACTAATATATTTGACTGCAATTTTTTTAGGAACAACTCTTCCTTTAGCAATTCTTTATCTTATCTTCTTATTTAACAACAAAATTTATTCAAAAGAACAGTTTGAAGAACTTAAACTTCCTATTCCTTTACTTTCTATAATTCCTTTTATTAATGAGCAAAGTAAAAAAATTTCATCCGTAAATGAAAGAACACCTCTCTCTGAATCTTTCAGAGTACTAATTTCTAACCTAAAGTTTTTTAAAACACCTGATAATAAGAAAGCTAAGGTGTTTTTCATTACATCATTAATGGAGTCTGAAGGAAAAACTTTTACATCTTTGAACATGGCTATTGCATCATCATCAATGGGTAAAAAAGTTTTATTAATTGGTGCTGATTTGCATAACCCTAAAATCCATAGACTTTTAAAAATGGATAAAAATAAAGATGGTTTAACTAACTATTTAATGAACAAGAAAGAAAATTGGGAAAAAAAATTAATCAAATTAGACTCTTTTCCAAACTTAGATATTCTAATGTCAGGCCCCATACCACCAAACCCTGCTCAACTATTAAATACAGGGGATTTTGAAAACTTACTTGAAAAAGCTAAAAAATTATATGATTATGTTTTTGTTGACACCGCCCCTTGTTTACCCGTTTCTGATACTATAAGCATTTCTAGCTTAAGCGATATAATTATATTTGTAGCGCGCTGTAACCATACAAATTTGGATGTTCTGCAAATAGTAAGAGAATACTATAAAAAAGGTATCGTTAGAGACAAAAGTATGTTTGTTTTAAATTCGTTAGGAGCTTCAAATTGGTTGGGTCTTGGAAAATCATACAACAATAATAAAAACTTTAAATATCAATACTCCTATGAATACGGAGGTGGTGAAGGTTCTAGATAATTGCTTTTCCTACTGAATAAACTTCAAAGCCAATTTTTTTTATTTCTTCAGTATTTAAAATATTTCTTCCATCAAAAATTTTTGCTGGCTTTATCATTTTACTGTAAATGATTTGCCAGTCATAATCTGCAAACTCATCCCACTCAGTAATAATAGAAATCGCGTGAGATTGATGGCAAGCTGTATATGGTGATTCATGAAAGTTTAAAAAATTTTTGTTTTTTAACGTTGATCTTGTGTTTAAAAAATCTAGGTCAGCAATCATTCTTTCTTTCGATACTTTTGGATCATAGACATGTATCTCAGCGCCGTTTTCGATTAAGTAGTCTGCAATGTATATTGCTGCTGACTCTCTTGTGTCATTAGTGTCTTTTTTAAATGCCCAGCCCAAAAGTGTTATTTTTTTTCCAGCGACAGTATTAAACAAGGATTTAATGATTTTCTTTGCGAATCTTCTTTTTTGATAATCATTGATTTTTACAACTTGGTTCCAATATTCTGAGACTTCGTGTAACCCAAGTGACTCTGAGATGTAAACTAAATTTAATATGTCTTTTTGAAAGCAGCTTCCTCCAAATCCAACAGATGCATTTAAAAACTTTGATCCTATTCTAGTGTCCATACCAATAGCTGTTGAAACCTGCTGAACGTCAGCACCCGTTTCTTCACATATCGCAGATATACTATTTATTGAACTTATTCTTTGTGCTAAAAAAGCATTGGCAACTAGCTTTGATAGTTCGGATGACCATACATTTGTTGTATAAATTTTTTCTTTAGGAATCCAATTAGTATAAATTTCAACAAGTTTTTCTATCGCTTCTTTTCCTGAACTTGTCTGGTCGCCACCTATCAAAACTCTATCAGACTTAAATAAATCATTAATTGCAGTTCCTTCAGCTAAGAATTCAGGATTAGACAAAACCTCAAAGCTTACATTGTTTCCTGTTTTCTCTAAAATTGTTTTAACCGCCTCTGCTGTTCTTACAGGAAGTGTAGATTTTTCTATTACAATTTTATTGTTTTTTGCAACCTGAGCTATTTTTCTAGCACATAACTCTACATACTTTAAGTCAGCCGCTTTCCCCTTACCTTCTCCATATGTTTTTGTTGGGGTATTAACTGCTATAAATATCATCTCTGACTCATCAATAGCTTTATCAATATCTGTACTAAAAAAAAGATTTCTCCCTCTTGCTTGTTTTATCACAGAGTCTAAACCAGGCTCATATACTGGAAGTTGATTTAAGTCTTTATTGTTCCATGCTTTAATTCTTTCTTTATTAACATCAACTACTGTTACATTTATTTCAGGGCATTTTAACGCGATTACTGCCATAGTAGGCCCTCCAACATAACCTGCTCCAATACAACATATGTTCCTAATTTTCATATTTATAATTTTAACAAAATTAGTAAATCTTAATAATGTGACCTAGAGAGGATTCGAACCCCTAACCGTCAGAGCCGAAATCTGATGTTCTATCCAGTTGAACT
>MDTE01005161.1_pt1 | contig 22306 bp, 18 predicted proteins | sample 811231 | NCBI WGS metagenome assembly MDTE01 (sample SAMN05326651, study PRJNA326480) | marine metagenome | isolation source: seawater | place: Indian Ocean: Red Sea | collected 2010 | reverse complement strand
GTCGTCGTCGTCGTCGTCGTCGTCTTCATCGTCGGCGTCGTCGTCGTCCCGCGCGCGTCGTCATCGAGACGCGCGCCTCCTCCGCTCGTCGACGCTCGCCCTCGCCCTCGTCGACGCCCTTCATCCCCGTACGTCTCGTCCAGGAACAACGCCGCGAGTTCGTTCATCCCGCGTCCTCCTCCACCGACGACGACACCGCACCCGTCGACGCATGGCGCGAATCCATCCCATCCGAGCATGGAATGCAAATGCATCCATCCGTCGTTCCTCAACCCTAAACCCTACCCACCCCTCTTTTTTTTTTCGAAACACCCCCGCGCGTGCTTTTTCCTTTTTTCCCCGTAGACACCATCCTCGTTACACCATCCAGGCATCGCGCGGACGGTCGGACAGACTCGCGACGACCACGAACACACAGAGAGTCTTTCGATGACGTCCAGTACGACGCATCGTGGAATCATCGGACATTCGGTCACACACCCCCCTCGCCCCCCCCCTCCCCTCTCGCGTCCGCTTCGCGCGACTCGATCGTCCTCGGCCGCACTTTCCCGCACACGGATTCACATCACATCATCATCATGCTCGCCCAAAAAGTTACCGTCTCCGCCAAGACCACCGCGGTGGTCAAGACCCCGGTCGCCAAGCGCGGCGCCACCATCGTTCGCCGTAACTCCAAGGGCGGCGAGGAAGGCGCGCGCGATTTCGGCAACACGTACGTTTTACTCGGTCGATGCGAATGACGCGCGCGATGGGAATGGGACCGTCGCGAGCGATTGGATGGAGGCGCGCGCGCGCGTGGATGGACGCGGACGCGCGCGCGTGAGGGGGTGATGGGGTGAAATGAAAATATTTACGTCGAACGCGCGCGCGTGGTGACGTCGTGAGACGTCGTCGTGGACGCCAAAGCGGTGATTATGGGTGCACGACGCGCGCGCTCTTATCCACTCGATGATTACGCGTGGATGGGATGGATTCGCTTCGCGACGAGTGTGACTGACGCGACGTGTCTTCGTCCTTCGACCGCGCAGCGCCATGGCGATGATCGTCAAGGCTGCCTCTTACTCCCTCTTCGGCGCCGCCATCACCAAGGTACGCGCGCGCGCGCACCCATCCACCGCGCCGAGGCGGCGCGATGATGATGCGATGATGACGTCACGAGGGGTCCGAACGCGCGCGCGCGATGGCGTCGCGGGCGTCGCGCGCGGACGATGGCGATGGAAAAATACGCGCGTCGCCCATCCGCGCGAGCGTCGACGACGGCGACGTCGCGCGCGCGCGCACACCCTCGACGCGCGACGGCGCGGTGATCGCGCAGCCACCCTCGGGCGCGTGGTGTTCCCGGGACGAGTGATGACTCGTCGATGACGATGGACGGACCGACTGACGTGGCTTTTCGCCTCGCTTTTTTCTTTGTCACCGCAGACTGGCTCCGAGGAAGAGTACATGCAAGACGGCCCGATCACCGTCTTCGCCCCGAACGACGATGCGTTGGGTGATTTCGCCAAGGCGCAAGGTCTCTCCAAGGTTGACTTGATGAGCTACGACGGTTTGAAGGATGTCATCCTCAACCACGTCGCCGTGGGCAAGTTCGAGTCGGGCTCCATGCCGGCGCAAGTCACCATGGCGTCCGGTAAGGTTGTGGACACGGCCGGCCTCTCGTACAAGAAGAACGACATCAAGGTTGGTAACGGTTTGATCCAAGCCATCACCACCGTTATCGCGTAATCATGATTCATTCTCGACGTCGCTCTCGCGAAGGCGAAGACGCGCCTCGTCGCGCGTCTCGCCGTCGCCGTCGTTCGACGACGCTGTTATACATTCGTCGCGTCGGGCGAACGCTCGTTCGCTCGCTCGCGGTCGACGCTTGTAATACTGTTCCGAATGAGACGTATATTTTCTTTCGACCATCCACACGAACGGCGGAACGCTCGCGCGAGCTCTCTCTCTCTCTCTCTCTCTCTCTCTCTCTCTCTTCAGCACCCACAGCCACGGCTGCTCGACGCGCGTTCGTTCGGCCGCACGTCCGGTACCGGCTGTTTACCGTATATGACACCACTTTCACACCATGTAGGCGAATGTATCGCTCGAGACCGACAAAGTCCTCGAAAATCCCCCACCTCGGACGTACACACACTCTACTACTGTACAATCACACGTACACTGTACCCTTTTCCGCCCATAAAATACACACACCCCGCGGGTCGTTCCCCCTCGAGATGGGACGTCGTCGCATTCAGAATTATTCTTACTCTCTCTCTTCTCTCGGTCGTCGATCCGTAGACGCCGACGCGCGTCGTCCGACGATCGATCGCGCGCGCGCGTGATCGTCTCTCGTCGTCGTCGACGCGACGGACGGTCGTTCGCGCGGGAGAGAGGGACGCATTCGAATCGAGTTCGATTCGATTCGATTGACGCGCGCGCGGGCGAATCGAATCGTTCGCGCGCGTCGTCGCCGTCGTCGTCGTCGTCGTCGTCGTCGTCGTCGTCGAGCGAACGCGAAGGCGGTGAGAGAGGAAGATGGTCGCCATCGGTGGAGGCTCGCAGTCGCACAATCTAAACGATGAGGAGGCGAGGATGCGGAAACTGGTGAAGGATAGGAAGAGTGCGTCGAGACGCAAATCGAAAAGCGGGCGACGTTTGCAGACGTCGTTGGAGACGTTCGATGAGGTTGATCCGTGCGATGTGGACGACGACGACGACGAGGAGGAGGAGGCGTCGCAGAAAGTGTTCGGTCGAAGCGCTTCGTGGGCATCGAAAGGAGGGTTGACGTTGGGGAGATTACTCTCGCTCCAGCCCGGAGATGCGTTCAAGACGTTGGCAAAGTTTGGGGACGCGCTGCGGGATAATTTCGGAGAATTACACGCGCAGGCGAAGAACGAGGCGACGTGGTTGAGTAAGAAATGGAAGAAGGGGACGCTGTACCACGACGCGCTCGTGAGAATGGTGAACGCGTTGGAGAATAGACGCATGTTGGAGGAGCGTCGGTTCAGCGTGTTGAATCAGGTGTACGACAAGGCGAAGAGCAATCCGACCGAGACCGAGCTGAACAATGCGATCGACCATTTCGATGAAGTCGTCGAGACTTTTACGACCGATCGGGAGAACATTGCAAATTTTGAAAGAATGAAAGTGGATGTGAGCGACCTGAAGCGCGATAGATTCGAAGAAACGCGGAGGTCTGACGCCGAGAAAGAGTCGCGAGCGGCGGCCGAACGCAGATCGCTCGTGTTCGAACAGATATACGAAAGAGGTGAACGTCGAGAATCCAACGTGAGCACGAGTGAAAGTGAGGAAGATGGCGCCGGCGACGGCAATGCCGCATTCGCGGAAAACAGTGAAACCGATTTCGAGGATGAGTTCGGGACAGTGCCGACCATGTCTCCGCTGTTGCAAACCGTGAGTGGTCAAGTAGTCCCTTCGAAACTCACGAAACGTGCCTCGAGAATTCATTCGCACCGCGAGCACTTGAGCGAAGAGACGGTGGGACACGCCGTCGGTCACGGAGGAACGGTGACCGATGTCTCCAGAGATTTGAGCTCTCTCGCCAAACAGCTGATGACGGATGAGTCAAAAAATGAGAAAAGTTCGTTGAGAAAGAATTCCAACGACGCTCTAGCCGCGGCGTTTTCTGGACAAAAACTTAGCCTGAGCAAAAGAGACCTCATGAGTGAGCCCGTCGTAAATTTGGCAGAAGACATGTCAGACCTCAGAGACAGTCTGCGAGGAGCGCCGGGTCGTCAATTGTACGATCTCACCAACAGAGAACTGAGGTCTACTATAGTGCGTCTGACGAGAAGGTTGATCTGGATGACTTTCGAGCACGCTCACAGCTCAACATTCGCCTACGTGCTGTCAGTCTTCTACATCTTTCTGATTTTCGCATCCTCTTTTGCATTTTGCCTGGAGACGCTCCCCGAATATCAGGATGATGCATACGCTCAGGATGTGTTTTATGGCATTGAGGTGTTTTGTGTCGTGATGTTTACGATTGAATACGTGTTGAGGTCTCTCTGCTGTCCGGTTTGGAGAAAATTCGTCATCAAACCGTTAAACTTGATTGATTTGGCCGCCATTCTTCCGTTTTACCTCGAACTGGCTCTTCCCCTGTCGGTATCCAGTCTCCAGGTTCTTCGGACGATTCGTCTCGTGAGAGTCATTCGAATATTGAGACTTGGCGCGAAATTCGGACGATTGTCCATCATTTCGTCTTCAATCGCGGAGTGCACTGATATGCTCGTCGTGTCCGTCGCCATCGGTTCGGTTTGTACCGTCGTCTATTCGACTCTCATTTATTACGCCGAGCACGGAGATTGGATCGCGTCCGAAGGGTTCTACTCGAGAAAGTCGGATGTCGTGTGTGAAATGCTCCAACCGAACGTTTCATCGGTTTATCAGAGCGACGGGTCGCTCATCAGCGGCTGTTCGTACGTGAAGAGCCCGTATAGTAGCATTCCGGCGAGTTTTTGGTGGTGCGTCGTTACATTAATGACGGTGGGTTACGGTGATAACGTTCCAGTGACACCTTGGGGCAAATTCGTCGCCTTTCTCACCATGATCACGTCAGTCTTACTCCTCGCCCTGCCCATCTCTGTCATCGGCACCGAGTTTACTCGTCAGTGGCTCGATTTCAAGGTGGAGATTGAGTCTCGCAAAGAGAGGACGCTCGTCGCACCGAGGTGTCGGGCCATGTTCAAGGCGCTCAAACATCAAAAGCGCATCGCTCAGGAGGCGCAGCAGGATGTAAGATTCCGAGCCCTCAATTTGGACGATCACATTCAAACCATCAAGACGCTCGTGCAGCGTCGAAACACAGAGACGGCTTTCCTTTATCGAAAGATTGCCAGCTGCTCGGGCGTGTTCTCTCGCGCGCACGCCGACAAAATTCTTTCATCGCTCGTTATGGACGACTTGGACAACGAAATGCACGAGATGTTCATCAGCCACAGAGATTACAAGGCCACCGCGCGTGAGATGAGGACGATTTGGAGCGGATCGAAAATGCTCAAGTTTACCGAATTTCTCATTTCGGTTGAACACGTGCTGGACGGTCTGTGCAACGAAGATTTAGATTTGGTCTCTCAAGAGATCGATACGTTATTCTTCGAGGTGTGGCGCGTTCGCGCGACGCTCTCGTCGGCGTACAGCACCAAGCAAACGAAGCAGGCAGCTCCGGACGGCGCGCGCGAGGACGAAGAGAAGACTCCGTCGACGCCGACCGAGAAAAAGAGAGAAGAAAAGTAATGGGTCGCGATTTCGCCGAGACTCACGCCGATACAGACGTTATTAATCAACCAACTAGCTCATAGAAGATCCTAAGACGGTAATGCACTACAAAAAAATAGTTCATATTCACGCACGCACACACGCGCTCACGCACTCACAGCGCGTACAGAGCGACTCTCAGCGGACCGGACTCGCCGTTCGCGGACACCGCTCGATACTCGAGCGAAATGTCGTACGCGCGCAGTCTCTTTGATTTCACCATGGATATTCTACCCACAATTTTCGACCCCTGATTCGCCGCCGAACCCACCCGCGCGCTCGCATCCTCGACCGAGTCTCCCAACACGATCGGTTCGTGGAAGTGCAGCATCGTTTGCACCCAGTGCGTCTTCAACGCGTCCGGATTCGTGGAGAGCATCACGGGGCGGTCGACGCAAAAACGTTTGGAAAATTCCGTGTCAAACCAGAGGACGATCCCGTTCGTCTCTTCGCCTCGTCTCGCCGCCACCGCCTCGAGCGCAAACTCCGCGGTGAATTCGGTGTCCGCGATCGAACACGTGGCGAGATCGAGTTCACACACGCGCGCCGCCGTCGTCGTCACTCTCGCGCCGTCGACGTGCGTCACCACCGCCGTCTTGAGCGCGCCCGCGCGTAATTGTTTGGAAATTTCCGGCATTTTAAATCCATACACGTCGTCCCAAAATGGGAAATCCGTCGCCGCGCGATCGAAACCAGCGATGTGAATCGTCGCGATATCCGGCAACACCGCGCCACCGGGTTTTAAGAAGCGATCTCTCGCCACCAACACCGTGTCGAGCATCGACTCGAAGAGCAACCCGTACCCCATCCATTCCGACACCAAGACGTCGAACGGCGCGTTGGGAATCTCCCCGGCGATGTCTTCCAGCTTACCGTGCACGATTTGAATCTGATTCGTCCCTTGTTCGTCGAACCCATTGCTCTTGATGTTTTCCCTCGCCACTTTCGCGATGTGTTCGGCGCCGTCGACGCCGACGACGGCGCTCGCGCCGCCTCTCGCCGCAAACATGCTCAAAATTCCAGTCCCACACCCGACGTCGAGCACCTTCTTCCCTTTAATCAACGACGGATTCATCTCCAGCGCATCTCGATACGCATCCGTGCGCGCTTTATCGCCAATCATGTCGCGGTGAATGTCAAAGTACGAGTAAGAATCAAAATATCCGTCGTCGACTTCGCGCGCCAGTCGTTCCTCGGGCGTCTCCGGGACGCGTCGTCGAGACGCGCCGGCGCCACCGCTCGTCGCTCGCGTCGCGCTCGACGATGAAGGAGCGACACCACCGCTCGTCTCGTTCCCAGCATCGCTCGACGCCGTGCCTTCGGCGACGACGGGTGAAAACGCCGCCTCGACGCTCGCCTCGTTTACCAAACCCGCGTTGGACATCACCTCGAGTATTCTCAATCGTAACTCCTCGTTCTCCATCGTCAATCGACGCTCCAGGTCGGTGGTCAATCCATCGACGTCTCCGTCGTCCCCGAACCCGTCGTCATCGCCGTCGTCGTCTCTTCCGTCGACGTACGCCTCGAATCCGAAGAGCGCGGCGTCGTCGGCGTCCTCCGGCGTCATGTACGAATCATCGTCCCACGCCCGAGACGCCGTTCCAGATCTGCACGCCTCCGCAAGCGCGCTCGCGCTGACGCCCGCGTCCGCCTCTCGCATCGTTCGCACCGTTCGTCGCACGTAATTCAACCATTTGAAGACGTCGTAAAACGCCTCGCTCGCCGCGCGTCCGCCCGCCGCCGCTCTCGCATCCACACCGTGGTCTTCTCTCGCGCGCACGAGCGCCAGCGTGGCGGACGCGTGCATCACACGATCGGGGTCGATGAGATCTCTGCATCGCTCGTCCTCGACGTCGTCCTCCGCGCGCACGTCGTCGTCGTTTTCGTCGAATTCATCGTCGGAGGGCATGGCGGCGGCGCGATCGAACGGATCGTTCGACGCGCGACGGGGTCGTCTCTCGCGAGAGCGGAGGGGAGAGGAACGAACACGGTATCGACCGCGTTCGTCGGCGCGTTCGTCGGCGTCAGCGCGTCGCGCGTCGAACGAACGTCGACGAATGACGACGTCGGGCGGTGGCGATGGCATCGACAGTGCGCGCCGCGCCTCGTCGTCGTCATGTCGACGACGAAGAAGCAGCGCGCGTTCAAAATTCGCGCGAAAGACTTTGATGTGCGTCGTCGTCGCGCTCGATGCGCGCGCGCGGAGGCGTCAGCGCGCGGCGGGGCGATCGTTTCGTCGATCGCTCGAAAAACGTCCCGACGCGGGAACGCGCGCTCGTCTCGCGAATGGGAACGCGCGCGCTCGTCCGAGGCGGTGAACGCGCTCGACTGACATCATTCCACGGTTTCGTTCGCCTCAATCTCGCAGACGATCGAGTATTACGGCAAGTTGGAGCTCATCTTACAGCGACTGCGTCGAGCTCTTCCGACGCTTTCGCCGGCGTTCGACGCGCGCGCGCTCTCGAAGCAGATACAACTCGTTCTCGCGGCGGAGGATCGGGTTTTAGGTTTAGGAAAAGACGCGTCGTCGTCGAACGTCGAGTCCTCGCGCGTGCGACGACCGACGTGCGTGAGAATTCCGCACGAGTTGTGGCGAGACGCGTCGCCGCGAGGCGCGTTGTATCACATTTTGAAGACGTACGCGACGTGGCGACGCGAGGGATGGTTGTCCGGAGATGTGGACGATACGAAAGGTCGCGAACAGTTCGAATCGTTCGCGCGCGCGGTTCGCGAGGAATTGATCGAACAGCGTTTCATGTCGTACGTGAAGATTTACGTCCCGGACGACGCCGAGGGCGCGAGCGAGTTAAAGGCGACGGCGCGCGCGATGCGAGCGACGCTCGCGTCGTCGCCGTTCGAACAGGGCGTCACGCACGTGTTACGCTCGGACGATTCGGCGGATGATCTCGTGGAGGAGAGCTCGATGTATAGAATTGTCGAATCGTCCTCGGCGGGTTCAAGCGCGGGCAAAGTTGAACACAGATTACACTTTTGGTTTTATCCGGATTCCTACGATCAGTGGTACGCGGATTCATCTATATCGGGACGCGGGAAAGCGCCGTGGTCTCCCGAGACGAGCGACATGTTGAAACGTTCGGGTACCAGCGGATCACCGCGCAGAGTGCGCGCCAGGTGGTTGCGAGATAGTTTTAAATTCAACGAGTGGATGAATGAACTCGATTACGAGTTCGACGTCACGAGGGAGTGTCTGCAAGGACATCGACACGCGTGGGATCCTTCGCTCGAGGCGAAGACGAAGAGACAACGCGACGACACGTACGAGTTTGACGCGGAATCGTTATTACCGGAGGGCGCGGAGCGGATGTCTCACGACGTCGTGCGCCGACGCGTTTCGAGGGCGCATCCCGTCGTCAACGCGGCGTCGAGTCAAGACGACGGGGCGTTGGTGTTAATGGATGAGTTTGAAGACGTCACGAAGGAATTTTTAGCGGCGAAGAGTTTGAGGGTGACGAATCTGTCCGCGGGTCAACTTCCGGCGAGCGCGAGACCGGCGCACCGTGAGAAGACGAATGAAAACGTCGCATCGTTGGGGACGTTTCGAGTGCCGACGCACAGCGCGTGGTTTCGATGGGAAGACGCGCACGCGGTGGAAGAGAAGGCGTTACCGGAATTGTTCACCCCTCAGGCGTTGGACGACGACGGACGAGAGAAGTACATCGAGTGTCGGAACGCGATGATGCGAAAGTTCAGGGACACTGGGCGTAACATCACTCTGAACGAGGCCAATTCGGCGTTAAAGAGCGAGAGCCGCGTCGATAACGACACCGCGGGACGAATCTTTTCGTTCCTCGAGGACTGGGGACTGCTGAATTGGAAATTCGCCACCGAGCGCGAAGTGTTCGACGTCAAGAGACGCGCGCCCGCGGGATGCCCCCGAATCGTCACCGACGACGACGGATCGTTGCGCGTCGAAGAGGCCGATGCGTCGAAGGCGATCGCTTCACCGTTGTTCGATTTCGGCCACATTCGTGCGACGACGCCCTCGGGACATCACGCCCTCGCGCCAGAGAACGTCGCGCTCGGCGAGATGTCTGGGCAGTTTGAGCGTCAATCCCTCGACGCGCTCTTCACCACGCATCGAGCGCTTCGAGGCGTGAAATTACGATTCGAATGCGATGCGTGCGGTGTCAATTTAATCGGCGGAGTCTTTTACCACTCGACGCTGTTGGAGGATATCGACCTGTGTCACGCGTGCTTCTCCAGAGGCGCGCTTCCGGACGAACACGCGAGTGGTGATTTCGTCAAGGCTTTGTACCCAAACTTTGACGAGGACGAAGACGAGAGCGACGCCGCGGATGAGAACGCCGAGTGGTCGCCGCAAGAGACGGCGGCGCTCCTCGAAGCCGTCGCGCGCGACGCCGACGCGTTGAATTGGGTCGACATCGCCGCGAGCGTCGGCACGAAGAGCGAGGACGAGTGTTTGAAGTACTTTGCGCGCATGCCCATCGAGGACGACGCGATCGAATCACTCGAGCGCGAGATAGGCGCGCCTCGAGGCGTCGTCGTGGACGCCGACGTCGGCGCGCGATTACCGGACGCCGAATCCACGCCCTTCGCGTCGGCGAATAATCCGACGGCGAAACAGCTCGAGTTTCTCGTGAACACTCTCTCGCCGAGAATCGCATCCGCGTCGGCGAAAGAGACGCTCGCCGCGCTCGCCGCCGCGACGAAAGCTGTCGATCCGCGCGAGCTCAACGCACGAGGTCTCGCCGCCGCGGCGCTGCAGGCGAAACTTCTCGCCCAAGACGAGGAACACGAGATTCGTCGACTCGTCTCCAGCGCCCTGGACGTGTTGCTCAAGAAATTAGAGATCAAGATGAAATTCTTGAGCGCTGTCTCCGAATCCTCCGCGCGCGGACGCGCGGTGGCGGTCGAACTCAGAGGCCAAGAAGCGAGAGAGCTCGAGCAGCTTCGACGAGGAAAATCTCCCGCCGACGCGCGCGCGCGCGAACTCGAGTCCACGCACGCCACCGCGCTCGAACGGTTTCGAGCGCTCGAGCGCTCCGAGCGCGAACCTCACGGACCCGCCGTCGAGCCTTCGCCCGCCGTCTGACGACGACTTTCGTCTAGCCCCGCGTTCGAAAGCGCGCTTTAAGCGCCATCTTCTGAGCTGATGTAAAACACACAACCCCTCTCGGGACACGGGGACGCGGGTCTCGACACTCGCGCGCGCGTCATGTCCTCCCCGGTGATGAACCCGCGCGCGCACACCATCGTCACGCCGCGTCCGCGGGCGTCTCGCGTCGCGTCTCGCGGTGCGTCGCGCGCATCGTCGCTCGCCAAAGACATTGGCATCCAAGGCGTCCATCACGTCGCCATCATATGCGACAATCTCGAGCGATCTATGGCGTTTTACGGCGATCTCTTGGGATTGGAGATCAATCCCGAGCGTCCGGAGGATAAGTTGCCCTACCGAGGGGCGTGGTTGTGGATCGGACCGGAGATGATTCACCTCATGGAGCTGCCGAATCCCGACTGCGCGCACGCCGAGTTTCGACCGACGCACGGGGGGCGGGACAGACACTTTTGCATCGGTGTCGAAAGGTTGGAGCCGCTGACGGAGGCGCTGGAGAGAGAGGGGATCGCATACACGGCGAGTAAATCGGGAAGGCCGGCGATTTTCTTTCGAGATCCGGATTGTAACACGCTCGAGGTCGTGGAGGGGTTGGCGTGGCGAGGCGCGGGCGCGAGAGAGGAGGCGCGAGGATGCGGCGAACCGTCGCGAAAGTGATGGATGCGTTGAACGCTGTACGAGTAATCATTTATATTCTTTCATTTAATTATACGCTTCCGTCTTGGTTTTACAATCAGCTAAATCACGCCCGCGTCGGGTTTATCGAGTAAATGCCCGGCTCCCCAGAATCCCATGCAATCGCCCGGACACTCGGCCAGCGCGCGCCCAGAGTTTCGACAGTATGACTTTTCACGAATCTCCACCTCCCCACCCGATCCTCGTCGCTCGAGCTCGGTCTCCATGCGAAGGTAACACTTGCGAATGGTGCGCCGTCTGTTCGTCGTCGTCTTGGGATTCTCGGCGAAGAGCGCATCTTCGATCTCCTTCATGCGCGATATCCTTCGGGTCAACTCCGACGTCGATAAATCCGGGACAGAAAAGTACGAGTATAATCCGTCGAGATTAGCGTGGTGCGAGCACGTCCACTCCCCTCGAGACGCGTCGTCGGATTGACACGCGGTGCAGAGCACCAGCGGGAATCGACACACCACGCACACCGCGCAACTCCCCAATGTAGGCGCACCCTCGCGACACCTCTGACACGTCCACACCTCCGCGTCCTCCTTCCCGCTCGCCGACACCCCTCGCTTGTCAAAGGTGAAGTTTTTACCCAGATATAAACACTCGTCTCGTTCGCCGAACTCTTCGAGATACTCGTGAATCCCGCCCTCCAATTGATACACCTTATCGATCCCCGGTTGTCGCTTCTCTAAATACAACGCCGCCTTCTCGCACCGAATGCCGCCGGTACAATACATAAACACCTCCTTACCCTCGCTCTCGCTCGCCTGCTCATCTAAAAACCTTCCGAGCTCTTGCATGTTTCTCGCGTCTGGACACGTGGCGCCGCGAAACTTTCCAATCAAACTCTCATTCTCGTTTCGCAAATCCAACAGTTTCGCGTCCGCGCCTCGCGCTTTCAACGCCTCGTGAAACTCTTTCGGTTTCAGGTGCACCACTTTGGGATTCTTCCGGTACGGCACGTCGTCTCGAGCGTTCCATCCCACGAGCTCGCGCACTTTTTCTACTCTCGCGTCGTAAAACACCTGCTCCTGCGCCAGAGACTTCTTATACGGCATCGTCGCACATCCCGGAACCGCGCTCGAGAGCAGCGCTTGAAACGCCGGTAAGTCTCCGCTCGACCGCCGTCCGCAAACAGTGCCGTTGACGCCCTCAGAGGCGACGAGCACGCGTCCCGCGAAGCCGCCGCCTCGATGGGCAAAAAATTCCTTGAGCGTCGCCACGACCGCTTCGGGGTTCTCGATCGAGGTGTACGCGTAAAAGAGAACGACATCGTACACGTCGGCGTCGTCTGCGGGCGACGCGTCGTCGGGAGACGCTTCGGTGGCGGTCTCCATGACGCGTCTGAGCTCGGAGGGCGCAGCGCGCTCTGGGGACGACGCGTCGGGATTATAATTTACAAGTCAGACTGATGCGCGAGCGCGCGTTCAAACTAAAACGTCGTGCTCGAAGTGTCGGTGTTGGGCATGTCGCGCCCCTCGGGGGATTGTAGGTAGAGACGCTCTTGGAGGTAGGTGGCGATGCGACTGGACACTGGACGAATGTCTGCGTCCTTCTTGGCGTCGAGTTTGGGTAAAAATTCGCGGTGCACGAGCTCGAGCACCTTGATGAATTGACCGCGGTACTCATTGTGCATTCGAAAGCCGGCAATCTTGAGGAAAGAGTCGAGGGCCACCGCGGTGTGACGGTTGGCGGGACATCGATTGAGGAGACGGGCAAGCCAACGCCACGCTGCGTCGACGCCGTGCGGGTGATTCGGGGCGTCAATCTGTAAAAATGCGGCGTAGAAGAGCATGATGCCCGTCATGCGATCGACGTAATTATCCGTCGTCTCGAACGCGTCGCCTTCGTCGTTCTTGACGTATCCCATGAGTGTATAATACTCGTCGTCCGTGGCGTATCGTCCTTGCACAAACGGGTAATACTTTGGCACGGCGTTGACGCACACCTCGTGTATGAGCGCGACGAGCAACACGCCGAACCGCGGCACGTCGATCGCGATGCGCACGGCGACCTCCGCCAGCGCGAACGCGTATCGATTGAGCTTAGCCACTTGCACGTCGCACTGCGAGAGCATCTTCTTGGCCAGACTGAGCAACGCGAACGTCTTTTGCGGCTCCTGAAGCTGCACGAAGAGCATCAATATGTCGCGACTCTTCTTGTTGATTTGTTCCTTCGTCGCAGCGATCTGTTGTACGTGCACGACGATGGCGTTCGTGAGCTTTCTGCGCTCCATCTTCGCCGACGGATGCGCCTGGTACTCGGCCACCGCCGCGCGCGCCTCCGCCAACGTCTTCGCCAACGTCGTCTCCTGTTCGAGCGCTTCGGCCGCCGCAGCGATGCGCGGAATCTCACCACCCGTCTTCCCGCTCGCGTAATCGCTCGCAGCCCGCGTGCGTTTCGCCTCCTCTTCCTCGGCTAATTTCTTGGCGTCCTCCTCCGCCTTTTTCCTTCTCGCCTCCTCCTCCTCCTCCGCCCTCTTCTTCGCCGCCTCTTCCTCCGCCTTTTTGCGCTTCTCCGCCTCCACGCGCGCGCGCTCCGCCGCCTCCTTCGCCTCGGCGTCCGCGGCGACCGCGCGCATGACGAGCGCGTCCGTCTCTCGCCTCGCCGCCGCGGCCGCCGCCGCCCGCGCGTCCCGAATTTTCTTCACATCCTCCATCAACGCCTCATCCTTCGCCCGCAACCGCGTTCCCATCTCACGCACGAGCTCTAAATTACTCTCCAACTCCTTCGCCTCGAGTTCTCTCGCCAACGACAGCTCCAACTCCAACGACGCGATCCTTTTCGCCGCCGTCGCTCTCGCCCTCGCGCGTCGTTCCCTCGCGCGCTCGAACGCATCCTGCCTCGCTCGTCCCACCGCGAGCACCGTCTCCGACCCAAAACGCGACGCGATCGTCTCCGACGAATCCTCGGAGCGTCCTCCGACGTCCTCCGCGTCCGCGCGCGCGTCCTCTTCGCCCTCGTCGTCGCTCTCCGCCGGCGCTCGAACCGCGGAGCTCGCGCGCCGAACGCCCGCGCGCGCGCGTCGTCCACCGACGACGACCGGCAACCCGACATCATCCTCATCATCGCTCGACGTCGCCACCTCCCTCGCGTCCCCGTCGTCGTCGTCGGCGACGTCATCGAACCGCAACGTTCGAACCGACGCCATGACCACCTCTCCGCCCCCCTCGCGCGCGCTCTTCCCGCGTCGCGCGCGCTCGTCCCCCCCGCGCGCGCGACGCGACCGCGTCTCCCGAGTCCCTCTCGCGCGCTCGCTCGCGCGCGCGCTCGCACGCGCCCGCGTCGCGGTCTCGAGCGCGCGGTCGCGGTCTCGAGCTCGACGCCGCGTCCGCGCGCGCTGTCTCTCTCTCGCGCGCTTTCCTCTCCGTTTCGCGCGAGACGCGATGAAGAACGACGTCCTCGACCGCACCGCGCGGTGACGGACCGCGTCGGCGCGCGAGACGCGCGCGAGGGCGTCGTCGAGGACGAAGCGTCAGATTATTCTTTCATGGCGCAGAGGAGGATAATCTTCGAATGGTCGTCATTCGAGCGCGCGCGCGAGCGCGCACGGAGATCGCGAGCGACGAGAGGATCGTCGACGCGCGTCGTCGTCGTTTGAGAGCGGTGAGACGGTCTCGGGAGCGCGCGCGAGGGGGGAAACGGTGGAATCGGTCGACCAGCGCGCGCGCGAGTAATCTGTGCGAGAGGGGACGCGCGCGCGCGAGGGGAGGCGTTCGCGAGGCGCGCGCGCGGGGAGTGGGAAGGTGATGATGCCGATGACGGCGTGTGGGCGCGCGACGGCGGTGCGCGCGAGAGGTGGCGCGCGAGGGACGCGGGCGCGCGCGCGCGTCGGCGCGCGCGCGGCGCGTCGAAGAGACGTCGGGACCGCGCGGGCGATTCAGGAGGATCGAGGACTGAGCGCGATGGGAGGAGACTCTAACGGTGATGGAGATGCGTTCGAGGGACGCGTGCGCGAGGCGTTGATGGAGGTGCGCGCGGCGAGAGACGCCGCGGCGAAGATTAAAGAGGACGCGGCGGAGGACGCGTCTGAGGAATCCATCTACGACATGAAATCGCTCGCCATCGGTGAGTTGCCGAGCGTGAGCGAGTGGTTGCGCGAGGGCGGTCTCGCGGCGACGCTGAGCGAGGGCATGGAGGCGCGAGAGAGGTTTTTGATGCGCGCGTGCGTGGCGTGCGGGCAGGCGCACTTGTTTGAGCCCGCGGGCGACGAGATCGCGGACGACGGCGCGCGAGCGGCGGCGCTCGCGAGCTCACTCGAGATTTTGAGCAAAGTTGAAACCTTTTACGACATGATCGGCGGTCTCATCGGGTATCAGTGCACGGCCATGGAGCTCTGTCTCGAGTCGATGACCGGCGAACCGGCGCAAGTGCACAGCGACGCGCAGTGCGACGGTCTCGATTGTCTCGGTGTTCCGGGCGAGGTGCAACTGCACGTGCCACCGGGCGTGGATCTGCGCGCGGATAACGGCGCGTTCGCCGCCACGGCGTCTCGCTGGGGCTTGGAAGAACTTCCGAAAATGGCGGAGATTTATCCTCTCGGCGGCGCCGGCGATCGTCTCGGTTTAGTGGACGCCGAAAGCGGCGAAAGTTTGCCCGCGGCGCTCTTGCCTTACAACGGACGTCCTCTCATCGAGGGTCTGGTGCGCGATTTAACCGCGAGAGAGTGGTTATATTACAAGTTGACCGGCGAACATCACAAGACGCCGGTGGCGGTGATGACGAGCGCGGCAAAGGGCAACCACAGACGCATCACCAATTTGCTCAAGGAGAACAATTGGTTCGGCCGAGGGAGCGACAACTATCGTTTATTTGAACAACCTCTCGTCCCCGTCATCAGCGTCGACGGTGGGCGCTGGGTGAGAGAAGGTTTCGGGAAGATGTCGCTCAAACCCGGTGGACACGGAGCCATTTGGAAACTGATGCACGACGACGGCGTTTTCGACTGGTTGGACTCCCGAGGCCGCGAAGGCGGTATCGTGCGTCAGATCACGAATCCCATGGCCGGCACGGACACGACGTTGCTGTCCTTGTCCGGAGTTGGCGTCAAGGGTAATAAGTCACTCGGTTTCGCGAGTTGCGAACGTCACGTCGGCGCCAGTGAAGGCGTCAACGTGCTCATCGAAAAGCGAAACGACTGGACGGGCGAGTACGCATACGGAGTGTCGAATATCGAATACACCGAAATGGCGCGTCTCGGTTTGGACGACAAACCCAGCGATACGAACGGCAACGAGAGCGCGTATCCAGCTAATACGAACGTGCTCTTCATCGGTTTGAAGCAAATCCGTCAAACTTTGCTGAGCTCGTCTCGAGCCGCCTTCCCGGGAATGCTGATCAATCTCACGAAACCTGTGTTAGAGAATGGAACCAAGGGTGGTCGATTGGAGTGCTCGATGCAAAACATCGCGGATGCGCTCATGCAACACTCTGAGTTGCGTCTCGGCGCCGATGATTTCGACGATTTGCCGACGTTTGTGTTGTACACGCTCCGTCGACGAATCACGAGCAGCGCGAAAAAGAAGCGCCCACCAGAGTCCTTGAACCTCGCGCAAACTCCCGATGGATCCTTTTTGGACCTTCTTCGCAACGCGAGTGATTTATTATCGAGATGCGACGTCGCGCACCCGCTACCCGATGATTACCCGGTGGAGAGATACTTGCAGGAAGGTCCCGAGTTCATCTACAGCGCCATTCCGAGCTTGGGTCCTCTGTGGGACGTTGTGCAGCAAAAGATCCAGGGAGGTGAGATCAAGCGTGGCTCCGAAGTGCGCCTCGAAGTCGCGGAGATTGAGTGGAAGGACGTCACGGTGCAAGGTTCATTATTTATTGAAGCGTCCGCGCCGCTGGGTCCGATGACCAACGACGGGTTGCGTTTCGATGACGACGCGTGCGGTCGATGTCGTCTACGCAACGTTCGCGTTTCCAACGCTGGAATCGATTGGAACGAAAAGTCGAACGTCTACTGGAGCAACTTCATCACGCGTCTCGAGCGTTGCTCCATCGTTCTCGAAGGGAGCGGCGAGCTCGACGCCAAAGACGTCACGCTCTCGGGCGATGTTCGTTACGTCGTGCCGGACGGAAAGCGTCTGACACTTCGTCCGGACGGCCAAGGTGGCGTCCAAGAGACGTGGGAGGATATCTCGTCCCCGTCGTGGCGCTGGATCTACGCCTTTGGCGACAAGGACCGCGTCGACGTCATCCTCAAGGAGTTGAATTGATTTGATAGCGCGAGCGCGCGAGCACCATGTAACAAGATATTGACAAACATTGACATTCATTATGCGAAACACATCCTCTGTTACAAGCAATCATTCCATTTTTCTACATTTGCACGCGTGGCAAGAAACCCGGCGGCACGTCGCTCTCGCGAACTTTTCGGCTGATCTCCTTGGCGTCGTCGACGACTGAGCTCCTTCGACCGCGAGGCGGCGCGACGTCGAGCTCCATCTCATCAAAGCTCGCGTTGAGTTCATTCGTGGCGAGCGCCATCGGCACGAACAGCGCTCTCGCGGACGCGACGTCCAAACGACTAAACTTTTCCTTGCCGATGGCTGTCACGAGACGCGCGTTCACGCCTCGCTTGCAATTGGAGATGCACTTACCGCTCGCCGAACACGCCCAGCCTCTCGGTAACTCAGCCTTCAGGGCGTTCACGATGGATTCCGATCCGCGTTTACGGCAATCTTTGCCCGTACAAATCTCCACCATGGCGATGGGTACCTCGCGCGTGGCGTCGCCGACCACCACGGGCGACACCAGCGGACACGCGCCCAGCGTCGCCAACGCCGCCGGCTGCCGCGCGTCGTCCACCGACGCCTCAACGTCGATGACCCGCGCACCAACACCCAGAGCGTCCGCTCTGAGAGATTCTTCGTACTGCTTTTGCGAGACAACCTTGCCGAGTTTCGATTTCAACGCCTCGAGGGCGGCGGCTTTCCCGCGCTTCTTCGTCTTCTTCTTTTTAGTCTTTTTACGACTCTCGCCCTTTACCTTTTTCCCCTTCTTCTTCATCTTCCCCCGCGCATCGCTCCCGACAACGCCCACGATGGCGTCTCGAAGCGCTCGCGCGTTCACCGCCGCCGCGGCCCTCTTCCCACCGCGTTTTCCTCGTCCGCGCTCGCCATCGCTACTATCGCTACTATCGCTGCTCGAACTGCTCGAACTGCTCGAACTGCTCGAACTGCTCGAACTGCTCGAACTGCTCGACCCCCTCTTCTTCTTACTCTTCTTCGACGAATTCGTCCTCCTCTTCGTCGTCTTCCCCTTCCCCTTCCCCTTCCCCTTTTCGCGCGTCCTCGTCGCCTCGTCGCCGCGTCGCGTCGACCCTCTCGCCGCGCCCCCTCTCACCTCCCCGATATCGACGTCTTCGTACTGCGTCTCGTGCGATGCATCCACGAACGTCTTCACCGCGTTCGATCGCCGCCTTTTCCTCCTCGTCCTCGTCGCTTCCCCACTCGCGCGCGTCGTCGTCGTCGTCGTCGTCGTCGTCGTCGTCCCTCCTCGTCTCGACGCCGCGGCGCGCGCGCGCGCGCGGTGATTCCCATTCGGACGCGCGCGCGCGCGCCGCCACCACCACCGCGAGTTCACCCGACACCACCGTCATCGACCGAGACCTCCGCCCACCGAGTCTCGCGCTCGAGTGAATCGAATCCCGATCGATCGGTCGCCCGTCGTCGTCTCGCGTCCCGTCGTCTCGGCACGCGCGGGCCCACGCGTGGGTCCCCTCGCACGACGAGTCGTGACTCGTCGAACACGCGGTGCCACGTGTCGATGTACGTCATGGGTCGTGACTCGTGGTGTGTGGGTCTGTATGGGCACACAGTGCGACCAAGGGACGAAATCGACCACGGGTCGAGCGCCTCGGGTGGTCTTTCGGTGTCCTTTTTCTCGTGAGTCATGACTCGTCAAAAGAAGTCCATCCCGGCGTGGGCTCGATGGATGGATCGATGCGATTCGATGCGATTCGATGCGATTCATGCGTGCATTCGTTCGCGCGCGTCGACGCCGGCGACCGAACGGACCGCGATCGTCGTCGAGGGATCACTCGTTTTCGCGCGCGGGCGACGCGCGGGTCGTCGTCGACGACGATCGCGCATCGATTCGTTCGATTCGATTCGATTCATTCATTCATTCGATCTCGAGCGCGACTCGGTGGTGACTCGACGCGCGTCGGTCGTTCGTGGAGGGGGGGATGTCGACGCGCGAGCGCGACCGGCGAGCGGTACGGGACGACGGGGGAATCGCGAGAGAGCGAGGGGCGAGAGAGGAGAGCGACGACGCGACGGCGTACGCACGACGAGACGACGGGGACGGGGACGGGGCGGATGCGGCGGAGGACGGGGGCGGGAAGCGCGCGCGCGCGGACGAGGGGGGGGGGATGGACGATGGTGGGACGCTTCCGGGATTGAAAACCGACGGTGGTGGTGGTGTGGGAACGAGCGCGCGAGATGGAAACGAGACGACGCGCGCGGATAAGTTGCTCGCGGAGGCGGGGGGCGAGTCTATTAAAACCGTTCCGTCGACGTTGTTGGACGAGGCGGAGCGGAAATTGAGACGGCCCAAAGTGAACACGAACGAGGTGTATAGCTTACTCCAGGCGCATTACGATTTGGGGACGATCCATCAGGATTCCATGAAGGAACTCCCGTCGTACGACGATAAGAATTGGTATTTCCGCGCCAGTCGAACCGACGAGGAGGGAAAGGACGTCTTCAAAGAGTACGTCGTCAAGGTGCACAACGGCACGGACAGTTCCGGCGTCAATCGAGGCGTGCTCGCGGCGCAAGAGCGTGTCATGTCGCACCTCGTTGAGCACGGCGTGGAGTGCCCGCACGTGGTCAAATCCAAGCTCACCATGTACACCACGCCCGGTCCCAACGGGACGGTGAATTTGGTCCCCGAGGGCACCGAGGGGGCGAAGCGCGAGTTTTGTACGCGCGTGACGTTTCTCTCCCGAGCGCAGATCGCGCACACGCTGCGCGTGCTCACGTACGTACCGGGTAAAACGCTCGTCGAGGTGCCAATGCCGCACAGCATGGAATTCGTGCGCAAGAGCGGACTCTTCGTCGGCGAGGTGTGCCACGTGCTCACCAAGTGGCCGACGCCGAAGGAGTTGGAGATTCATCGCAAGCTCGAGGAGAGAGACCCGACGACGCTGGCGTTCGTGGAACAACGCGCCATGTGCTGGAAAGTTCTCGCGAGCCGAGCTCGATTGTGGGATCTGCGACACTTTATGGACGTGCAGCACTTCATGACGGATCTCGTCATGCGAGGCTTGTTCAAGGATGACGCGCACCTCAAGATGTGCAACACCGTGTTCAATGCGTACAAGCACTTGGTGTTGCCTGTGGAGAATAAACTTCGCGTCGGCATCATACACGGTGACATGAACGAACAGAACATAGTCGTGAACGAATCTGGATCCGACCCCGTCCGGGATCCAAACGGCGTCAAGTTTTCCATCATCGATTTCGGCGACGTCATCGTCTCTTGGCGAGTCAACGAAGTCGCCATCGCGTTGGCCTACTGTGCGCTCGATAAAGAAGATCATATTCAAGACATGTCGGTCATGTTGGCGGGAATCCAGAGCGTGTTTCCGCTCACACCACTCGAAATGCGCATTCTACCCTGTCTCGTCGCCGCTCGACTGGTGACGTCGCTCGTCATGGGCATGTATTCCTACCACATGCAAATCATCGGCGACAGCGCGGAGGAGCCGGGTGCGGAGGGAGAAGAAACGAAAAAGAGCAAAAACAAAGAGGCGCAAGGTAATGAATACGTCCTCACGACGCAAAAGTCGGCGTGGGCGGCGTTGAAGACTATTCTCACCGTGGGTGCCGAAACCATGTTTAAACGATTCGTCGTTAGCACGTATTCCGAGATTTAGTGAACCTTTCAGTACAGTAGCAGTACTCATTAGCACAAGTAGTTGAACACCATCGCGTCGCGAACATCGCGCGCACACTTGCAAGGATACGAATCATTGAATCAATTAAAAAAGAATCATTCCGTCCGCGGGGCAAACTATTTACGCCAGCGAGGCGACCAATTCGGAGTCGTTGTTGATCGGGTTCTTCGGTTCGAGCTTGACGAGTTCGAGCGGAGTCTTACCCGTGCCGTTCGTCGCCGTCTTATCGCAACCCTTCTCCAAGAGCGCCTTGACCGCGAACGGCTTACCGTAACCGCACGCGTAGTGCAACGGAGTGTTTTTCTTTTCATCCGTCGCCGTCAAATCCGCGCCGGCTTCGAGCAACAGGTCAAAAATTTCCTCGCCCGTGTCGCCCTTACCGAACGCGATGGCGTAGTGGATCGGGGTTCTGGACGACGAATCGCGCGCGTTGATGTCCTTGCCGATGGCGATGAAATCTTCCACCGCCTCGACGTCGCCGTACCGCGCGGCGTCGTGCAGCGTCTCCACCTCCGGCGTCGGAGCCGGCGGTGCTTGCGCCTCCGGCGGCGCGATACCTCCCGCCGCGGCTCGAATGGCTTCTTCCCCTCCCAACGCATCGTTCAAACGCTGTAAAAAGTCCTTATCGTTCGCCCACTTCATCATGGCGCCCGGTCCGTTTGTCCGCAAGTCGTCAAAGAAATCCGCAAACGCCGGATCATCCTTCAACGAAGCGATGCGCTTTTGCATGTCCGGGTTCGCCACCATGTTATTCATCGCTTGCATCTGCTGTTGCACCGCCGGATTTTGCATCATACCCTGCATCTGCGCCATCTGCTCCCGCACCTTTTTCGCCGTCTCCGGATCCTTCATGGCCTCTTGGTACGCCTTTTGCATCTCCGCCATCTTCTTCGGATCCATGTTGGGCATCCCCGGCATCCCACCCCCGGGGGGTAACATTCTCACCGACACTCGTCTTCTCGCTCGCACCGGCGACGCGCCCTCTCGACGTCCCATCGTCCGTCTCGCGACGATTCTCGAAGGGTTGGCCGAGACCGCGGTCATCGTCATCGTCGTCGTCGTCGTCCTCGTCGTCGTCGTCGTCGTCGCGATCGTTCACCCACGCGCGTTGAAGGACGAAAACACCTCTCGCGCGCCAAGTCCTCGACTCCCACGCTCGCTCGCCCTCGCTCGCGCGCGCGCGTGTGCGGGGACGACGCGGGGACGATTCGAGGGCCGGCGCGCGCGGATAGACGTGGGAGTGTCCCTTCTCATGAGTCATGACTCGTAATTACGAGTCATGACTCGATACAGAGTCCCTATGCCCCGCGTCCCGACCCATCCGCCGCCGATCGACGGCGAACGCGCGCACACGCGCG
>MDTE01170765.1_pt1 | contig 22312 bp, 20 predicted proteins | sample 811231 | NCBI WGS metagenome assembly MDTE01 (sample SAMN05326651, study PRJNA326480) | marine metagenome | isolation source: seawater | place: Indian Ocean: Red Sea | collected 2010 | reverse complement strand
GTTCGCTATCTGCAAGCCGACCTCTTCTCCTGGGAACCCGAAGAGCACTACGACGTCGTCTACTTCAGCTTCTGGCTCTCGCATGTACCCCCCGAGTATTTCACGTCGTTCTGGAGTCTGGTACGCCAGTGCCTTGCACCCGGAGGCCGTGCTTTCTTCGTCGATTCGCTCTACGAGCCAACCACCACGGCCAAAAACCACGAACTGCTCGGCAGGAACTCCACTATCCAGGACCGCAAGCTCAACGACGGCCGTACTTACCGCATCGTCAAGGTCTATCACGAACCAGAGTCTCTGGGCATCGAGCTGGCAGCTCTGGGTTGGGAAACGGCAATCCAGCAAACCGACAACTACTTTCTCTACGGTTCTGCCCTCCCCACCGGATCCGAAACTTGACTAAGCCGCCATCCAATTCCATGGTGCGTCCTATGATCGGCTGGTGGGACGTCAACGCCGGACGTACTCAGCCAATCGAGGAATCCTTCTGCCCATGATATCAAATCGCCTCACTCATTACCGACGCGATGGCTATACCGTCTTCAAAAATGCGTACGATGAAGCAGATATGGCGCTCTGGCGTCGAGAGCAAGACCACCTCGAAACGGTATCCAAGGGACCTTATGCGCAACAACGCTCCTGGTGGTTCGGTAATATGCTCGAACGCGCACCCCACTTGATGTGGCCGGTCGTCGCCAATCCGCTAATCCTCGATTTCGCTGAAGAAGTCGTTGGTCCCTTCGTCCAACTCGACAACCTCACCCTGGCCGCCTTTCCACCCATGAATGCAGCAGCGGCAGAAGGGGGCTGCAGCTGGCACCGCGATCGCTGGGGACATATGCCCACAGGGCAGTACAATCGCCCCCTGGCCATCAACGCCATCTGCTATTTACAGGACTTGACCGAACGGAGCGGGCCATTGCGAATCATCCCCGCTTCGCATATAAATCCCGTCGCGATGAGCGAAACGGAGCGCAGTAAACCGCATCCCGACGAGGAACTGCTCTATCTCGAGGCCGGCGACGTGGTCCTGACCCACAATGGTCTGCTGCACTCAGGTACTGCGAATACCTCGAATGCCAAACGCTACTTCTTCAGTGTATACTACAATATTTCCTGGCTCAAATACACCGACACCTTCGACGGTCCCAACTGCCGTCAACTCATCGCCTGGGCCCGCGAGCGCAACGACCACCGCGCCCTGCGCCTGCTCGGGCAGGACGACCAGCTGCAAGGACGAGCCAACAGCGGCTTCGTAGAGGCAGATGAAGACCGTTGGACAGCGTGGCGCGAAGCCGACCTCAATGCCCTAACGGAGCCTGACCAGTGAATCGACTCAATTTTTTCGCGCTTATCTTATGCGCAATATCGACGGCCTGGGGAGATCGCACGGTACCGGCAGTGCCAGACACGACCGATTACCAGTTCGATCCGACGGAGGTGACCGCTACTCGTTCCCTCAGAGCCAGCTACGACCTGCCGCTAGCCACCTCCGTCGCAACCGATTTTCAGCGCGGTCGTCCTGGACTCTCGCTCGACGAATCGCTGCGCCAGGTACCAGGCCTCTTCATCGCCAATCGCCACAACCTTTCACAGGGTGACCGTCTCAGCCTGCGCGGTCTGGGCGCCCGAGCCGCCTTCGGGGTTCGCGGGCTGAAAATTCTGCTCGATGGCATCCCGCTGACCATGCCCGATGGCCAGAGCCAACTCAACAACCTCGACTTGGGCTCGACCGGTCGAATCGAGATCCTGCGCGGCCCGAGTTCCTCACTTTACGGCAACGCCAGCGGCGGCGTACTCTCGATCCATACCCAGGATCCTGCCGATGCCACCTGGCGCTTCGAACCCCAAATCGTCACCGGCAGCTATGGTCTCTTACGCCTGCAGGGCAAAGTATCGGGTCAGACGGAAAGAACCCGCTATATCGCGAGTCTCTACTCCATGCAGAGCGAAGGCTACCGCGAACACGCCAACGCCAACACCCGGGGCCTCAACGCCCATATCGACCGCACCCTCGCCCCCGATCTCGAACTCGGTTTTATCTTCCACCTCCTCGATGCACCCTACTTATTCAACCCGAGTTCGCTCGACCGATGCAGCGCAGAAGAACATCCGCAGGGCGCGCGCGGGTTCATTGTCCGCCAGGGTGCCTCCAAAAAAGTACGGCAGGCCCAGATCGGCCTGCGGCTCACCTATCAGCCCGCCAGCGACCGCACCTCTACACTCGTCCTCTACGGAGTCGACCGCGCGCTGGAAAACCCGATCCCGGGACGAATCGTCGACTTGGATCGTCTCGCCTTAGGACTGCGTACCGAACACCAATTCAAATGGCGAGGTTTCCGCTTCACAACCGGGCTCGATCTCGACTTCCAACACGACGATCGACGCGAGTTCGCCAACGAAGGGCTGCCCGACGGAGCCGAACCAGATAACGAACGCGTCTTCGATCTGATCGAACGCGGCGCAGGTCTTCTGAATCAGCGAGAAAAGGTCCGCAGCTTCGGCCCTTTCCTATCCCTGGAACGAGCGCTTGGAAAATCGCTCTTGGTCACATTCAGCACTCGCTACGATCGTTATCACTTCGCTATCGACGACCGTTTGACGGAGGACGGTCTCGATTCGGGATCCCGCAGTCTCGACCAGTTCAGTCCGATGCTGGGCCTGCTGTACCGCTACTCGGCGCTTTCCCGGTTCTACGCCCATATCGCCACCGCCTTCCAGACCCCTACAACCTCCGAACTCGGCAATCGACCCGATGGCCAAGGCGGCTTCAACCCCGACCTCGATCCCGAGCAGATCGTCGGAATCGAAGCCGGCTATAGACACTATGTACCCCAACTTCAGCTCGATATGGAACTGGCGCTCTACCAGCTCCGGATCGACGACTCACTCATCCCCTACCAGAGCAAAAGTGAAGAGAACTACTTCCGCAACGCCGGTCAGACGCGCAACCGCGGCCTGGAACTTTCGCTCGGCACCGTACCACACCCGGACCTCCGCCTTCTGCTATCCTATACATTCGGCCACTACACATTTACAAACTATGCGGTCGAAACCGACGACGGACTATTGCAACTCGCAGGCAACGAAGTTCCGGGCGTGCCGAGACACCGATTCTTTACCATGTTGAGTTACCGACACCCACAAGGTCTCTCTGCCGATTTGGAGTTCGAGCGCGTCGGCCGCTACTGGGCTAACGACCATAACGGCCCACCACCTTCGAACGAGACGCCACAAAATGCCTTTCTCAACGACGCCTACCTGCGAATAGACCTGCGTCTGGGTTTGGACTATCGCGCGTTCAACACCTTTCTCAGTGTCGAAAACCTCTTTGCAACTACCTACAACGGCTCGATCGTCCCCAATGCCTTTGGACAACGCTACTTCGAACCTGCTCCAGGGCGCACTTTGCGTTTGGGTATCGGTACCAAATTGGACGATTAAATCCCTTGATTCAATCGTCCAATTTGGTTAGAGTACTACAGGAGTTGCATTTCCCCCCTCAGGAGTATCATCCCCATGCGCTTGGGTCCGCGCCCCATCGCCGCCATGAGTTTCCTGCTGCTCAGCACTCGACCTGCCCAGGGCGGTCTGAGTGACTCCGATGCCTCCGATCTCGAAGTGATTATCTTCTTGGGGGTCGGCTTGGCTCTCACAGGCTTGGTCTTGTATCTCGTCTTCAAAGTTTTCCGTGGTCAATCCGGCCACAACACTCCGCGCAGCCGCGTCGTAGCCAATTCGAAACCAAACTCTTCAGCAACCAGGCCGTCGCTTGCGGCTTTCTCCAGACCGAAACCCGACTCCTGAAGCAGATCGCCAATAAAGTGCCTGCCGATATGAGCAGCGATCTCTTAAATTCGGACTCTGGCCGAGCCTACCTGATCAGCGATCTCGAAAAACGGATCAGTCGCCGACAGCGCGAAATCGAACTCATTCGCCGCATACGAACCAAACTCGAGAAGATGGGAGAAAGCGGACTCACACCCCGAGCCACAGTGCGCATCGAAACCAACATCCGCATTTGGATCGCGAAAAAGATAGAGCACGATCCGTCCGACGAAGAAAAAGAAGATGTCTTCGTCGATATTGAGCCCGTCATCGGCCGTCTACAGGATATCAGCGAAGGCGGTGCCCGACTGGTTACCAACCTCGATGTGGACCGGGGCGACATGATCGAGTTATGGTCTGCCGATGCCGACATAATCCTCCCCCCTATCACTTCCGTCGTCATCGACAGCAAAGCTTCGGAGAAAGATCTCAAGGACGTACTTCATCTCCACTTTATGGACCCACCACTGGGAGAATTGCGATCGGTACTGTACTCGCTGCAAAGCCGCGAATCAAGCCAACCTAATTGATCGTACTCTGGGTCTTGCGCAAACGACAGACGAAAAAACCCTCCATGCCCTTCGCCGGCAGGATTCGCCTCGCCCGCTGTACCTGAACGTCGAATACCTTGCCCTGCCAACGGCTTAAACCCGGTTCTGCATTGTCAAAGGGCAGAGCGATCTCCTCTACTTCCAGCGCGCCGTCGAACTGGCTCAATATCCGGTCGATAATCGCTTCGTTCTCCTCCGGTGCAAAAGTACAAGTCGAGTACACCAGCACTCCACCCGGTTTGAGACATTGCACTGCCGAATAACAAAGCTTCCGCTGTTTGCGACTGGCTTCGGCAATCTTCTTCTCGCTCCAATAGGCCCAAGTCCTGGGTTCAGCAGCTCGAAATTGACCTTCCGCCGAACATGGTGCGTCCAGCAATACCCGGTCGAATTGTTCGGGACACTGGCGCCAAACCTTTGCTCCGTCCTTAAGATAGGTGCGTACATTCTCGGCCCCGTGCCGCGCCAAATTGGCCCGCAGGCGAAAAAAGCGCCCGCGCACCGATTCTACAGCTGAAATCCGTCCCTCATTGCCCATCAAGTCCGCCAACTGCAAGGTCTTGCTGCCCGGCGCTGCAGTCAGGTCCAGAATCCACTCTTCTTTTTCGGGGGCCAGGAGCATCGGCGGGACCATGCTGGAAGCATTTTGGATGTAGAGCCGGCCTTCGCTCCACGCAGCGGATTCGGTGAGTGCGCTGCGCTGCGCTGCGGACACGAAAAAAGCATCCTCCTTCCAATCCAGCGGCTTCAGCGCAAACGCTTCCGCCACCAGTTCGGCATAAAGCTCATCAACTGTAGCCTTGAGTCCATTGGCGCGAAAAGTAGTCGGCTCTTCGACGGCGAAGCTCTGCCAGCAATCGGCAAAACGATCTGGAGACAATATCACCTCCAGTCGAGTGCGAAAGAGTTCAGGTATGGTATCCGATTTTTTCATCCGTATTAAGAAATTGCTCAAAGCACCAGGCCTAGCCCTCCCGTTCCGGCACCTCATCCCCCTGTGGTACCGGGAGGTCAATCCAGTAGCCATCCGGGTCTTCACCGCGACAAAGATAACCGTTGGCCCGTCTCTGGTCTTGGGTCCGCACCTCAACCGGCATATAGCGCAACGTCAACCCGCAGCGACGACGCTCAGAGAAATTGGGGTTTGAACCGTGCAGAAGCAGATCGGTATGTATGGAGATCTGTCCCGCCTTCATCGTAAAAGGGACCGGCTCTCCACCCCATTTCAGTGGCTCGTGCACACTCTGGCTAAGAACGTTCTGCTCTTTTTCGGTACTGTACTCAAAGGGAATCTGCCCGTGCAAGTGCGAGCCGGGAATGACCGTCATCGGCCCATTTTCTTCATCGATCTCATCGATGGCCAGCCACACCGTCACCACCTTGCTCGGCGTCAATGGCCAGTACGAGGCATCCTGATGCCAGCTGACCTGTTTCTGGTCGCCTGGCTCCTTGGAGAAGTAGTGGGTCATAATGCTGACGATATTGGGCCCCACGAGATCCTCGACATAATCGAGGATTCGCTTGTCGTGGAGCAAATCGTAAATCCCCCGGCAATAGCGCTGCCAACCATTAATCGAGTAACTATTGTGCCCTGCAGCCTTGGCCTTTTGCATCAATTCGTCAAAATAGCGTCGATTGGCCTCAGCTTCTGCCGGGGTGAAAACGTCCAGAGGACAGATATAGCCCTCCGCATTGAATTGCCCGATCTCTACTGAACTGAGTTTCTGGGGATCGTCGTTCTCAACGGGGAAAAATCTGATATCGCGTTTCATTTCGGGCAGGGCATCACTGATCGGCATTGAAGTCTCCTGTCTGATAGTGTTCTGTCCCAGAGCGTCCAAGGGGGGAATCAGCCTCCGCACACACGCCGATCTCCTACTTGTTGGCACAGCACCGGTTTTCTTATTTTACTCGGCTATGGGACCTTTTGACCTAGAACTGCAATAACTTATTGTTGAAAAGCATTTTAGCACAATGCAATTTTAAGACCCGAATCGGCTTTGATCCGCCGAGCCCGTTGCTAGCGACGCGCCCGGAACAGAAGGCTGCAAAAACCCCGGGGCGCTGCAGGTTATCTCAGGCTATGATCCAAGGAGGACCGATATGACCATCTACAAAGCCGGCCTCATCGGCTGCGGCGGCAGAGGCCGCGCTCACGCCGAAGGCTATCAAGCCTCTGCAAAAGTCGCGATCCGCGCCTGCGCCGACCCCATAGAAGCCACTCGAGAATCTTTCGCTCAGGATTTCGGCGTTCCAACTCTATACGATGACTACCGCGCGATGCTGGCGGCGGAAGATCTCGACCTCGTCAGCGTTTGCACCTGGACCGGCCAGCACCGCACAATGGTCGAAGCGGCCGCAACTAGCGGCGTCAAAGCCATCCACTGCGAAAAACCCATGGCCACCAACTGGGGCGATGCCAAAGCCCTGTACCAAGCCTGTGTCGACAACGGAGTACTGATCACTTTCTGCCACCAACGCCGCTTCGGTCCCTCCTTTGTCAAGGCCAAAGAGCTGCTCGACTCGGGTGCCATCGGCCAACTACAACGCCTCGAAGGGGCCTGTTCCAATCTCTTCGATTGGGGCACTCACTGGTTTGATATATTCTTCTTCTACAACAACGAAGTGCCTGCCGAGTGGGTCATGGGCCAGATCGGTGTTGAAGAGGAGAGCCAGGTTTTCGGCGTCCCCCTGGAGACGAGTGGTCTCTCGTGGATCCGCTGGCAAAACGGCGTCGAAGGCCTACTCGTCACCGGCGGAGCTTCGACTCAGGGTCCGCGCAACAGGCTTGTCGGCAACGAGGGCATCATCGAAGTCGGCGGAGCTGACCGGGCGCCGGTGCGACTTTTACGTCAGGGCGCTGCATGGGAAGACTTCACCGACGCAGCCATTGAATCCATCGTCCCTCCCGGCGGCGACACCGTACTCTCGGTACTCGATCTCATCGCCTGCCTCGAGAGCGGTGCAGAACCCTGTCTCTCGGGGCGCAAAGCTCTGCAGGCCACCGAACTCATCTTCGCCACCTACGAGTCGAGCCGCCGCCGCAACCGGATTCAACTCCCTCTCGACACCGAAGACTCGGCCCTGATCACCATGCTCGCAGAAGGTCAGATAAGCCCAGGCTAAACATCCAGCGCCACAGCGCCAGAGCAGCGAGCGACAAGCGCGATCTCCCCTATTCGCCTCCCCGCCGTATCGCCGATGCCGCAAACCTGACCTGGAAGCGATAGACTCGTTTCTGCTCGCAAAAGATCTCATGGGTTTCGGGGTCGATTCGCTTGGGTACCTCGACGCGATGTACGTCGACTAGGGCTTGGTAGCCGCGTTCGGAGAAGATATCGATCAGCATTGCCAACGCCATCGGATCCTCAAAAAGTTGATCTTCCGAGTTGACCACTGTCCGTCCGGTGATCGCGTAGCGGGTGACTATCGGCATGAACTTCGAGTTGATTTTGTCGATCACCCTTTGGAATAATGCGGGAAAGTCCTCGTTATAGACCTCCAGGCGCTTGACTAACTCCTGCCGCGCATAAAGTACCAGACGGCTGGCCGGAGTAATGGAGCGAACCCGGTCGAAGGTCCCATGCGAGAGCTCCAACGAACTCTGGTACGAAAATTCTTCTTCGATCTCCTCCTGCACCTTTTCGAGCGGCTGGCCGGCGTCGATAAAACGGAAGTGGAAAATTTGACGCAGTGAGCGCAAAGCGTCGAAAGTCGTTTCCTTGAAAACCTGGTAGCGCTTGCGCGCCGATTCCGAGTCGAGGTCGGTAGTGCGAATTTCCTCTAGCTTCCCGACACCCGATTCTTCAACCCTGCGATTGACCTCCAGAGCCTCGCGACCCCGGTGCAACTGGCGCTCAATGCTGACGTCTTCGTCGACAAAGAGCAGCACCGTGCGGAAGAGCGGACGCGGAAAACCCTGCCCGCGAAATTCCTCGCGCAGCTCGGTCATCTTGTCATAGAACATTTTCAGACACTCGACCTGCACCTGGGTGCGTGGAAAACCGTCGACGATCACGCCCTCCTGATAGATCGGATCCAAAAGCTTGCTCAACAGCAAATGAGTAACTTCCTCGTCACCGACAAGGCCGCCAGCATCTTTAATTTCTTGCGCGCGTGGACTGTCGAGCAAATCGCTGATGACTACCGGAGCCGCGATAATGCCCCGCGCCGCCAAGATAAAGGGAGTATTGGTGCCCTTACCAGCCCCAGGCGCACCACCAAGCCAGATGATCTCTCCGGGGAAGCAGAGTTTGCCGAGTCCAAACTCTTCCACGAGATCGTCCCAGACGCGGGAAAAGATCAGATTCGCATCTTTGATTTCGAGATCGACGTGCTTTTTGCCAGTGGGTTTAATACTCAATTCAAGCTCCTTGTAGACCATACCCCGAATCAGGGGGCCTCTTGGATACTAAAACTAAAGCCCTGCGGTTTGACCGAGACCTCAGGGCTAGTGAATCCGGAAACTCTGGGATTTTACGCCTCTAAATTGCGAAAAGGCTCTCTGTGGACCAGATCTTCGACCACCTGACCACCGATCAAGTGCCCCTGAATGATCCGTTCCAACTTCTCGACCGTTATCGAATGGTACCAAACGCCCTCGGGATAGATCACCGCCGTCGGCCCCGATTCGCAAACGCGCAAACAGTCGGCCTTGGTCCGGTGAATACCCCCCTTGCCCGGATGACCATAGCCCAACTCGGATAATCGCTTCTTCAAGTAATCCCAGCACTCGGCACCGGACCCGTCCTGGTGACACTTAGCCTTGGTCGGAGTCGCGCAAAGAAAGATGTGACGCTCGACATTGGTATAGACTGAATCCGTCTTCTTCTCGCTCATATCGGCCCTCCCTCAGACCTGCCAGCGTCGGTTGAGCCGACGATGGGCGAAGGGACGCTGCTCATCGCCGTCATACGAATCGACGATATGGCCATCTCCTTCGAGAATATACTTGTAAATCACTAGGCCTTCCAGGCCCACCGGCCCACGGCTGTGCAAACGGTTGGTGCTGATCCCAACTTCGGCCCCGAGTCCGTATTTGAACCCATCGGCGAAACGCGTCGAGGCATTGTGCATCACTGAAGCCGAGTCGACTTTGGCCAGGAACACACCAGCGGCGTCGCGATCCTCGGTTACAATCGCATCGGTGTGATGACTGCCGTATTCGTTGATATGGCCAATCGCTTCATCGAGGCTACCGACGACTTTAACTGCGAGTATCAAGTCCAGATACTCAGTGCGCCAATCCGCCTCCACAACAGCATTGATCTGGGCACCGACCCCGGCCAGCTTACGAGTTTCTTCGTCACCGCGCAACTCCACACCTTTCGCGCTGAGTTCCGGTAGCGCCCGTTCTAAAAATGCTTCGGCCACTCCGCGATGCACCAACAAAGTCTCAGCCGCATTACACACCGCCACGTATTGGGTCTTGGAATCGACGGCGACCCGCACCGCCTTGTCGAGATCGGCGGACGCATCGATATAAACATGGCAAATCCCATCGGCATGCCCCATCACGGGAATTTTGGTATTGTGCATAATATATTGCACGAACTCGTTGCCACCGCGGGGAATGATCAGATCGATGAACTCTTCCTGGTCGAGCAGAGCACGGACCTCCTCGCGACCTTCCAAGAGTCCCATCCACAGCGCGGGAATTTCCACAATCTCCGCCGTGGCTTCGAGCATCACCTCCGCCAGCACCCGATTGGTCGCAGAGGCCTCGCGCCCCCCCTTGAGCAAAGCGGCATTACCCGACTTGAGGCAGATCGCAGCGATCTGCACCAAAGCATCGGGTCGCGACTCAAAAATGACTCCGATCACCCCGATGGGTACCGTTATCCGGTACAGTTCAAGTCCATCATCCAATTCGGTCGCATCCTGAGTCTGTCCCAGAGGGTCGGGCTGGGCTGCGACAGAGCGCACCATCTGCACCATAGCAGTGAATTTGCGACCACTCAAATCGAGCCGCTTGAGCAAAGGCAGATCCAATTCGCCTTTGGCAACCAATTCGCGACCGGCATCCATATCTTGTGCGTTGGCAGCGAGAATCTGTTCTTCGTGGGCTTCCAGGGCCAGAGCAATGGCCTCCAGGGCCTTATCCCGGGCCGCTGTTGAAGCAACGGCCAGCGTCCGCGAAGCCGTTCGTGCATTTAGCGCCAGCTCTCTTACCGCCATCTCAACTCGTCTCGGCAGCACGGGCCGTAGCCGCACCCATAATCGCTTCTAAGGTTCGGCTTATTCGCTGCGGATCCTCAATCTTTCCCTCTCCTAACAAGACAAAATCCACCAGAAAATGTGCCCAGCTCTCGAGTTGGTCCGAGTCGCGGTCGCGTTTGAGCACCGCCGCCACATTGCGCAGAATCTGGTGTTTGGGATTGATCTCCAGCAGTCGTTGAGTACCCTGAAAATCGCGATCGCTCATTTTCATCAGCCGTTCCATATTCTGACTCATACCCCCCTGCGGCGCCACCAGCAAGCAAGGACTATCGGTCAGGCGTTTCGACTCGACCACATCCGAAACCCGACCCTCAAGTTTCTTTTTCAAAAAGTCTATCAGCTCAATAGTCTCGGCCTTCTGCTCGTCATCGGCTCCCTCGATCTTGACCTCATCTTCATCGGCACCGAGATCGAGATCTGCCGCGTCCACAGCCTGGAATTCCTTTTCGTCGAATTTCTGCAGCCCCTGGATGACCCATTCGTCGACCGGCTCGTCGAGGTAGAGCACCTCCAGACCCCGCTTGCGAAACGTCTCCAGGAGCGGACTCTGGGCGATCGACTCTTTGCTCTCGCCAGCCAGATAATAAATCTTTTCCTGCTCACTTTGCATCCGATCTATATAGGTCTGCAACGAGATATAGGCATCCACAGTATCTTCGAGCGAAGAGTGATAACGCAAAAGTCCACCGAGTTGATCTCGATGATCGGAATCCATCGCCAGACCTTCCTTCAACACCGCACCATACGCACGCCAGAAAGTCAGGTACTCTTCCTCATCTTTCTTAGCCATACCCTCGATCATCCCCAGGACGCGTCGTACCAGAGTAGTACGGATCTTGGCAATGACCGGATTGTGCTGCAACGTTTCGCGCGATACGTTGAGTGGCAGATCATCGCAATCGACTACCCCGCGCACAAAGCGCAACCACAACGGCAAAAGTTCTTTGCAATCATCCTGAATAAAGACCCGCTTGACGTGCAAATTGAGCGAAATCTTCGGCTCCGGGTTGAAAAGCCATTGTGCGGGTGAATGCTTGGGGATATAAAGCACGGCGTAGAACTGAATCGGCACATCGACCGCTACGTGCTCGTACGCCAGCGGTTCGTCCGAATCACCGGTTAGATGGGTGTAGAACTCGTTGTACTCTTCAGCGCTGATTTCATTGCGCGGTCGAGTCCACAAAGCAGCCGCATTGTTCACTTCTTTACCGGCAACTTTAATCGGATAAGACACGAAGTCGGAGTGTTTGCGAATCACCGTCTCCAATTGATGGGCGTCGAGAAACTCCTCGCAATCGGAGCGGATATAAATTTTGATCTCGGTGCCTCGATCCTCTTTGTCGGCCTTGGCCAAAGTATAGGCCCCATCGCCCGTCGATTCCCAAACGACCGCCTCGCTCTCCGGGTTGGCCGAGCGCGAGGTGAGAACCACCCGATCGGCAACCATGAAAACCGAATAGAAGCCCACTCCGAACTGCCCGATCAACTTCACCTTCTCCTCTTCATCGGCAGCAGCAGACAGTTTCTGAGCGAATTCCGCCGATCCCGAGTGAGCGATGGTGCCGATATTATCGTTGATCTCGTCGCGCGTCATGCCAATTCCGCTATCGCGGATCACCAGCGTCTTATTGCTGCTCGAGACTTCGATCTCAATATCCAGTTCGGCATCAGGGTCGTGGACGTTTTTGTCCGTTAGCGAGCGATGGTGGATTTTATTCAGCGCATCGGAGGCGTTGGAGATCAACTCGCGCAAAAAGATCTCCTTCTGAGTATATAGCGAGTGAATAAGCAGGTGCAGCAACTGCTGGACCTCGGTCTGGAAAGTCCGTTCTTCGACACCTGAATCCTGTGCAGGAGGATCTTGAGACATTTTGCTACAACTCCTTGTTTTTCATAGTCTATTGGATTAATCGGTAAGAACGCATAATATAAGGCATAGGCAAATGTACGGAAGAATGTCTACTTTGCAAGTTGGGTTGTCCAACCTTAGACAGATCGTAGAATCGCCTATTTTCTGAGCTAATCACAAGCAGAAAGAATGTGGAAACCTACGACTTGATCATCGTCGGCGGTGGCCCCGCCGGCGCTACCGCAGCACTCTATGCCCAGCAGCAGGGACTCAAAACCCTGTTGCTGGACAAGGAGCAATTTCCCCGCGACAAGATCTGCGGCGATGCTATTTCCGGCAAAACCGTGGCCATACTCCACGAATTGGGACTCTTCGAGGAAGTCTGCGACCTGCCGGGAGCTGCCATCTCCCGCATCACCTTTGGCAGTCCCGCCGCCATTAAGGCCGATATCTACCTAAACCGCTACGATCTCCGCAATAGCCTGACCGGGCGTACACTGCCAATGCAGGGCTTTGCCATCCGCAGGGAAATCTTCGATCACTTCCTCTTTGAGAAAGCGCGCACGGTAGCCGACCGCACTCTGGAGAATTTCGCCGTGCAAGATCTCTTGCGCGACAGAGCACAAATCCACGGAATACGCGGGCAATCAAAGGACGGCACCAAGCTTGAATTTCACGCACCGCTCATTCTCGGTTGCGACGGTTTCAACTCGATCGTCTCCCGCAAAAGCGGGCTATACAGCCACGAGAGCCACCACTGGATGGTAGCTCTGAGACAGTATTTCGAAGGGGTAACCGGACTAAGCGACCAAATCGAATTGCACTTTATCAACGAAGTGCTGCCCGGCTATTTCTGGATCTTTCCGCTGGAGGGCGATCGCGCCAATGTTGGCATCGGCATGGGACACCAAGACATCAAATCACGTGGAATCAACCTCAAAGACGCACTTTCCGCCGCCATCGAAAGTCCAAGTTTCCGCGCGCGTTTTAAAAACGCCTGCCCCTTAGAAGATCCCGTAGGTTGGAATCTACCCGTTGGCTCGCGGCGGCGCAGAGCCCACGGCAATGGCTTCCTGCTCCTCGGAGATGCGGCCGGCCTGATCGACCCCTTCACCGGCGAGGGGATCGGCAATGCGCTCTATTCGGCCCGCTTCGCCATCGAAACAGCCGCCGAAGCCAAAATGCACGGCGACTATAGCGCCACCTTTTTACACCGCTACGAAGAGCGGCTCTGGGACTCGTTGGGTAACGAACTCAAAATGAGTACCACGCTTCACAACATCGTCCGCTGGCCCTCGCTACTGAATCTGGTCATCCGCAAGGCGGCCAACAACACCGAGGTCAGCGATCTGATCTGCGGCATGATGGCCAACGCCGTACCGCGCAAGATCATGACCAATCCGCTCTTCTATCTGCGGCTTCTATTTCGCTGAATCAGTGGGCCAGAAACGGCAATGTCTAGTTAACCTGACCTGAGAGCCGACCAGTTCCATCTTTAAAATAATTCAACCGACGAATACACTAGCAGATCCAGCGTTACCACGTGTACTATCTCCTGAACCACACGCCATTGAACAAATAGTCCCAACACAGCTACCCTCCACGCAAGTCCCATTTAATCGAATACCAGGCTTCGCTCGCGCGGAATACATCTCGAAGGGGTCGAGGCATGGATATCAGCGATCTCTCATCGCGACCCACAACACACTAAATCGTCGTCGATAGAAAGCCCCCGTCAACCCGAATATCGGTCCCGGTAACAAAACCGCTCGCCGCGGCTGAGGCCAGAAAGACCACCGCGCCAACCAACTCCTCGGGCATCCCGAATCGATTCATCGGCGTGTGCGAAAGGATCTGTACCGCACGCGGGGTCGGGCTACCATCTTCTTCGAAAAGCAAGCGTCGGTTCTGCTCGGCCGGAAAAAAACCCGGGGTAATCGAGTTGACCCGCACGCCCTGCTCGGCCCATTCCATGGCCAGAAATTGTGTCAGGTTGACCACCGCTGCCTTTGCCGCAGAGTAGGCCACAACCCGCGAAACGGGGAGGTGCGCGGCGACTGAAGCGATATTGATAATGCTGCCCCTGCCCTGCTCGACCATCGCTGGCCCAAACTCCTGGCAGGGCAGAAAGATCCCAGCCCCCAGGTTCAAATCAAAGCAGTTCTGCCAATCCGCTGAGTCGATCTCTGCAAAACTCAACTCCTCGGTCAACGTCACCTGCGGCTGATTGCCCCCCGCCGAGTTTACCAGCACTCCGACCGCACCCCATTCCGAGATCACCGCCGCATGGGCATCCGCGATCGATGCCTTATCCGTCGCATCACAGGCGACGAAAACAGCCTGACCTCCAACCTCTTTAATAGCCTCGACCCGCTCCCGACCCCGTTCCTCACTGCGCCCCAGTACCGCCACCTTGGCTCCCGCCTCGGATAAACCCTGAGCGATCGCCCCACCCAGTACACCCGTCCCCCCGATGACCACTGCTAGTTCCTCACTCAAATCGTATCGGTTCATTTCAGTACCCCATTGCTTTAGATAAGAGTCCTATACTACCACCGAAAATATTGCCCCAGACGATCAGCCAGCCCAAATGCTCACGAATCACTTCTTCCATCATCTCCTTGACCCGATCGGGAGTCAACTCTTCGAGTTTGGTCTCCAACAAGCCATCGACCTGCTCCCGTATCGAACCAATATCCATACCTGCACCCCCGGCCAGGAGCGGCCCGACCTCGGTTCCAACGCCGACTACGAATTGCTTGACCAGTGGTTTGACCGTTTGGATGCCCGCCATTTTAATCATCATCCCCTGCGGCAAATCGGCCAATTCGGCTAGCTTGCGGTCGATAATCTCGTCGACTTCTTCAGATTGCAGGACTTCTTTGACTTTCTCTTCTAAACCCTGTCCTCCAGACGACGCATCGCCCTGCCCGGCGAAAAATCGCGCAAGGTATTCTTCGTCAAAAAAATACCGCATGATCGCATCCTTCACCGTCTGCCGTATCTCGCGGAACCGCGTTGGAATCACTCCCGACCCATACAATAATGGCACCCGATCAAAGAGCATCTTTACCGCCAACCAATTCGTCACTCCCCCAGCGAAGCCGAAAAGCCCCACCGCCAGTACCCATTCACTGCCCGCTACTCCTTCTACTCGCCCGATCAAACCCAGCCCCAACACCCCGAACGAAATCAGGTTGCTCAGATTCCCTTTTTCCCAATATCCTTTCTTCATCTCTTTTCAATCCCGCGCGAAATAGGGCCCATAGACCTTATCGTCTATTACCAGTACGACCAATCGTTTCAACTGCATTTTTTACCAAAATCGAGATAGAGACCATCGAAAGACAAGGCAGTACTACCGCCTTCGATCAACCAATTCGTCTAACGCGCCGTCCGGGTCTTCTGTTTGTCCTCATGGCGCTCCATTCCCAATCGGATCAACCGATCGACCAACGCCCCGTAACTGACCCCACTAGCCTCCCATAACTTCGGATACATGCTGATTGGCGTAAATCCCGGAATCGTATTGATCTCGTTGATAAAAATAGCCTCGTCGCTCTCGCGCACAAAAAAATCCACTCGCGACAACCCCCAGGCCTCAACCGCTTGAAAGGCTTTGATCCCCATCGCCCGCACCGCTTCTTGCGTCGCGGGTGAAATCCGCGCTGGAATGATCGAATCGGAATTGTCGTCGACGTATTTGGCATTGTAATCGTAGAACTCATTACCCGGTACGATCTCGCCGACCACCGAAGCCTCCGGCTCCTCGTTGCCCAAAATCGCAACCTCGATTTCGCGACAGCCCGCGGCTTCGGCTTCTATCACGATCTTGTAGTCGTATTGCGCCGCCTCGTCGATCGCCTTTTCCAACCCTTGGCCATCGTCGGCCTTGCTCACCCCCACGCTCGATCCCAAATTTACCGGTTTGACGAAGACCGGATACTCGAACTGGTCTTCTAAGTCGACCAATACCCCCGCGCGATCCCTCTCCCACCGACTACGCCGCAGTACTCGATACTCTACCTGAGGCAACCCTTCGGCCCTGAAAACTCGCTTCATCATCTCCTTGTCCATACCCACCGCAGAGCCGAGCACACCCGAGCCTACATACGCCACATCCGCTAATTCGATCAATCCCTGCACCGTACCATCTTCGCCATAAGGACCGTGCAAAATCGGGAAGATCACGTCAACCGACTGCCTCTCCGCATCCCCCGCCAGCCCCACTAATTCTCGCGTCCCCATATAGTCCAGCGCGACCGGCACCAACCCATCCTCGCTTACCTCACCGGCCTCGAGAAGTCTCTGCGCGTCTTCGGCAACCAGCCAGCGGCCCTCCCTGGAGATGCCGACCATCACCAATTCGTACTGATCGCGATCGATAACCTCCAGCATCGAACGCGCCGAACTCACCGAGACCTCGTGCTCGGCGGAGCGCCCGCCGAAGAGCACGCCCACTCGTATCTTGCGATCCATTTATCGCCCTTCCTCGATTGGAAAACCCTGAGTATTCAATTCCTTTTCTACCCGCCGCCAGAAATTGGTAGCGATGCAACCGCTCAACCATCTTCAATATGCCGCAGCTAAACCGCCGGCGCAACGGCAGCAAAAGAGCACCCGTCGTCTGTATTGCCTTCTGCAGACTAATTGCGTATCTCTTCCTACACACCATCGAACCCGCTCAGGCCAAGAGCACACCCTCCGGCAACAACGAGGTTTCGATGGTCTCTCGAATAAGTACTGACCTTCCCTGACCCAGGCGTCGAGCCGCTCGCGACCTGTGCATATCTCGAGGAGCCCAAGCTGTGAAATATCGCTATGCCGAAATGATTTGGAACGAGACCAGGGACGCGGCTGCACAGGGCCGCGTCGCGGTCCTGCCCGTCTCGACACACGAAGACCACGGACCCCACTTGCCGGTCGATACCGATGTAGTCCTGTGCAACGGAATCTGCGAACGCGCTGTCGCGCAAATCCCGCAGCAGGCAGTACTCGCCCCACCCGTATCTCACGGCTACAGCCCGCACCACATGGATTTCCACGGAACTTTGACCATCACCTGGGACACCTTTATCCGCTATGTCAAAGATGTTTGTTGCAGCCTCGCACACCACGGTTTCGAGCGAATCCTGATCGTCAACGGGCATGGCTCCAACACCTCGCCACTCGATCTAGCCGCTCGCCTTTCCATACTCGAATATGAAGGACAAATTCTCTGCGCCTCGGTCAACCACTGGGATTTGCACCGGGCCAAACTCGTCGGCAAGGAGTTGCGCGACTCCGACTACGGCGGCACCTCTCACGCCGGTGAATACGAGACCTCGCTCTACCTGGCGCTCAAACCGGAACTCGTCGAAATGGACAAAGCCGTCGACGAGCGCTCGCCGATGTCGGCGAGTTTCCGCACCGACCTCCTCGCCGGCACCCATCCAGATGGCTCGGGTGCACGCCTGGTACCCTACTGGAGCCAGCAAACCGCCAGCGGCGTGATGGGCGACGCGACCAAGGCCACCATCGCAAAGGGCGAAAAATTTCTGACGGCGGCGACCGAGGGACTCATCGAGTTGATTCTCGAGTTGAAAAACCAGCCCATCCTACCGCGACGCGACCAGCACTGATTGACATGTCTTTCCCTGCTTCATAGCGTTTATCTATCCGCAACCGTTTCTCTGAACAGGAGCCTGCAATGACCAACCAGGAAATGATCGAAGAACTGAAAAATTTCGATACTCCCTCGATCACGAATGTCGTCGCCACCTATCCCGACCACCCACTCTGTCTGGGTCTGTATAATCCCTGGAGCGAAAACTGGTACACCGATCAATCGATCCGCTGCATGTACCCCGAACTCGGCCGCACCGTCGGCTATGCCGTAACCTGCACCTACGGTCTACCCGATCCCAACTACAACGGCGTCACCTTCATGGATGTCCTCGACGCTCTGGACGCTTCACCCAAACCCACGATCTTCGTCTTCGAGCAGAAATTTCCGCCCGAAATCCAGGGCAAGGTCGGCCTGGCCGGCGGTAATATGACTACCGCGATGCAGGCCATCGGCTGCGTCGGCGCAATCTCCAACGGCCCCTCGCGCGACATCGACGAGATCCGACCGATGAAATTCCAGTATATGCTCAGCGGCATCACCGCAGGCCACGGTGCCCAAGCCGTCCACGCGGTCAACGTTCCGGTCTCGGTCGGCGGCATGGACGTGGCCCCCGGCGAGATCATTCATATGGACGAAAACGGCGCCGTCAAATTCCCCGCCGACAAGCTCGAAGCAGTCCTCGATAAAGTCCGCGCCCTGCAAGTAGAAGAGGCCGGACGCATGGCCCAGATGAAAAAGGCCAGCTCCGCCGCCGAACTCCGCGCCATTTTTGGCGGCCATGCCTATGGCGAGGAAGAGGAGACCTAAACCGGCACGACGAAAGTTTTTCGTGCCACCAGTGCAGATTGCACAGACGTGACCTGTCCTGTCAACCGCGCCCTAAGGGCGGGGCGGCCTCTTTCCGCCGCCCCGCAGCACCAAAGTGCAGAGACGACCTAATGCCCTCATCGCTCCCCAAAACCATGCGCGCCATCCTCTGCCACGGCCCCGAAGACTATCGCCTTGAAGAATGCCCGGTTCCCACGCCCGCCCCCGGCGAAATTCTCCTCCGCACCCACTCCGTCGGCATCTGTGCCAGCGACCTCAAATGCTATCTCGGCGCGCCCCTGTTCTGGGGCGACGATCACCGCACTGGCTATTGCCAGGCCCCCGTGATTCCCGGCCATGAATTCGTCGGCGAGGTAGTGGCCCTGAGTCCAGATACCGCGGAGAAGCAAGACCTGACCTTGGGCGATCAGGTCGTATCCGAACAGATCGTCCCCTGCCAGCAATGCCGCTACTGTCGCCGTGGCCATTACTGGATGTGCCAGGTCCACGATATCTACGGGTTCCGTCAGGCCACCTTCGGCGCAATGGCCGAATACGTACGCCTGCCCGTCAACGCTCTCAACTACAAAGTACCGCGCGAAATCTCCACCGCCCACGCCGCCTATATCGAGCCTCTGGCCTGCGGCATCCATGCGGTTCAACGCGGCCAGATCGAGCTCGACCACGTGGTAGTAATTGCCGGAGCTGGGCCGCTGGGGCTGGGTATGATCGCCGCTGCGCGGCTCAAAAACCCGCGCCTGCTCATCGCCCTCGACCTCGATGACAAACGACTGTCGACCGCCCTGGACTGCGGCGCTGACCTGGTATTCAACCCCTCCAGAGTCGATGCCATCGACGCCGTCAACGAACTCACCGAGGGCTACGGGTGCGACGTCTATATCGAGGCCACTGGCCATCCGGCGGCCGTCGAACAGGGCCTGCACATGATCTGCAAATTGGGAACCTTCGTCGAATTCAGCGTGATGCGCGAGCCGGTTACCGTCGACTGGACCATCATTGGCGACACCAAGGAATTGGACCTCCGCGGTGCCCACCTGAGCCCGCACTGTTACCCTATCGCCATCGACATGCTCGCCAAAGGCCGGCTGCCAATGGAAAAAATCATCACTCACCGACTGCCCCTGGAGAATTTCCAGCAGGGCATCGAGCTCGTCGCCGCTGGCGATCGCTCGATCAAAGTATTGCTCGCACCGTGAGTGCCGACGTCATCGGACTCGGTCTCTGCACCGTCGATATGCTCTTCGTCGTCGACGAGCGGCCTGCTTTCGACACGACCATGCGTGCCTCTCAGTACCTGCGCCAGGGTGGAGGACCGGTACCCACAGCGCTGGTAGCCCTGGCACGACTCGGTGCTGCAACGAGCTTCTACGGCAAGATCGGCGACGACCCCGATGGGGATTTCATCCGCGCAGAGTTGGAAGCTGCAGGCGTCGACACCCGCCCCTGTGTCGTAGTACCCGGCGCCCTCTCACGAGTCGCGTTGGTTCTGGTCGAAGCAAATACCGGGGAACGTGGCTTCACCACCCGTCCCGAGAGCTGCTCCGAACTCGGTCCCGACGAGCTCGACCGCGAAACGATAACCAATGCGTCAATTCTCCACCTCGACGATGCCGACCCCGCCTGCATGCAGGCAGCCCGCTGGGCGCGCGAAGCCGGACGCACCGTAGTCTACGACGGCACCTGGCTCCACGACGACCTAGACGAATTTCTGCCGCTGGTCAATGTACCCATCGTCTCTATGCCGATGGTCCGACGCTGGATGCCGAGTGCGACACCCGAGCAAGTCGTCGATCGGCTCTGCGCCTACGGTGCCGAAATGGCCTTCTATACATTGGGAGCAGATGGCACCATCGCCCGCTCGCCCGCAGGCACCTTCACCTATCCGGCCTTTCCAGCCCAAATCGTCGATACCACCGGAGCCGGCGATGCCTTTCACGGCGCCTTTATCTACGGTCTTCTGCAAGATTGGCCCATCCACGAGATCGCCTGTTTTGCCTCGGCTGTGGCCACGCTCAACTGCGGCCACCTCGGCGGCCGCAGCGGCTTGCCCGACCTAGCCGAGGTCGAGTCTTTTATTGCCGAAAACCGCAAGCGATGGGAGGCGGGGATAAAGAGATTAGCATAGCACCCATTTTTCTCCTTGCTCTCGTTACTCATCCTCCTATACTTAACAGACCTTTAGTCTCGTCTACCAGGATTTGTCCATTGATCGACCTCACTGGAAAAGTGGCCCTCATTACCGGTTCGTCGCGCGGCATCGGGCGCGCCTGCGCTCTAGAAATGGCTCGCGCCGGAGCCGATATCTGTATCAATTACCGCTCGCACGCCGAAGAAGCCGAAGCAGCAGCAACGCAAGTTCGAGAATTTGGACGCCGAGCAATCACCGTCGGCTGCGACGTCTCCGATCGACCAGCGGTAGACGCTATGGTTGCAGAAACCATTGCCGAATTGGGACATCTCGACATAGCCGTTGCCAACGCCTACTACTCGAAGCGCGAACCTTTTCTCGAGCTATCGCTGGATGCCATGCGCCAGACCCTGGATGTCACTCTGTGGGGCGCCTTCCACCTGGCCCAGTCCGCCGCACGGCAGATGGAAAGCCAGGGTACGGGAGGCGCACTCCTTTTTATCACTTCGGTCCTGGCCCAGATCCCCGTGCCCACTTCGCTGCCCTACAACACCGCCAAAGCCGGAGTCGAGCACATGTGCGCCACCATTGCTCGCGAGCTGGCCCCGCATAAAATCCGCGCCAATTCCATCGAACCGGGATGGACCGACACCCCAGGCGAGCGACAATTCGCCAGCGAAGAAGAAATTCGCCAGGGCGGCGAACGCCTGCCCTGGGGACGTCTGGCTACCAGCGAGGACATCGCCAGAGCCGCGGTCTTCCTCGCTTCGGACGCGGCCGACTACATTACCGGCACGACCTTGAAAGTCGACGGCGGCTACTCGCTCAATCCACCTTGAGTCGTCGCTCGTGCCATCAGTCCTAGCGAAACCCGAAAGGGTTGCCCATCCTACCAACTCCACAATCCCAACAGATACCGCAGAGACCCTGCCCGAACCATCTTACTCTATCACCAGATGATCGATCCGAACCAAACCACAACATTCGCAATCTCAAATTGAACGGATTCGCATGCCCCTCAAAATCGCCTTTGCCGGCTTCCGCCACGGTCATATTTTCTCTCTCTACGACCTCGCCTCCGCTTCTGACGAACTCGAAATCGTAGCCGCCTGTGAGGGTCACGACCAAACCCGCGCCGAGATCCAGGACAAGGGCACGGCGACGATCACCCATAACCGAGTCGATCAGATGCTCGACGAAGTCGAGTGCGATATTGTCGCTACCGGCACCTACTTCGCCCGCCGCGGCCAGGTATTGATCAAAGCCCTCGAACGCGGCAAACACGTCATCGGCGATAAGCCGCT
>MDTE01024198.1_pt1 | contig 22312 bp, 21 predicted proteins | sample 811231 | NCBI WGS metagenome assembly MDTE01 (sample SAMN05326651, study PRJNA326480) | marine metagenome | isolation source: seawater | place: Indian Ocean: Red Sea | collected 2010 | reverse complement strand
GCAGTTAGTGGATTTTGTTCTATGTTGTTTAAATTATTAGAAGAATCTAGAAATGATGACTCGGATAACAAACCAACCCATTTTGCTGTTATATTTGATTCTGCAAGAAAAAATTTTAGGAACGATATTTATAGTGAATACAAAGCTAATCGATCTGAAGCTCCTGAAGATTTGATTCCTCAATTTGAATATATAAGAAAATCTGTCGAAGCATTTAATTTACCATCTATAGAGTTAACTAATTATGAGGCAGATGATTTAATAGCAACTTATGCAAAAAAAATAATTAAAGCAGGAGCAAAAGTAACAATAATTTCTTCGGATAAAGATTTAATGCAGCTAGTTTCTGATAATATTAGATTATATGACCCGATGAAAAGTAAAGTTTTGGGCGAAAAAGAGGTTATTGAAAAGTTTGGAGTTAAACCCAATCAAGTTATTGATGTTCAGTCATTAGCAGGAGATTCCTCAGATAATATTCCTGGAGTTCCTGGCATAGGAATAAAGACAGCATCTGAACTTATAAATAAATATAAAACTTTAGATATGCTTTTAAAGAAAGCTAAAGAAATTCCCCAAAACAAGAGAAGAGAAACATTATTGGCAAATAAAGATAAAGCGATTTTAAGTAAAAAGCTAGTTACTCTTAAAGATGATGTCCCAGTTAGAGACGATCTTAATAGTTTTATTTTGAAAGATATTCAAAAGGAAAAACTCTACGATTTTTTAAGAGAGATGGAGTTTAATAAATTATTAAGTAGAGCAATAGGTTTTTATGGTGAAGCAGGAAATGAAGAAATTAAAACAATTAGTCATAAACAACAGGTAGATATAATTAATGTTAAAGGCTATGAAAGCATTACTGATGAACGCGCTCTAGATAAATGGTTAAAGATTTTAAAACAACAGTCGGTTATAGCTGTTGATACAGAAACATCTTCACTTAATCCTTTAGAAGCTGAACTTGTTGGTATTTCATTCAGTTATGCGCCAAATAAAGCTTGCTATATACCACTGCTACATAAAAATATTAAAAGTTTAAAAAAAGAAGTAGTGTTAAAAAAAATTAAATCAATTTTAGAAGACCCTAGTATAAAAAAAGTTGGTCAAAATATTAAATTTGATTTTCTTATTCTTAGTCAAAATAATATCGAAATAACTTCCCTGGAAGATACAATGTTAATTTCTTATACATTAGATGCAGGAACCAATAGACATAATTTAGATACGCTTTCTGAAATTCATTTAAATCACAAAACTATCTCTTATAAAGAGTTGGTTGGAACTGGAAAAAATAAATTAAATTTTTCTGACATTGCAATAGACAAAGCCACTGAATACGCAGCGGAGGATGCTGATGTAACGTTAAGACTGTATAATCATCTTAAAGCACGACTTGATGAGGAAAAATTAAATAAAATTTACGAGGATTTTGAAAAACCCATGGTAAAATTGTTATCTAAATTGGAGTTTAATGGTATTAAGGTTGATGACATATATCTTAAAAAACTTTCTAAAAAGTTTGAAGAAAAATTAAAAAAAATAGAAAAGGAAATATATTCAATAGCTGGTAAAGAATTTAACATAGCTTCTCCAAAGCAACTAGGTGAAATAATTTATAATGAACTTAAAATTGCAAAATTAAAGAAAACTAAAAAGGGAAGTTTAGCAACCAGTGCAAATATACTTGAAGACCTTGCTCTTGGAGGACACAAATTTCCTAATTTGGTTTTAGAGTGGAGGCAAATTTCGAAACTTAAAAATACCTATTCAGATGCATTGCAAGATCATATAAGCAAGAAGACAAAAAGAGTGCATACATCTTTCTTATTAGCAGCTACAAATACTGGCAGGTTAGCTTCAAGCGATCCAAATTTACAAAATATTCCAATAAAATCAGAGGAAGGAAAAGAGATAAGAAAGGCTTTTATTGCAGATAAAAAAAATATTTTGATTTCTGCCGATTATAATCAAATAGAAATGAGAATTTTAGCTGATATGGCTGATGTAAAAGAATTAAAAAAAGCTTTTGAAAATAATGAAGATATTCATAGCTTAACTGCGAGCCAAGTTTTTAATGTTCCAATTAATGAAGTCAATGCAGATCTTAGAAGAAAAGCTAAAACAATTAATTTTGGTATTATTTATGGAATTACCCAATATGGATTAGCTAAACAAATTTCGGTATCAAACCAAGAAGCTTTAGATTTTATAAATTCTTATTTTAAAAAATTTCCTCAAATAAAAGACTATATGGAATCAACAGTAAGTGCTTGTAGAAAGCAAGGATATGTAAGTAATATTTTTGGTAGAAGAATTCATCTTAAAGGTATTAATGATAAAAATTTTAGCATAAGAAGTTTTCAAGAACGAGCAGCAATTAATGCTCCAATACAAGGTTCAGCAGCAGATATTATTAGGTTAGCAATGATAAAAATTAATCGACTAATTGAAGAAAATAAAAAATTAAAAACAAAAATGTTGTTACAAATACATGACGAACTGATATTTGAATGCTTAGAAAAAGATGAAGAATATGTAAAAAAAACTATCAAAGAAGCAATGGTATCAATTTCTAAGTCAGAATATCATATGTTTTCAATTCCATTAGAAGTTAACGTAAACTCAGGATATAATTGGGGAGAAGCACACTAATATTCCTTGCACTTGCCCAATTTACGACAATTTAGTATTTCTATATAGGATATATTTTTAGTTATGAGTCACACAGTTGCTTTAGTAGATGATGACAGAAACATACTAACAAGTTTAAGCATGGCTTTAGAGAATGAAGGGTTTAAAGTTCAAACCTATATCGATGCTGAAAGCGCTTTAGTTGGTATTAGTAGAAATCCACCTGATTTGGCAGTTATTGATATTAAAATGCCCAGAATGGATGGAGAAGAGCTACTCAAAAGATTAAGAAAAAAAACCACAATTCCAATATTATTTTTAACTTCCAAGGATGAAGAAGTAGATGAGTTGTTAGGCTTAAAACTTGGAGCAGATGATTTTATTAAAAAATCTGGAGGTTTTTCAATCAAAGTACTAATTGAAAGAATAAGAGTACAGTTAAGAAAAAAAACAAGCAGCGCAGAAGAGTCAAAAAATTTAATTAAACATGGAAAACTTGTACTAGATCCTTCTCAGTTGGAATGTGAGTGGAATGGAAAATCGCTTCCTGAAAAACTTACAACAACAGAATTTTTAATTGTTAAAGAGTTGGCTAAAAGACCAGGAATAATAAAAGAAAGAGCACAATTAATGGACATAGCCTATAAAGATAATAATGATATTGAAGACAGAACTATAGACAGTCATGTAAAAAGAATTAGAAAAAAATTTAAAAAAGTAGACCAAAATTTTTCAGCTATCGAAACAAGATATGGCAGCGGATACAGATGGAATGTTAGTTGATGAAATCAAACTTTATTAGTTCTAGTTCAATTTTAAGAAAATTTTTAATATTTAATTTTTTTGTTTTTTTAGTTTTAGGTATTTTTACTTATCTATATTTAAAGGCTATTGAGCCTAATTTAGTTAAAGATAGATCAAACAAACACGAAAAAATTATAAATAATACTATAGATCATATTAATAGATTAAATATTGAATTAAATAAAGAAGGAGCTACAGAATTTTTGCTATCAACAAGATTTTTGTTTCAAAATTTGGATCGTGTTCAACTATACGATTTAAACTTAAATTTATTAGCTGATACTGACACGTTAGATTTAGCTCAAGATATTTTTCTTCCAAGACAAGATGTTGAAGAAACGTCTATAGATAAGTCCGAAGAAGATTTAAGTATAAAAAAAAATAAAGTTATCAATCAGGCAAAAACATTTAATACAGCTAATTATGTAAAAAATTATTCAGAGCAAAAAAATATTAATACTAAATTAGTAATTAGCGAATCTATAAATAATAACTTTTTTGTAATGACTATAAATTCAGTTAATCTTGATGAGAAGCAAGATGGTTATATCGTTGTTTCTGAAATTGCAAACGATATTTTAGTTGCAGTTGATGAAAGAAGAAACTTTATATTAAGAACAGTTTTTTCAGTAGCGTTAGTAATAATAATTTTTTCAGTTTTTTTAAACAAATATATTTTAAAACCTATAAGATCTTTAGTTCTTTATACTAAAGCAATTAAAGAAAAAGATGTGAAAATAGGAAAACACGAAAAGTATTTTCTTAGAAAAGATGAAGTTGGCCAATTATCTAGATCATTAAACGAAATGACCGAGGATCTTTACAAAAGAATAAATATAGCTGAAACATTTTCTTCAGATTTAGCTCATGAAATAAGAAACCCATTAACTTCTTTAAAAGGCGCATCAGAAGTTTTAGAAAACACTAATGAAAGCGAAAAAAGAAAAAAATTGATAAAAGTTATAAGTCATGATGTAGAAAGAATTGAAAGATTAATTACAGACTACTCTCAAATGTTAAAAGATGAAGCTTCTCTTTCTAGAGCAAAAATGACAAGTATTAATTTATTAAACGTAGTAAATTCTGTTGTGGAAGATTTTAATAGTGATTTGTTGAACTCAAATAAAAATATAAAAATAAATGTAAATAATTCCAAATTAAACGGATCCAATCTGAAGGTTTTAGGAGTGGAAAGTAAACTTGAACAGATCCTTGCAAATTTATTGGATAATGCAATTTCTTTTAGTCCTCCCAATAGCAAGATTTCGGTATTCTGCGATGTTATTAAAACTAATGCCCAACTGATTATTGAAGATGAGGGCCCAGGATTTAATGAAAAAAATATTGATAAGATTTTTAACAGATTTTATAGCAATAGACCTGAAAAATTCGGGGAACATTCTGGATTGGGGCTAAATATTGTAAAAAATATTATTGAACTTCATGGGGGTTCGATTATGGCCTCTAATAAGAATGGTAATAGAGGCGGCGCAAGAATTGAAGTGCTCCTACCAATTAGTAAATGACTAAAACTATCAATGAGTTGATAATTTTATATTAACTTGTTAAATAGAAGAAAATTATGTCAAAAGATTTTAAAGTAAAAGATATTAACCAAGCAGATTTTGGAAGAAAAGAAATTGTAATAGCCGAAAGTGAAATGCCAGGTCTAATGGCATTACGCGCAGAATACAAAGGTAAGAAACCTCTTAAAGGAGCTCGTATTCTAGGGTGCCTTCATATGACGATACAGACAGCCGTTTTAATCGAAACGCTAGTCGAATTAGGCGCTGATGTGCGGTGGTCTTCTTGTAATATTTTTTCTACACAGGATCATGCTGCTGCAGCCATAGCTAAAGTTGGAATACCAGTTTATGCATGGAAAGGTGAAACAGAAGAAGAATATTGGTGGTGTATAAAACAAACTATAGAAGCCAAAAAAAATTGGAAACCTAACATGCTTTTAGATGATGGTGGTGATCTAACAGCTTTAATGCATAAAGAATATAAGAACCTCCTTAAAGAAGTTAAGGGACTTTCTGAGGAAACCACAACGGGAATTAAAGCTCTAAAAAAAATGGAAAAAGAGAAGATACTTTTAGTTCCAGCAATTAACGTAAATGATTCCGTAACTAAATCAAAATTTGATAACTTGTATGGATGTAGAGAAAGTTTAGTTGATGGAATAAAAAGAGCTACAGATGTTATGATGTCTGGCAAAACTGCAATAGTTGCTGGCTTTGGTGATGTAGGCAAAGGTAGTGCTGCTTCACTTAGACAAAACGGAGCTAGAGTATTAGTAACAGAAGCTGATCCTATTTGTGCCCTTCAAGCTGCTATGGAGGGATACAAAGTAGTTTTAATGGATGAAGCAATAGGAGATGCAGATATAGTAGTAACAGCAACTGGCAATAAAGATATTGTTACAGCTGATCACATAAGAAAAATGAAAGATCGTTCCATACTTTGTAATATCGGCCACTTTGATAATGAAATTCAAGTTGACGCTCTTAAAAACTATAAATGGACTGAAATAAAACCTCAAGTCCACGAAATAGAACTTCCAGATAAAAAAAAAATATTACTTTTAGCAGAAGGAAGATTAGTAAATTTGGGATGTGCAACGGGTCATCCAAGTTTTGTTATGAGCGCTTCCTTTACTAATCAAGTTATAGCTCAGATAGAACTATGGAAAAATTCTTCAAAGTATGAAAAAAAAGTTTATGTACTACCTAAACATTTAGATGAAAAAGTTGCGATGCTCCATTTAAATAAAGTTGGTGCAAAATTGACTAAACTTTCAAAGGACCAAGCCGACTACATCAGTGTTAATGTTAAAGGACCGTTTAAACCTGATAGTTATCGCTACTAATAATTAGTAGTTTGATGGAATTGAGATCAATAAAAGATACAAAAAATTTTTCAGAAAAGATTTCTAAAATAATAAAAGCTGGAGATGTAGTTTTTCTAAAGGGGGAAATAGGAGTAGGAAAAACAACATTTGTTCGTTTTTTAATCAATCATCTTGAAGTTGAAAATAAAATTAAAAAAAGCGATATATTAAGCCCTACATTCAATATAGTTTATGATTACGACATAGGTAAAATAAAAGTTCATCATTATGATTTATATAGGCTAAAAAATCATAAAGATATTATGGAATTAGGAATGTTTGATACTTCAAAAGATCACATCAAAATTGTTGAATGGCCAGAACTTATCAAGTTAAAACCAAAAAATAGAATTGATATTTCATTTCATTATTTAAAATTAGAAAATTCTAGGAAAGTTAAAATTACTGGATTCGGAAAGTGGAAAGATTACAAATTTAATGAAATCTAAAATACTGCCAATAGCAGGAGATGCTTCGTTTAGAACATTTTATAGACTCACCTCAAAAAAAAAGAAGAGTAAAATAATTGTTGTAGCGAAAAAAGAGAAATATAAAAATTTAGTTGCATACACTGCTATAAATAGATTTTTAAGAAATCATGGTATATTGGCACCTAAGCTCTATGATTATAATTTTAACAAAGGCATAATTATTATTGAAGATTTTGGAAATTCATCAATTTATGACACCTTATTAAAAAGGAAAAACAAATTATTAATTTATAAAAAACTCATAGATTTACTTTTAAGAATACAAAAAATTGAACCAAAATTTAAAATTAAAAATATTAAAAATAATTCACACTTAATTTATAAATATTCTAAAAAATATTTGCATAAAGAATCAGATTTATTCTTTGATTGGTATTTACCTCAGCTTATAGGTAAAAAAAAGTCTATAAATCTTAAGAATAAGGGAAAAAAAATTTTATCAAAACTGTACAATAAATTAAATTTTCCTAACTGCTGCTTTGTTCATAGGGATTATCACTCACAAAACTTAATAAAAGTGGGAAAAAAAATCGGAATAATTGATAGTCAAGATGCATTAATTGGAAATCCTGCATACGATTTAGTTTCACTTATTGATGACGTAAGAATAAAAACTACCAGAAAATTGAAAAAGCAAATTCTTAATTATTATTTAAAAAAAAATACTACAATTTCTAAAAAAGATTCAAATAAATTTTTAGAGGATTTTGACATACTTTCTATCCAAAGAAATCTTAAAATAATTGGGATTTTTTCAAGGCTTTTTAAAAGGGATAAAAAAAAAAAATATTTAAAATTTATTCCCTACGCTTGGGATTTAATTGAACAAAGAATAAGCAGAGAAATATTTTTAGATTTAAAGAAAATTCTTGATAAAAATATTTCTAAAAAACAAAGAAATAAAAAATATTAAAATGAAAGTACCGGTACTTTTTCCGAAGATTTTTGATTATCCTTTTACTTATAAGAGTAAAATTTCTGAAAAATTGAATTCAGGTGATTTTGTGAAAGCTCCTTTTGGTTCGAGCGAAATTACAGGGGTTGTTTGGCCTTACGAACAAAAAACAGAAAAAAATTTTAAGATAAAAGAAATTTCAAGAAAAATTAATATTGAAAATCTTAATCCTTCAATGATTTCATTTATATCATGGTTTTCAAAATATAATTTAGTTCCATTGGGTATGGTTTTACGAATGTCACTATTAAATAAAAATGTTGTCGAAAAAAATTTTACTAGAGAGTTTGCTAAATTTAATATTATAAAAAAAAAAAATACATTTTTATTAAATAAAGAACAAAAAAAATCATTAAATTTTATGAGAAGTGTTGGCAACAATCATAATGTTGTAGTTTTAGAAGGAGTTACAGGTTCTGGGAAAACTTTAGTTTATTTTAATAGAATTAAAGATTTAATTGATAACGGATTTCAGGCATTAATATTACTTCCTGAAATTGCACTTACTGATCAGTTTAGAAGACGTTTCAAAGAATTTTTTGGCGCCGAGCCAGCAACCTGGCATTCAAAAACTACTAAAAAAAATAAATCAATAATTTGGAAAGGAGTAATAGAAAATAAAATTAAAATAGTCATTGGCGCTAGATCATCTCTTTTTTTACCATTTAAAAATTTGGGGATTATAATTGTTGATGAAGAGCATGACTCGTCTTATAAACAAGATGAAGGCGTTTCCTACAACGCTAGAGATATGGCAATTACAAGAGCCTCTTTAGAAAAAATTCCTATAAATTTAGTAACTTCAATTCCTTCAATAGAAACTTATAATAATATTATTAACAAAAAATATTATGTAACTAAATTAAAAAAAAGATACAAAGAAGCATCTTTGCCAAATATTAAAGTGATTAATTTATATTCTGAAAATTTAGGAAAAGAAAATTGGATAGCAAAAAAAACGATAAATAGTGTAAATGAGTATTTAGAAAAAGGTGATCAAGTTCTATTTTTTTTGAATAGAAGAGGTTATTCACCTTTTGTAATTTGTAAAAAATGTAAATATAAATTTGAATGTCCAAATTGTGCGATTAATTTAAATTTTCACAAAAAATTAAATAAATTAATTTGCCACTACTGTGGTTACAAATCCTTGCTAAAAAGAATTTGCAAAGATAATAAAGAATGTGATTTATTATTTTGCGGTCCTGGTGTAGAAAGAATTTTTTCCGAATTAAAAAAAATATATCCAAATAAAAAAATAGAAATATTTTCTAGTGATACTTTAAAAAAAGAAGTTAATAGCAATCTTATTAAAAAAATTGAAAATAAAAAAGTTGATATTTTGATAGGAACCCAATTATTATCCAAAGGTTTTCATTTCCCAAAATTAAATTGCATAGTTGTTGTTGATGGAAACTTTACGTCCCACGGGTATGATCTCAGATCTGCAGAAAAAAATGTTCAATTATATCATCAGTTGGCAGGACGAGCAGGTAGAGAAGGAAAAAAATCTACCATTTATTTTCAAACGTATACACCCGATGATGAAATTTTGTTAAATATATCAAAAAATGATCCTCAGGCATTTTTACATAAAGAACTTTTGTTAAGAAAAGAAAAAAAACTTCCTCCATTTTACCGTTTAATTTCGCTAATTATTTCTGGCAAAAGTGAATTATTAATCATGAAATATGCCACAAACATTAAATCAAAACTTCCTAGAATTAACGAAGTTAATATTTTAGGACCCGTTATTGCACCAATTAGTAAATTAAGAAAAAAATATAGATGTAGAATTTTAATCAGATATCCAAAAAATTTGTTTATACAGAAATATTTATCTCAATCTTTGAATAAAATTAAAATTATATCAGGAATAAAACTGGAGGTTGATGTCGACCCAATTAATTTCAGTTAAACAAAGGATTTATCGATTTAAAGAAGACAAAAAGATACAATAGAAAATGTTGAATTTACTAATATAATCTCATACAAAACTATTCTTTTAGGAGCAAAAATTGAGTTCAAAATCGACATTTTCAAATTCTACAGCTAAGAGTTATGCTTTAGCTCTTTATGAACTGTCAAAAGAAAGTTCAGAATTAGATAAAGTTGAATATGGAATCAAAAGCTTGAGGAAATTATTGAATGACAGTTCTGATTTTAAAGAAATGATCATGAGTCCAACAGTCACTAAAGAGGATAAAAAAAATGTTATTTCTATAATAGCTGATAAAAATCAATTTTCAGAAACTTTAAAAAAATTTTTAGGTTTTGTTGCAATCAAAAACAGGTTGTTTTTTTTAAGTAAAATCACTGATAGCTTTTTAAATTTAATTTCGGATAACAAAGGAGAACTAAAGGCAAAACTTACATCTTCGAAAAAATTATCGGTGCAAGAAAAAGAAATCATACAAAGTGAACTATCAAAAGATTTTAAGTCTAAATTGAATATAGACTACACATATGACCCCAATTTAATAGGTGGACTAATCATTCAAGTCGGTAGCGTTATGGTAGACACTTCAATTAAAACAAAACTAATAAAATTAGAAAAAAATATGATAGAGGCATAACATGCAAATTAATCCTTCAGAAGTTACAAAAATTTTAAAAGAACAAATAAAAAAATTTGGAGAAAAGGCAGAGGTGTCAGAAGTAGGTCAGGTGCTGTCAGTCGGTGATGGTATTGCTAGAGTTTATGGATTGGATAATGTTCAAGCAGGAGAAATGGTAGAACTTACTAACGGAATAAAAGGTATGGCTTTGAATTTAGAAAATGACAATGTGGGTGTAGTAATATTTGGAGACGATAGATCAATCAAGGAAGGAGATGTTGTTAAAAGAACGGGAGCGATAGTAGATGCACCTGTCGGAAAAAATTTATTGGGTAGAGTAGTTGATGCATTAGGGAATCCTATAGATGGCAAAGGTGATTTAGATAAAAAAATAGTGAGAAAAAGGGTTGATGTAAAAGCGCCTGGAATTATTCCTAGACAATCAGTAAATCAACCTATGCAAACTGGACTGAAAGCAATTGATAGTTTAATTCCGATTGGAAGAGGTCAAAGAGAATTAATAATTGGCGATAGACAAACAGGAAAAACTGCCGTAGCCATAGACACAATAATCAATCAAAAAGAAATAAATAAATCAGGCGAAGAAAAAGAAAAACTTTATTGTATTTATGTTGCAATAGGACAAAAGAGATCAACAGTAGCTCAAATCGTAAAATCATTAGAAGATGCTGGCGCAATGGAATATACTACGATCGTTTCTGCAACAGCTTCAGATCCAGCGCCACTTCAATTTTTAGCTCCCTACACAGGTTGTACAATGGGTGAATATTTTAGAGATAATGGTATGCATGCTTTAATTATTTATGATGATTTATCTAAACAAGCTGTGGCTTATAGACAAATGTCTCTTTTATTAAGAAGACCTCCGGGCAGAGAAGCTTATCCAGGAGATGTATTTTATTTACATAGCAGATTACTAGAAAGAGCAGCAAAACTTAATGATGATAAAGGTGGAGGGTCTTTAACTGCACTTCCTATTATTGAGACGCAAGCAGGTGACGTTTCTGCTTACATCCCAACAAATGTAATTTCAATTACTGATGGGCAAATTTTTTTAGAAACTGAATTATTTAATCAAGGAATACGTCCTGCCGTAAATGTTGGATTGTCTGTATCTAGAGTAGGTTCGGCCGCACAAACAAAAGCTATGAAAAAAGTAGCTGGTTCAATAAAATTGGAGTTAGCGCAATATAGAGAAATGGCAGCATTTGCTCAATTTGGTTCTGATTTAGACGCTTCTACACAAAAACTTTTGAACAGAGGTTCAAAACTTACTGAGCTTTTAAAGCAAGATCAATATTCTCCAATGGATGTTGCTCAACAAGTCATTGCAGTATTTTCAGGTGTAAGAGGTTTTTTGGATAATGTTGAGTTGGTTAATATAAAAAATACTGAAAAAAAAATTTACGAAAGAGTTAAATCTTCTAATCCAGAAATTATTGATAGCATTAATAACACAGGAAAATTAGAAGAAGAAATAGAGAAAAAATTGATTTCAGTTATCGAAAAATTTAAAAAAGAAAATAAATAAACTTATGCCTAGTTTAGATGATTTAAAAAAAAGAATTTCTAGTGTTAAATCAACACAAAAAATTACAAAAGCCATGAAGATGGTAGCTGCAGCCAAGCTGAGAAAAGCTCAAGAAAATGCAGAGAAAGGTAGACCATTTTCTGAGAAAATGAATAATATAATTCTTAACTTAAGCAATTCAATTTCGGATAAAGAAAATGCCTCTAAATTTCTAGTTGGCACTGGAAAGGACAACGTTCATTTGTGCGTAGTTATTACTGCTGATAGAGGTCTTTGCGGCGGGTTTAATACAAATATATGTAAAAAGGCCAAAAATGATTTTGATAAAATTCTAAAACAAGGAAAAACACTTAAAATTCTCACAGTAGGATCAAAGGGTCATGATCAACTAAAAAGAACATACGGAAGCTATGTTATTGAAAAGATTAATTTTAAAGGTTTAAAAAAAATTACATACAAGGAAGCGGAAGAAATAGGAAAGAAAATAATAAAACTATTTAATGAAAATCGATTTGACGTATGTAAAATATATTATAATAAATTTAAAAATGTCATTACACAAATTCCTCAGGCACAACAAATAATTCCCATTGAAAATATAAAAAAAGATGAAAAAAAAATAGAAAATTTTTATGAATTTGAACCAGAAGAAAATGAAATATTAAATGACCTCCTTCCTCGCAATATTTCAACTCAAATATTCAAAGCTATTCTTGAAAATGCCGCCAGTGAACAAGGTTCCAGAATGACCGCCATGGACAACGCTACAAGAAATGCAGGAGAGTTAGTTGATAAACTAACAATAACCTATAACAGAAGTAGACAAGCAGCAATTACAAAAGAGCTTATAGAAATTATATCTGGAGCGGAAAGTTTATAATATTTATGGCAAATAAAATTGGAAAAATCACTCAAGTAATTGGCGCTGTAGTAGATGTGCAATTCGAAGGACAATTGCCGGAAATATTAACTGCATTGGAGTGCAATAACTCTGGTAGCAGACTTGTCTTGGAGGTGGCGCAGCATTTAGGAGAAACTGCAGTTAGAACAATAGCAATGGATAGTACTGAAGGTCTTAAAAGAGGAGACAAGGTTACTGATACTGGATCTCCGATTAAGGTTCCAGTAGGACCGGAAACTTTAGGAAGAATAATCAATGTTATAGGAGAACCTATAGACCAAAAAGGTAAGGTATCAACAAAAGAAAGCTGGCCAATACACAGAGCAGCCCCAAAATTTACAGACCAATCCACTGAGACAGAAATATTAGTAACAGGAATAAAAGTTGTAGACTTGTTAGCACCTTACTCCAAGGGTGGAAAAATAGGACTTTTTGGTGGAGCAGGAGTTGGAAAAACAGTAATTATTATGGAATTAATAAACAATATAGCTAAAGCTCACGGTGGTTTTTCTGTTTTTGCAGGAGTAGGAGAAAGAACAAGAGAAGGAAATGATTTGTATCATGAAATGATTGAGTCTGGCGTAATTAAACCTGATGGAAAAGGATCTAAAGCTGCCCTTGTCTATGGTCAAATGAATGAACCTCCAGGAGCAAGAGCAAGAGTTGGTTTAACAGGATTAACAGTAGCAGAATATTTTAGAGACAAAGAAGGCCAAGATGTTTTATTTTTTGTTGATAATATATTTAGATTTACTCAAGCAGGTTCAGAAGTTTCTGCGCTTCTAGGAAGAATACCTTCAGCTGTAGGATATCAACCAACTTTAGCTACTGATATGGGAAATTTACAAGAAAGAATTACTACTACTAACAAAGGTTCAATTACATCAGTTCAAGCAATTTATGTACCTGCGGACGATTTAACTGACCCTGCCCCAGCAACGTCTTTTGCACACTTAGACGCAACAACTGTATTATCCAGACAGATCGCCGAGCTAGGGATATATCCTGCAGTTGATCCACTTGACTCCACTTCAAGAATTTTAGACCCAAGAATAGTTGGTGATGAGCATTATAGAGTTGCCAGAGAAGTTCAAAAAATATTACAAACTTATAAATCACTACAAGATATAATTGCTATTTTAGGTATGGACGAACTCTCAGAAGAAGATAAATTAACGGTTGCTAGAGCTAGAAAAATTCAAAGATTTTTGTCACAACCATTTTTCGTGGCAGAAGTTTTTACGGGTTCACCCGGCAAACTTGTAGACTTAGAAGCAACTATCAAGGGTTTTGATGCTATATGTAAAGGCGAATATGATCATTTGCCTGAAGCAGCATTCTATATGGTTGGTACTATAGAGGAAGCTGTTGAAAAAGCAGAAAAAATGGCCAAAGAAGCGGCGGCTTAATGGAAGAAAGTTTCAAGCTCGAAATTATAAGTCCAGAAAAAATTATTTTTTCTGATAGCACAAAAATGACAGTTTTACCTTCATATGAGGGAGAAATGAGCATTCTTAAAAATCATATTTCAATTATAACTTTTTTAAGACCAGGAATAATTAAAGTTCAAAAAAAAGCAGAAGATTTTGATAATTTTTTTGTTCAAGATGGAACAGTAGAATACTTCAATAACAACTTGGTTGTTCTTTCTGCTTCTGCAATTAACTTAAAAGATTTATCCAAAGAATTTTTAGAAAATTTAAATAAAGATGTTGAAGAAAAACTTAAAAATAAAGAAATTACTGATCACGATCGTTACGTTCTCCACCATAAGCTTGATGTAATTAAGGATATAAGAGTCTAGTTAAGACTTAAAGAATTTAATTCTTTTTTTAACTTTTTGTATAGTTCAACTTTAAAATCAACAGCAATAATAGGGAGATTTGAAATTTCAACCCACTTCCAGTCTAAAAATTCTGGATTTTTAGTTTTTACGTTAATTTCATCATATTTTCCAACAAACTTCATGACAAACCATTTTTGTTTTTGACCTCTATATTTACCTTCTAAAACTTTACCCAGAAGATTTTCGGGTAAATAGTACTCTAGCCAACTATCTAATTCTTTTATTAATTTTACAGATTTTATTCCAGTTTCTTCTTCAAGTTCTCTTTTAGCAGCTTCTAAAAAACTTTCGTTTTGTGTGACTCCTCCCTGAGGCATTTGCCAAAAATTTTTTGGATTATCTATTCTTTTTCCTACAAAAACTTCATTTTTATCATTTAACAGAATTATTCCTACTCCAATTCTTAATGGTAGTTCTTTTTTATTAATCATTAAGTTTATCCATTAAGGAGATTTATTGCATAATTTAATTGATTATCTGTGGCAGAGTTAATTACAAATTCCTCACCCTCTTCTTCTACTTTAATATCAGGTATAATCCCAACTTCTGAAATTGATTTGCCAGAAGGCAGATAATATTTAGATACCGTTAACCTTATAGCTCCTTTATTTTTTAAAGGAATAATTGACTGAACTGATCCTTTTCCAAAAGTAGCTTCACCTAATAATACAGCTCTTTTGTGATCTTGTAACGCTCCTGCCACGATTTCAGAAGCAGATGCAGATCCATTATTGATTAAAACTATTAAAGGTTTTCCATTAATTTTATCACCCTTTTTTGCAAAAAATTTTCTATTTTCTCTAGTTTTTCTTCCTTTGGTAGAGACTATTTCTCCATTATCTAAAAAGAAATCAGAAATTTTTATAGCTTGAGATAGTAGGCCTCCAGGATTATTTCTTAAATCAAGAATATAACCAACCAGCTTTTTATTTTTTTCTATTTTGGAAATTTCTTTTTTTAACTGATTGCCACTATTTTCGTTAAATGCTCTTAATCTTAAATAGCCTACTTTATCATCTACCATTTTAGAGACTACAGATTTTATTTCAATAATTTCCCTTTTAATTTTAAAAATTTTTGCTTTTCGCAAATTTTTTCTTCTCACAGTAATTTCAATTGATGTACCAACCGGACCTCTCATTAAGTTAACAGCCTCCATAAGAGATTTTCCCTGGACCTGTTCTCCATTAATTCTAACAATATAATCTCCTGCTTTAACTCCAGCTCTTGACGCAGGAGTATCATCAATTGGACTTATAACTTTTACAACACCAGCTTCCATAGTTACCTCTATTCCCAATCCACCAAATTCACCACTAGTTTCTGTTTGAGATTCTTCAAAAATTTTTGGATTCATGTAAGCAGAATAAGGATCAAGAGATTGAAGAACACCATTTATTGCTGCATCCATTGTGTCAGCTTGATCAATTTCATCTACATATTCACTTTGTATTTTTTCTAAAACCTCACTAAATAAATCAATTTTTTTATAAAGTTTATCTAAATTTTCTGAATAAGCATTGTCTGTAAAATTTAAAAAAAATATTAACCCAATAATTTGAATATATTTAAAATAATTTTTTTTTCTCATAATGTTACTCTTTCTTTCGGAATTAATTCAGACCACATACTTTCCAAATTGTAAAACTTTCTTTTTTCTGGATGAAAAATGTGAATAATAATGTCTACAGCATCAATTAATTTCCAATCGGCACTATCTCTACCTTCTAATCGACAGTTATCAACCCCTTTTTTTTTAAGCTTATCAATTAATATTTCCGAAAGAGCTTGAATATGTTTTGAGGAATTGCCGCTAGCTATTATCATATAATCAGCGATTGATGTTTTGTCTTTTAAATTAATGGATTCTACTTCTGTAGCTTTATTATCGTTTAGAATATCCTCTATTTCTTTTTTAAGTTCACTTATTTTGGTTATTTGCATAAAAATTTATGTTACCAAAATTTTCTAATTAATGAAGATGAAATATTTATTATCTTTGAGTTTATGTATATTAGGTCTTTTTTATTAAGGATATTAGTAGCAGTCGAAATAAAAGAATAATTTTTTCTTGGAAAAACAACAATTTTTGCAAACTGTGGTATTTGTTTCCAATTTTTCCATTTATGAAATTTTTTTAAATTGTCAGATCCCATTAGAAAAAAGAGATTTGCTTTTGTTTCTTTTTTTATATGATTAAGCAAATTATAAGTATCCGTTGATCTAATTTTATCATCAAAATACTTAACAAAAATTTTTTTGTTCTTTTTTGTGATTTCTTTTGATAGTTTTATTCTTTCATTTAATTTTAAATACGGTTTTTTTTTAAGTGGATTTTTTTTAGTAACAACCCAAAAAATTTTTTTTAATTTTAATTTTTTTATTGCAGTTTCTGAAATATATAAATGTCCTTTGTGTGGCGGATCAAAAGTTCCTCCCAAAATTCCAATTTTAATATAATTTTTTCTTTTGTTTATTTTCAAAAGTTATTTCCTTATTTGACCTTTACCCTCCAAAATATATTTGTAGGTAGTAAGTTGATTTAATCCGATGGGACCTCGCGGATGAAGTTTATTTGTTGATATACCAACTTCTGCTCCGAATCCAAACTCTCCACCATCAGCAAATTGTGTCGAAGCATTATGAACAGCTATGGCGCTATTAATATTTGATAGAAATTTTTTAGCAGTTTTTTTATTTTTAGTTATTATGGAATCTGTATGAGAAGATCCATATTTATTTATATGATTTATTGCTTCTTCCACGCCATTTACACTTTTTACTGAAATCGTTGGAGAAAGATATTCTGTTTTCCAATCTTTCTCTGTTGCTATTCTAATTTTATTAGAAAAAAATTTTTTTATCATTTTATCACCTGCAATTTTACATCCAAGCTCGCTTAATTGATTTAGTATTGGCTTGCAATGAGTTTTTAAACATAATTTATCTATCAATAAAGTTTCAGCAGCTCCACAAATACTTACATTTCTCATTTTTGAATTTTTTACGACTTTAATTGCTGTATTTAAATCTGCTTCCCGATCTATAAAAACATGACATAAACCTTCATAATGTCCGACAATTGAAACTGAAGATTTTTTTAAGACTTTTTTGACAAGATTTTTTCCTCCTCTAGGAATAATTAAATCTACATAATTTTTCATACTAGATAAAAGATAGTCAACATGTCGTCTTTCTCTACTTTTAACAAATTGCACGCAATTCTCATTATATTTTTTCTTTTTTAGAGCCTTCCTAAAAAGTTTAGCTAAAATTTTATTGGAATTAAATGCTTCTGATCCTCCGCGTAATATTACTACATTACCACTCTTAAAACATAAAGCAGAAACATCCGAAGTAACATTTGGTCTACTTTCGTAAATTATACCAATAACACCAATAGGTATGGATACTTTTTTTATAATTAAACCGTTTGGTCTTTTCCAAGAAGACAAAGTTTTACCTGAAGGATCTTTAAATTTTACTATTTCATTTATTGAATTTATAATTTGTGAAATTTTTTTTCTATCCAGTTTAAGTCTGTTAATCATGCTTTCTTTAATTTTTTTAGATTTTGCTCTCAACAAATCTTTTTTGTTCGCATTTAAAATTGACTGTTCATTGGCTTTTAAATATTGACTAAATTTTTTTAAAACTGCGTTCTTCTGATTGATATTTAATTTTGATAAATCCTGCGAAGCAAGTTTTGCTTTTTTACCAATTTTTTCCATAAATAAATCTTTACGCATTTTATACTTTCACTAAATCATCTTTGTGTATGATTTCCTCTCTACTAGAATATCCTAATATATTTTTTATTTTGCTACTATGTGAACCTTTTACTTTTTCAATTTCTTTTGAAGAAAAAGATGTTAGTCCTCTGGCACATTCATTATTGTTTTGATCCTTCACTAAAATATGATCTCCTTTTTCAAAAGACCCATTAATTTGCTTAATACCAGCTGGTAATAAACTTTTTCCATTGTTTATTGCTTTTATTGCTCCTTGATCAATAATAACTTCTCCTTTGGGAGCTATAGATCCTATTATCCATTGTTTTCTGGCATCTAGTTTAGAAATTCTTGGCAAGAACCAAGTGCATTTTTTTCCTTCTAATATTTTTTTTATTGGGTTTTTATGATTTCCATTTGCTATAACCATATAACATCCTGACAGCTGACATATTTTAGCAGCATCAATTTTTGTTTTCATGCCTCCAGAACCATATAAATTTTCTGCTCTAGTTGCATATTTTAATATGTTTTCATCTACTTTGTTTACAGTTTCAACTAACTTTATATTTTTATTTTTTTTTGGATTGTCAGTAAAAAGACCATCAACATCAGAAAGTAAAATTAAACAATCGGCACTAATTATTTGAGATACTCTTGCAGCAAGCCTATCGTTGTCACCGTACTTTATTTCCGTAGTAGCTGTTGTATCATTTTCATTTACAACAGGCACAATGCCCATATTTAGCAAGTTATCAATGGTTCTTCGTGCATTTATTGATCTTCTCCTTTGTTCGGTATCATCTAGAGTAAGTAGAATTTGGGATATTTTTATTTTATTTTCATCAAAAGTTTTTTTATAAAAATTCATTAATTCAATTTGTCCGATAGATGCAACAGCTTGACTTTTGTCAACTTTTAAACCATTTTTTTTAATTTTAAGATATTCGCAACCTAAAGCAATTGCTCCAGATGATACTATTACAACTTGTTTTTTTTTATTGATAAGATTTTTAATATCTTTTGCGAATTGTTGAAGCCATTTTTTTTTAGGTTTACCTTTTTCGTCTACTAGAATTGTAGATCCAATTTTAATTACTATTTTTTTAAATTTGTTAATGTACATATCTAATTAAAGCCTTTTTAATATCTATTATACCTTTATGTTTTAGAGCAGATATTTTGTAGATTTTCCTTTTTATTTTTTTACTGAAAACATCTATTTTTTGGTTAATTTCTTCATTGCTAATCATATCTATTTTATTAAAGACAATTATCTCACTTTTTTTTGCAAGCTTATCGCTATATTTAAAAAGTTCTTCTTTAACTTTAGTGTAATTTTCAATCAAATTGTCATTAGTAATATCGATCAAATGTAAAATATTTTTACATCTTTCTATGTGTCTTAAAAATTTATCACCAAGACCAATTCCCTCATGAGCTCCCTCAATTAGACCTGGTATGTCTGCTAAAGTAATTTCTTTGTTATTATAGTTAGCTACACCAAGATTAGGATTAATAGTTGTAAAAGGATAATTTGCAATCTTTGGTTTTGCGCTGGTAAGAACGGATAATAAACTAGATTTTCCTGAGTTTGGCATTCCAACTATACCAATGTCGGCTATGACTTTAAGTTGTAACCAAATCCAAAAACTTTCCCCTTTATTCCCGTCAGTTTTTTTTCTTGGAGTACGATTTGTAGAACTTTTAAATCTTACATTACCTAATCCCCCTTTACCTCCGTTGGCAATTACTATTTTTTGTTCAGACTTTGTTAAATCTTCAATTAAAGTATTATTATCTTCCTCAAAAATTTGAGTACCTATCGGAACTTTTAAGATTAAATCTTTTCCACCTTTTCCAGTTTTTTTCTTCCCCATTCCATTTTGACCTCTTTCAGCTTTAAAATGCTGTTTAAATCTGAAATCAATAAGTGTATTTAAATTTGCATCAGCAACTAGAATTATTGATCCACCGTTACCTCCATCACCACCATCGGGTCCACCATATTCGATGAATTTTTCTCGACGAAAACTGGCAGATCCTGAACCACCATACCCTGCTTCAACAAATATCTTTGCTTGATCTAAAAATTTCATAAATAAAAAATAGTAAATTAATTTTTAATTTATAAGGGATTAGCTGGGGATGACAGATACAAAAGTTCTGTTTAGTTTTGATTTTTTAAATTGGACTTTTCCTTTTGCCAAAGAGAATATTGAATGGTCTTTTCCCATGCCAACATGTTCGCCAGGATGGATTTTTGTACCCCTTTGTCTTACGATTATATTTCCAGGTAGCACCAATTGGCCTGCATATCTTTTAACCCCTAGGCGTCGCCCAGCACTATCCCGTCCATTTCGCGATGATCCACCTGCTTTTTTTGTTGCCATAAATTAATATCCTAGTTTTATAGTATCACTTTTTTTTTGTTGTTAAAGGTTTCTTTTTAATTTCCTTTTTTTTAGGATTGTCGCCAATTTTTTTTGCTTTCGCTTGCATTTTTTTTATTGGTTTTACATTTTGTTCTTTTTTAGCTTTTTGTATTTGCTCTTCTCTCTGTTTATCACCTTTTACTATTTCTTTAGTTAATTTTTTTTGTGGGCTCGCTTCTGCAATTACTTTTCCATCTTTAGAAAAAATTTTTGTTATTCTAATTAAAGAGATTGGTTGTCTATGTCCGTACTTTTTTCTTGAGTTTTTTCTTCTTCTTTTTTTGAAAACTAGAATAGTTTTATTTTTTGTATTTTTTAAAATTTTTGCTTCAACTTTAGCACCTTGAATATGTGGATTGCCGATCTCAGTAGTTTTGTCGTCGTTTAAGAAAAGAACGTTTTTAAATTCTACTGTTTTGCCTTCTTGGTCATTAAGTCTTTCAATCTTAAGGATTTCACTTGCTGAAACCTTGTATTGCTTACCACCTGTTTGAATAACTGCGAAAGACATTGTTTTAATTTCATATTTGGAAATATGGGGAATATAGCTTTCTAACTTGCCATGTCAAGTTATTACAGTCATTAAAAACCGTCTTTTAAATCTCTAACTTTCCTAAAAACTTTGAAATCTTCCTCATTTTTCATATTTAGTTTAGCTTTTAGGTCATTTTGATCACATCTTAGAAAAATGTTTGATTTTAATTCTTCTTCAAGATTAGAAGGAATTGTTGGTAAATTTTTTGAACGAAGTTTTTTAATTTCTGCAAATTTTTTTTCCAAATCAAGGTTATTGTTATCATACTTCATACAAAACTCTGCATTTTTGTAAGTATATTCGTGACCACAATAAATTTGCGTATCTTTAGGAAGCTTTTTAATTTTGTTTAGTGAATCTAACATTTGTTTATGATCTCCCTCAAAAATTTTACCGCAACCTAAAGAAAATAACGTATCTCCAGTAAATACAATTTTCTCTTTTTCAAAAAAAAAACATATATGACCCAAAGTATGTCCTGGAATGTGAAATATTTTTACAGTTGAGCTTCCAAAATTCCAAGATTCCTTATCCTTAACAGTTATATCAATACCTGGTATTCTGTGTTTGTCTCCTTCAAATCCCAAAACTTTTGCATTGTACGTTTTTTTCAATTCAATATTTCCTCCTATATGATCAAAATGGTGATGAGTATTTAATATATAATTTAATTTTAGTTTTTTCTTTTCCAAAAAAGAAATTACTGGTTTAGCCTCTGAAGGATCAACCACTCCAGTAGTCTTAGAACTATCGTCACAAATAATGTACGCATAATTATCTGCTAAACATGGTATTGGAGTAATAAGCATAATTTTTTATTCTATGAGAAATATACCAAGCTGTGATAAAATATTTTTATAACCTATATTTTTTTTAGTTATTTCTGAAATTTTTTCATCAGTAACGCACATAGATCTATCAATTTTTATATTTTTTTTGTTACAAAAATTAACAAAGTCTTTGATTGTACACATGTG
>MDTE01082618.1_pt1 | contig 22314 bp, 14 predicted proteins | sample 811231 | NCBI WGS metagenome assembly MDTE01 (sample SAMN05326651, study PRJNA326480) | marine metagenome | isolation source: seawater | place: Indian Ocean: Red Sea | collected 2010 | reverse complement strand
GAATAGCACGCACCAGCTTAATGGAGGGGCGAGCATCCGCGATTCCGAACCCACCGCCAGAGAGGATGTCTTCGTACACACGGGTGTGCAGGTCCACAAAACCGCTCGTGAAATCAATGGCCTCACCGTCCATCGTCAGCGATCGATAGGCGTGGCCGCCCTGGGCAGCCACTTGCTGCGGGAGATCTTCGCGGGCACACGAGAGGAACCAACGCACTCGAGCCCTCTCCAGCTCTAGGACTCCTGCCATACGCTCGGGTCGATTGACGTGCAGCGAGCTGGTCTCCACTTCGCCAAACAACCACAACAAGAGATCGAAGAAGTGAATGCCAATGTTCATGGCGATGCCACCAGAGCGTTCTTGAGCTCCCTTCCACGACGCGTGGTACCACGGGCCCCGGCGGGTGATGTAGGTCAAGTCAACCTCTACGCGTTGCCCCGGCGGACTCGATTCGAGGCGCTCTTTCAGGGCCACCAAAGACGGCGCGAGGCGCAACTGCAAGACCGTATAGACTCGGTAACCAGAGTCGGCCTCTAGCTCCGCCAGCTGATCCAGGTTCCAAGGATTGATCACAAGCGGCTTCTCACAGATGGCGTGCGCCTTGACCCGAAGAGCAAGCCGCACATGAGCATCATGAAGAAAGTTGGGAGAGCAAATGCTCATGTAGTGAACGCGATCGTCATCGGACAAGCGCCTCAGCTTCTCCAGATGACGGTCGAACCGTTCGATCTCTGGAAAGAAGCGGGCATCAGGAAAATACGTATCCAAGACCCCCACCGAGTCGTGCGGGTCTACCGCCGCCAGGAGCGTATTGCCCGTGTCGCGAATCGCCTTCATGTGCCTGGGCGCAACAAAGCCAGCGGCACCGACCAATGCAAAATTCATTGATCCTCCCCCATAGAAGCAACGCTCGGGGCCTCAGCATCATCCACCCTCTGAATGGCCTCCGGCCCAAGGGAAGCATAGCGGTCATCGCAAGAGCGGCATTCAGTCTCGGAACGTCCAGCGAAGTCGAGTCGATCGCCACAGCGACACACCCAACCAACCCGACGGGCCGGCATGCCAAGGACAAGAGCATGGGGGGCGACGCTGCGAGTCACCACCGCACCAGCCCCCACCATGGCGTACTCTCCCACGTCGTGACCACAGACTACCGTCGCGTTGGCCCCCACGGTCGCGCCCCGGCAGACTCGGGTGGGGCGGAACTCTGTCTTGCGCTCCACAAACGCCCTGGGATTGATGACGTTGGTGAAGACACAACTGGGGCCGAGAAACACATCATCTTCAATAACCACGCCGTTGTAGACGGACACGTTGTTCTGGATCTTGACCCGATCCCCCACGACAACACCACGGTCAATGTTGACGTTCTGGCCCAGGATGCAGTCGCGCCCAATCGTGGCCCCGGTCTGCACATGGCAGAAGAACCAAATGCGAGTTCCAACACCAATAGAGGCACCATCGTCCACATAGGAAGAGGCATGAATAAACGGATCTGAACTCAAGAGAATTGCTCCTGCCTAGGCCCCAAAGGGCCCCCTCAACTCCGGTTCGCCGTGCTCGCCATGGATAACACTAGCCTCGCCAGCCTCGCTATGCTTGAGGCACCCACAAACGAAAGACATGCACGAGAGACATCCTAGAACTACATTGCTGAGAGACGAATGGATGTCAGAAGCTCACCTGATTGCTCATGAGACATGCGAACATGGGGAGGACCAAAGCATCAGAATGGATCCGAGCTAAAGAGGCTATACTGGAGACTAGCCCTTGGTGAAGCATCCACTGCCGGCACACCAACAACAACTCAAGAGCGACAGGCGCCGGAACAACGCAGGCCTGCCGATGCTTCTGAAACCTCGCGCTGGCCTGCCTGCATGAGACAACAGTAACTAGTCTCCTGGACCCCAACTCGACGACCCCAATGATCACCACTCCCGAGCAAGACCGACCTGAGGCCGTAATCCGGCCCCTGCCGTCGGTCAACAACGCTGAAATGGCTGGGCAACCGTCGTTGGCTCAGTACATCGAGGCTGTGCGCACTCGTTGGTGGGTGGTGCCTCTGGTGATGGCTATCGTGGTGGCGGCGATTACGCTCTTCACCCTTGCGCAGGAAAAAACCTACACGGCTTCAGCCTCCATGCTCATCGGCAGAGAGGCGCCACAGTTCCTGGGCAAAGCCGAGGGGGACTACCGGCTACAAGCAGGGCGACGCAACAATCGGGCTTTCGAGCGATACCTGGAGACTCAGCCACATCTCCTCCGCGGCGAGCCCGTACTGGGCCGAGTCGTTGACCGCTACGGGCTCGACCAACGACCGGAAATCGGCGGTCCTCCCGTCGACTCCAATGGAGTCGAGGTCCCCGAGCAAGAACGTCGCGCAAGAGCCATCAAGTGGTTGAGTAAGAACTCGCGAGTCCTGCCCGTTGATGGCACGGAAATCGTCAAGATCATTGTGTCAGGAGCCGACCCCGTCGAGGTTGCAGAGTTGGCGAATGCAATTGTCGAGGCCTATCTCGACTACACCTTTCACCTTCAGCGCCAAGCAACAACTGGCGCCATTGAATGGTTGACGGCTGAGCAAGAAGGCCTGAAGAACGGAGTGCGAGAAGCTGAGGGCCGACTCTACCGGTTCAGGGAGGAACACCAAATTCTCGGTCGTCCCGACGAAGACTCTGAGAACTCGGTGGTTCAGCAGGTAGCCGCTCTCAGTTCGGCGCTCACCAACGCCGAAATCCATCGAATTGCACTGCAGAGTGAGCTGGACGAAGTCAAACGCTATCTGAAGGCGCAAGATGGGGACGCTCCACCGCACATCCAAAAGGACTCTCTCGTCCAGGAGCAGAGGAGGCGGGTCCACACGCTCCAGGCAAAAGAAGCTCAACAGAGCGCGATTGTCGGTCCAAAGCATCCCAGCCTAGTCTCCCTGCGTGCCGAACTGACCCACAGCCGAAACGCTCTCGCCAGCGAGCTAGAGCGCATCCTTCGTGGGCTCCAGAGCCAACTAGATGAGGCCTACGAGAACGAGCGAATGCTCCGTGACCGTCTCGATTCGCAGACAGCTTCGGCCGTAGCGTTGAGTCGCCTAGAGAGTGAGTACAACCAACTGGTCCTGGACCTCAGGGACAAGAGGAGGTTGGCCTCGATGGTGAGCGAGCGACGGACAACGACCGAGTTGGCAAGTCGACTCGAGACAACCAATGTTCACCAGTACGAAAGAGCGGTTGCGCCCACCAAGCCCAGCCGCCCCAGGGTGGGCCTCAATATAACCATGGGCGTGCTGCTGGGACTCTTCCTCGGCATCATGGCCGCGGTTGCGCTCGACCAACTGGACGATGCTATTCGTCACGCTCCCGAGGTGGAGGAGCGACTCGGGATCACCGTGCTCGGCACCATACCCACCGTCAGGCCAGCCAATGCGGACAAGAAGGAATCTCACAAGCGTAGTGAACGAAAGGGCTATGCCGACGCCTACGTGCTAACCCACCCGACCTCCATGTTCAGCGAGTCCTTCCGGGGCATCCGAACCAACCTCTTGTTCATGGGCCCCAAAGAAGACTTCAAGTCACTATTGGTGACCAGCGCCGGGGTTGGCGAAGGCAAGACAAGCGTAGCCAGCAACCTTGCGGCCATCCTCGCCGCCGCCAACAAGCGAGTCCTCCTCATCGACACGGACCTCAGGCGGCCCCGCGCCCATCGCGTGTTTGACCTGGACAACGACATCGGCATTGGCCAGGTCCTCTTGGGTGATTGCAGCCTGGATGAGGCCATTCGAGAGCTCAACTCTGGCCTACACATCCTCACTGCGGGAGCACACGCGCCCAACCCAGCGGAGATCCTGGCCTCTGCGGCCTTCAACAACCTCGCTCGGGAGTTGAGACGACGCTACGACTGGCTCATCTACGACTCGCCGCCGCTGATGCTGGCCACCGATGCTTCGATCTTGAGCCGACTGGTCGACGGTGTGGTCATGGTGGTTCGGGCCGGCGTGACCCATCGAAAGGCATTTGCTGCCTCAGCGCGCAACCTTCGCTCAGTCAACGCAACCATCTTGGGAGCCGTCGTCAACGAAGTCGATCCTCGGTCCGGCTTCGGCTACGGCTATGGCTATGGCTACGGCTATCGGTATGGGTACGGCAAGTACGGCTACGGTCGCTATGGCTATGGCTATGGGGATGACGAGGAAGACTCACCCAAGAGAGAAACGAAAACTGCATCAAAGGCTCCCAAAGCAGACAAGAACGGGGGTCTCTCCAGTTAAGGGCCTCGACCCGAACTGAGCCAAGCTCGACCTTCGATCACCATCGAGACTCTAGCGGCAACCCGAGAGAGCTACCGAACTCAACGGAGCGGCGTGCCAGTTCCATAAGAACTAGAAACTGCCAAACAGAACGAGCATGGACGATGTCGCCAGACGCCTGCGATGCCCCCAGAAAAAACACAAAAGTGACTGCGCACAGCAAGAGCAACTCATGGGCAATACTGGGCTCGCCTGAGAGATAGGTACGTAGCGCAAGGACAACTTGTGTGCTGAACAACAGCAGCACCGCAAGGGTGACCACCAGCCCCAACTCAGCCAGCATCTCCAGGAAGAGGTTGTGTGGATACCTACGCCTGTCGATTCCATACATCGCCACCGGCCAGCCACCAACTCCGACTCCGACTTGAGGATGTTCCACAACGATGTCCAGCGTTTTTCGTGCATAGATCACACGTGAATTGACCGTGTTCCAGTTGCTGTCCGATTCCACATCAAAACGAGTTCCAGCAGCGGTGCCGCTCCCTCCGCTCAGGCCAAGGCTGGCGCTTGCAACCCACACCACCGTCGCGAAAACCGTCGCGACAAGAAGGACGCGCTTGAAGTCAGCCTTGAGCAAGACCACGAGGTAAAAGAGAATGGCTACCAGGAGGGCGAGGGTTGGCCCACGGGACTGGGCGAAGATAAACGCCGGCGCCGAGGCAAGACTAATGGCAATCGAGGCCACCAACAGGGCCCGTCGGGCACTCAGGCGTAGACCCGAAACCAACCGCTTCTGTTTCCAAAGATAGCCAGCCGTCCCAATCGAGAAGATAAGAACCATCCCGACCATGCGCGAGTAGATGTTTGGGCCGCCGCCCAAGACAGACAGACGTTGAACTTCGCCACCGACCAGCCCTCCCAAGCCCAACACCGTGAGAGCAAGGCCGATGAGCCAAATGGACAACACGGCGTAACCCACGTGGCCCCGCCACTGAACGAGAACGGTCTGACACGTGACCGCCAGCAAGACGACTCCCGTATAGGACACCACCTTGTAGCGCCCATACTCGGGGCCCATCGTCCACAAGAGAGACACACTCATCCAGATCACGAACAGAATGAAGCCACGCGTCGACCACAAGCGCATGGAAAGAACCAGTCGATCTCGGTGGACCACCAAGAGGTACAAAATCACGATGAGCAAGAGCTGGTTGAGGCTCATGGGGAGCTCCTCGAACTGCAATCTCTTGTCGTGCACTCGACCTGCAAACACGTATGCCGCCACGATGGCTTCAGGGAACCAGATCGCCAACCAACCGACAGAACTCAAAGCAAAGAGGGCGAACAGCACCTGACGCCAGAACGTTCCCTCCTCGAGGCTAAGGCTGCGACCAAAGAACCAATAGACGAGGCCCAGCAGCAAGCAACAAATCCCCATACCCAACGCAGCCTGCAGGTTTCGGGTCACGTCGCCTCCGAACGCGCACGGGGTGTGTCCGTCGCTGGAGTGTAACAGTCAGCTATTCTCGCTCTTCTGCCAACTGGAGTTGTTGATTCATGCGCCTGGAAGTTCATAAGTTTGGCGGCACGAGCCTCGGCCAGAGCGATCGCATCCAGGGTGCGGCGTCGCTAGTGGGGATCGCAGCCGAGGAAGCACAGGTCGTCGTGGTCGCTTCGGCAATGGGAGGCGTAACGGACACCCTCGTACAAGCCGCTCAACTCGCTGTCGACGGGTCTAGGGACAAAGCGAGGAGCACAATCGACGAATTGCTCCAGAAGCACCTGAGCTGCCTGGATAGGCTCGGGCAGCCACCACAAGGCTCGGAGTCCGACAAGCCCAAGGAAAGACTGGAGGGCCTCGCCAGCGAGCTCCATCAGCTCCTGAGCGCCGTGGTTCTTCTTGGCGAGCTAACAGCCCGAACGCGTGACCGCATCTTGGCCTGCGGGGAAAAGATGTGCGTTCCACTGCTGGCTCAGGCCATCCGACAGACAGGCCGCGAGTCCGTCGCCCTGAATGCAGACACCTTCCTCGAAACCGACGAGAACTTTGGCGAGGCTGCGCCGCTCCAGGTTGTTGCTGATCGCACCATAGTGGCCACACTCAAGCCGTACATCGACCAAGGGCAGGTTCCGGTGGTGACAGGGTTCTGCGGCGTAGCGCCGGACGGCGCCACCACGACCCTTGGGCGAGGTGGGTCCGATTACACGGCAACCCTAATTGCCGCCGCTCTCGAAGTCGACGAGGTCACGATCTGGACCGATGTCGACGGAGTCTTCAGCGCGGACCCAAAGGTGGTGTCGGACGCCCGCGTACTTGGTCAACTCAACTATCGTGAGGCCGCCGAGTTGTCCTACTACGGGGCCAAGGTGCTTCACCAGCGCACCATGATCCCCGTCGCGCGGGCTGGGATCCCCGTACGCACTCGCAATAGCTTTGAGCCCAAGAGAGAGGGCACCCTGGTCGATGGGAGCTTCACCCCGGGCTCCCACCCCGTCAAAGGGATCAGCGCCATCCGAAGCCAGTGCCTCATCTCCATCGAAGGCAAGGGAATGGCCGGGGTTCCTGGGGTTGCCTCTCGGGCCTTCCGGGCTCTAGCAGGACAGAACATCAGCGTCACGATGATCAGTCAGTCGAGCTCAGAGTGTTCCATCTCTCTGGTCGTCCCGGCAGAGCAGGGGCGCAAGGCGGAGTCCGCCCTAAAGGAATGCTTCCGGAACGATCTGAGTCACGGAGAGGTCGAAGAGATCATCATCGATCCAGACGTTGGGCTCGTTGCTGCCGTCGGCCTGGGCATGGCCCACAGCCCCGGCATCGCAGGACGTCTGTTCGGTGCACTTGGACGACACGGCGTCAACGTTCTAGCCATCGCTCAGGGCTCATCCGAGTTGAACATCTCGCTCGCTGTGGGAAGCAACGAAATCAACCGAGCCATTCGGGCGATCCACGGTGAGTTTGGGCTCCAGGCCAAGGACACAGGAGTGGACCAGCCCGCAACGCTCGACATCCTCCTCTTGGGCTGCGGCAGTATTGGACGAGCATTGATTGTGCTGCTCAGAGACCGGAGAGAATCCATCCAAAGACGCTTCGGCATCGAGCCCCGCATTGTCGGGGTATCGGACCGCTCCGGCTATTTGCTCGGCCCAGCCGGGCTCCCAGAGAAAACGCTAGATCAAGTCCTCGACCACAAGAACCAAAGCAAACCTCTGTCTGCGCTGGAGGGGGCCCAGAGTTCAGCCTCACCCACAGCGCTGATTGAAGGGGCGCTCTCCTATCGGCTCTCCAGACCCGTACTGGTGGATGTGTCCGATTCGGATTCGTCGGTCGCAAGCTTCCGCCTCTGCCTCGAGCGAGGCTGCGACGTGGTCACAGCCAACAAGAAACCACTGGCTGGATCGCTCGACGATCACAAAACACTTGGAACAGCAGCACAGAGATCCGGGCGAACGATTCGAGCGGAGGCAACCGTCGGGGCCGGCTTGCCCGTCATCGACACACTGGAGATGCTGCTGGTCACCGGCGATCGCTTGACCCGGGCAGAGGGCTGTCTGTCGGGCACTCTGGGCTTCTTGATGAGTGCGCTCGAGCAGGACACCCCGTTCTCGAAGGCAGTGGCTGAAGCGGTCGCGCAGGGCTACACGGAACCCGATCCCTACGCGGATCTCAGTGGCACAGACGTGACCCGAAAGGCCATCATTCTTTCCCGCCTCGCGGCCATCGCCGAGGGGGATCTTCCCGTGGATGCCACAGGACTGGTCGATTCGAGCCTCGCGGGACTGCCGCTGGACGAGTTCCTCGTGGCCATTCAAGCCTACGATGACCCACTGCGCGCAGAGGTCGAGGCCGCCAGGGCCCGAGGCGAAGTGCTGCGCTACGTCTTCGACGTCACCAACCAGGGTATTTGGGTTGGAGTCCGTGCAGTCGCTCGCGACTCCCCTTTGGGTGGCCTGTCGGGTGCGGACAACATGGTCGTGTTCCACTCCGAGCGCTACAACCCGCGCCCCCTAGTCATCCAGGGGCCAGGGGCCGGAGTGGATGTCACAGCCATGGGTGTGCTGGGTGACATCCTGCGCACCGCCGCTGAACGGAGTGGCCCATGAAGGGGCGGGGGGCTAACGACCGCCTCCAAGAGGCCCGTGTTGCGGCGATGGCGCCCGGTACGGTGGCCAACCTGGGCCCGGGCTTCGACGTTCTGGGGCTTGCCGTCGAGGGCATGGGCGACATCGTGATCGCGGAAAGAAGCACCAGGCTCGGTGTTCGCCTTGTCGCTATCGAGGGGGATGAGGGACGCCTGCCCACCGACTCCGAAGCCAACACCGCCGGTATCGCCGCAGCTTCCGTCCTTCGGCGATCCGGAATCAGCCTGGGGGTCGACCTCACTCTGAAAAAGGGGCTACCTCTGTGCTCGGGCCTCGGCAGTTCGGCATCCAGCGCGGTAGCGGCTGCGTTCGCGGTCAATCGCCTGCTGGGGAACCCGCTCCGGAAGTCCGAGCTGATCGGGCCCTGCCTCGAAGCGGAAGAGCAGGTCTCTGGTCGCCACGCAGACAATATCGCGCCGGCACTCCTGGGCGGCCTCGTCCTCGTCCGCTCCGTAGATCCCCCCGATCTCGTCCGCCTGCCCCTTCCCGTGGGGCTCACGATGGTTCTGGTGACACCAGAGTTCGAGCTTCCTACCCGCAAAGCGAGAGCCGTCCTACCTGACAGCGTTCCCCTGACGACCATGGTGAGCCAGTCGGCACAAATCGCGGCGCTGGTAAGCGCCTGCTATTCGGAAGACTTGAGCCTCTTGAGCCGCTGCCTGGTGGACCCCGTAGTCACACCGGTCCGCGCTCCACTCATCCCCGGGGCCGACGCGGCCATGGAGGCCGCGCTTGGAGCAGGGGCGCTAGGCAGCTCCATCAGCGGAGCTGGGCCTTCCCTCTTTGCCCTGTGTCGTTCCCCCAGGAGTGCCCAGGCAGCAGCTCGCGTCATGGTGGCCGCATTTCAAGATGCTGGACTGGAAGCTCACACCCACCTCTCGAAGGTGGACTGCCCGGGTGTACGCATCGTGGACCCTGCGACTCCAGTGGCCTCACAATGACGTCGGGCTGGCAACTCGTCTGCGTCCAGTGCGGCACAAGCTGGCCTGCGCTGTCTCTTCGCTATCGATGCGACTGTGGCGGAACCCTCGATGTCCAGCATGACTTCGCCAAGGCTCGCGAACACCTCACGCTGGATGCCTTAGATCAGAGACGAGCATCGTCCGATTTCCTGGATCGCTCCGGTGTGTGGCGTTTCCGAGAGCTCATTCTCCCGTTGGAAGACCCTACACTTCGCCAGGTCGCAGTCCCACGGGGGGAGGGCAACACTCACCTCTACGAATGCCCGGGACTCGCCAGAGAGGTGGGCTTGCAACAGCTGTTCCTCAAGCACGAGGGCGAGAATCCCACCGCCTCGTTCAAGGACCGGGGGATGGCCGTGGGAATCGCCGTGGCTCGCCACCTGGGGCTTGAGCGAGTGGCGTGTGCCTCCACGGGCAACACCTCTGCTTCTATGGCCTCCTACGCCGCCCTGGCGGGCCTCAAGGCCTATGTGTTCGTGCCCAAGGGGAAGATCGCCGCTGGAAAGCTCAGTCAGGCCATCGCTTATGGCGCCCAGACCCTCCAAATCCAGGGGGACTTCGACGAGGCTATGACCCTGGTCGAAGAGGTCTGCAACCAGGTTGGGATCTATCTCCTCAACTCGGTCAACCCGTTTCGCATCGAGGGGCAGAAAGCCATCGCATTCGAGCTGCTCCAAGATCTCCAGTGGCGGGTCCCGGACTGGGTCGTCCTTCCAGGCGGCAACCTAGGGAACAACACCGCCATCGCGAAGGGCTTCATCGAGCTGATGGCACTGGGCTTGATCGACCGACTACCACGCATCGCAGTCGTTCAGGCTTCTGGAGCCAATCCGCTCCACACGGCGTTCCATTCCCGGAAGGAGCTGGTGCCAATCCGAGCCGAGACCATTGCTTCGGCAATCAAGATTGGCAACCCCGTGTCCTGGCGCAAGAGCCTCCGTGGGCTCCATGCCACCCAGGGAACCGTGACGGAAGTCACCGACGCCGAGATCCTCGACGCCAAGGCCTTAGTGGATGCAGCGGGCATCGGTGCCGAGCCAGCATCCTGCGCCACAGTGGCCGGGCTCCGGCGCCTTGTAAGGGAAGCGATCATTCACCCCAAGGACTTGGTCTGCGGTGTACTCACGGGGCACGTGCTCAAAGACACGGGCGTCATCGTGGACTACCATCAGGGCCAACTCAAGGGCATCCCAACTGGCAAAGCGAACCCCCCGCAAGTGGTGGAGTCGTCACTCGAAGCCCTGTTGGCCAAGCTCAACTGAGCGGCTTTCTCTGATGGTCGGCTAGCACCAACTAGCGCAGATAGACCCGCACGAGGTTGCCTAGGGTCCATTGGTCGTAAACGCCATTGATGGCCGGGTCGCTGCAAACCGAGTCGCGATCGCTTCCGTTCACATCGACACCCAGTAGGGTATGTCTAACCATTGGCACTGGCGAGGTCATCAACGACCCGAGGTCACGAGCCGGCCACACACGCGCGCCAACTGACGTGTAGAACCAGGGCACTCCATTCGTCGGAGAGTAGGTCGTACTGAGATCGTAGTCAGGACCGTCCACCTCCGTCAGGATCGCATTGCGGGAGTCGATCTCATCGACTGCTGAGTAGGTATAGGTGACAGTGCCCAGCCCAGGATCATCGACACTCATGGAGCCGCCCGTGACCATGTAGTAGAGCGTGTCGCACGAGGAAGAGTCCGTCTCTTGAAGCTCAATCTCCATGAGGATATCGCCGTCAGAGGCCAGGGCCTCCCAGTGGATTGCAGCGATGCGGTGGGCCCCACTGGTCGAGCCAGCAACCCCCACGTTGAAAGCGTGCAGATCGGCGTAGTCCGTCTGTAGCGTCTCGTTGGCCACGCCGTCGTCGGTGGTACGCATCACCAGTGTCCAGCCACCGTTCTCGGTGCTCATGTCGCAATACGCATCAAACGGGTCCTCACCCACACCCGCACCGTCGGTGTCCAGCTCGTAGACTCCGCCCTCTCGGGACGGGTCCTCCAGCAGCGCATCGCTGCAGCTCACACAGGGATCGGGGTCGACATCATCACAATCGGTGTCACTGCCGCTACACGGCTCAGGAGCCGATGGATAGACCGCTGGATCACTGTCATCACAGTCACCATCACACTCAGAGCCACCGGCATCGGCGTCGTCGTTGAGCTCATTGGGGTCGGCGACCCCATCGCAGTCGTTATCCAGTACTGAATCGCAGACATCGGGGGCCCCTGGGTACACCGTGTCGTCGCCGTCATCACAGTCATTGTCCGCCGTCGTGACGGGGTTTCCATCAGCACCACACGGCGTGTGGCCATCCAGGTCCGTGTCCAGCCCCTCGTCGGCCGACTGATCAGAGTCACAATCATTGTCCTGACCGTCACAGGTCTCGGTGTTGCCCGGATAGTTGTCCGGGTCAGAGTCATCGCAGTCGCCATCACACGCCGAACCACCGGGGTCGCCGTCGCTGTTTTGCTCCTGCGCATCAGTCAGGCCATCGCAGTCGTTGTCCAGCACTGAATCGCAGACGTCATCGGCATCGGGATGGACGGTGCTGTCGTCGTCGTCACAGTCGTTGTCATCCTCCGAGAGCACACTGCCATCGGCTCCGCAAGTCGTATAGCCGTCCCCATCGCTGTCGAAGTCCTCGTCGATGCCAACAAGCTCGCTGCCAGCGGCCGAGTCGTCATCATCTCCCGAGTCGTCGTCATCATCGTCGTCATCGTCGTCGTCATCATCATCACCACTGGAGTCGTCGTCATCGCCACTGGAGTCGTCGTCGTCTCCATCGTCGTCGTCGTCGTCACCAGTAGCGTCACAGTCGTTGTCCTCACCGTCACAGATCTCGGTGTTGCCCGGGTAGTTGTCGGGGTCCGCATCGTCGCAGTCGGCGCAAGCGATCACCTCATCACCGTCTCCATCGTCCTCGCCCTCTCCCGCCTCGGTCAACGGATCGCAGTCGTTGTCCTCACCGTCACAGACTTCGGTGTTACCGGGGAAGTTGGTGTCATCGGCGTCGTCACAGTCAAGGCAGCCCACCACACCATCGCTGTCATCGTCTGTCTCTCCCCCCACGGCCTGAGTCAACGGATCGCAGTCATTGTCCTCACCGTCACAGACTTCGGTGTTCCCTGGGAAGTTGGTGTCATCGGCGTCGTCACAGTCGGCGCAGGCGACAACCCCATCCAGGTCACCATCCCCCTCGCCGCCGCTCCCGAACTCGGTCAGGTCATCACAGTCGTTGTCCTGACCGTCACACACTTCGGTGTTGCCGGGGAAGTTGGCGGCGTCAGCATCGTCGCAATCAGCACAGGCGATCACCCCATCACTGTCGCCGTCGCCCTCGCCCCCCGCGACCTCCGTAGCCGAGTCGCAGTCATTGTCGGCTCCATCGCAGACCTCCACATTGCCCGGGAAGTTGGCGGCGTCATCGTCGTCACAGTCGGCACAGGCGACAACGCCATCCGAGTCACCGTCCCCCTCACCGCCGCTCCCGAACTCGGTCAGGTCGTCACAGTCGTTGTCCTGACCGTCACACACTTCAGTGTTACCGGGGAAGTTCGCCACGTCGTCGTCGTCGCAGTCGGCACAGGCAGGCACACCATCCACATCAAGGTCTGACTCTCCGCCGGGCTCAAACTCCGTCTCACTGTCACAGTCGTTGTCCTCGCCGTCACAGACCTCCGTACCGCCCGGGTAGGTCTCGGGGTCTGCGTCGTTGCAGTCATCACAGGCATCGAAGCCATCAGCATCCGCATCGACTCCACCTTCGGGGTCGGGGGTCGTCTCGTCGCAATCATTGTCTTCGCCGTCACACAACTCGATGTTGCCCGGGAAGTTGTTGGCATCCAGATCATCACAGTCGCCATCACAGAGCAGCACCCCGTCTAGGTCCTCGTCCACCTCGTCGGCAAGCAGCTCCTCGTCGCAGTCGTTGTCGATGCCATCGCAGACCTCCTCGCGGCCAGCAGCCCGAAGGGGATCGTTATCGTCACAGTCCGTACAGCCGGGCTCGCCGTCTCCATCGGCATCATCCTCGGGTCCCTGAAAGTCTTCGTCGAGTGCGCCGTCACAATCGTCATCGAGCCCGTTACAGCTCTCCACGGCCCCCGGAAAGATATTTGCGTTGCTGTCATCACAATCGGCGGGGCTTCCGCAGACGGTCACGCCGTCCAAGTCCTCGTCCACGTCCTCGTCTACGACACCATCGCAGTCGTTGTCCTGACCATCGCAAGTCTCCACGTTGCCAGGAAAGTTCAAGATATCGGCATCATCGCAGTCGTTGTCCCCGGTGGCTGCCACATCCCCGTCGGGGCCGCAGGTGGTCACTCCGTCGCCATCCACATCGTGGCCTTCGTCCGTCGTGCCGTCACAGTTGTTGTCTACGCCATCACACGCTTCGACAGCCTCGGGGTTGATCAGGGGATCGCTGTCGTTGCAGTCCTCTGGGGTCGACCAAGTGTCTCCATCAGCATCGACGACAACCCCAACACCGACCACACTGAGCGGCACATCCAGCGTCTCTCCGTCGCCGTCATCTTCCGCGCCCCAGGACAAGCGAAGGACATCCGATGTCTCACCTTCCACGGTGGGGGCTGCCTCCACGAAGACAAGCCTCGAATCCCCCGCCTGCACCTCAATAGGCGCAGCCAGACTCACCGTAAAGGGCCCCTCCCCTTGCACGCTGAACACGATGGTGCCCGGGCCTGTGCCTTCGTTGGTGACCTGCAGATTGAGACTCGATGTCTCACCAAGGTTCACCTGGGCGAAGTCCAGGGAAGTGGGGTTAACCAGGATCTCGGCAGCGCCAGTACTGCACTCACAGCCGCTCCCAAGGGCGACAAGAGCGACACCGAACAAACACGAGAGAACAGAATTGGCAGCAGAACGCATTGCAGAGCAACTGCTCAACCGAAACAGCGAATGGTCGACTCGACGCATGATTGTCTCCGAAAGTCGCGTCATTATGGCCTGGTCCCATACAGCAGGAAACCCGATGGCAATGTGGTGCCTAAGCAGCCCTGGCAACCAGGGCATTCCGAGACCCTTCATTGCCGGGTCAGGCAGCACCAAAACCCACTGGACGAAGCCTACTTCACCCTAGGCCGTCATCCTAGTCCAGAGCCCGGAAGAACTCGGCCCATCCTGCGCGCGGGCAGAGGCCACCAGTCGCCAGCCCCCCGCGACCAGGCACTCGCACACCCATCAAACCTGCGCCAGCACACGATGGAACAAGCGACACAAAGCCCTTCTGGCACGACTGAGGGGCTGGCCTTTCAGCCCCTATCCGCTGGACTTTTGTTTCCAGCAACCTAGATTGTCGCGCGATGGCTATCGCCCGCTCCCACTTGCTGCTCCTGACTCTCCTATTCCTGGTTACGACCCTGCTCAGCGGCTGCCGTGCCACTGCTCAAGTGCAAACGGGGGAGGGAGATTCGGTGCACAACGCACCAAGCGTCCTAGGACCTGAGGACATCATTGAAATTCAGGTCTATATGGAAGAGAGCCTCTCGGGAGTCTACCCACTCGACCTCGATGGCAACCTGTCCTACCCCCTGTTAGGGACACTGTCGCTCTCCGGTATGACTGCGCCCCAAGCAGCCGACATGATCCGAGAGTCTCTATCCAACGGATTCCTCAAAGAACCGCACGTCGCCGTCATCGTCAAAGAGTTCAACTCTCGCAAGATCTCGGTCCTGGGACAGATCCGAAAGCCCGGACGCTACGACTTCCACGACGGCATGACCCTCGTGGAAGCCATCGCAGTAGCTGGTGGCACGACCAACTCGGCGGTGCTCCGCTTGGTCCAGGTCACCCGCAAGATACCGGACACTAAGAAGTACGACGTGCCCTTCAGGGACATAACGACGGGACGCGCCCCCGACTTCCGGCTGCTCCCAGGAGACATCATCCTCGTTGAGGAATCCGCGGTGAAGTAGTCCATTCAATGGATCGTCGACTGACCATCGCCCTCGCCGTCGGGGCGCGCCCCAACCTCCCGAAGGTCGCTCCAGTCCTCGCAGCGCTCAGGGGCCATGACGGAGTTCGAGCGCTGCTCGTCCACACGGGGCAGCACGACTCGCCGCAGCTGTCGACCAAGCTTCTCCAAGAGTTGGGCATTCCAACGCCTGACGTCCAGTTCCACGCCAGCAAAGAGCCATCCTCCGCTCGGCTGGGGAGCATCCTCGGCCACTTCGAGAGATGGTGTCGAACCGAGTCACCCGACGCTGTGGTCGTCTTCGGGGACGTAGACTCGACGGTCGCTTGCGCGCTGGGAGCAACACGAGCAGGGATCCCTGTCGTACACGTCGAAGCCGGCCTTCGCTCCTTCGATCCGACGATGGTCGAAGAAATCAATCGACGGGTGACCGATGCCATCTCCAGCCGGCTCTACACCCACTGCGACGATGCGGTAGCCAACTTGCGAAGCGAGGGCGTTCCACAAAACCGCATCTGCCAGGTGGGCAACGTCATGATCGACACCCTCCAGCAGCAACTACCCAGCTGCTGTCCGCCTCCGGCGGTAGCCGCCAATTGTTTGCGTCCGGGCACCTTTGGCCTGGTGACGCTTCACCGACCCGCGCTGGTCGACGACGCGAGGCGGCTAGGCCGCATTCTGGCCGCCCTAGAGGAACTCTCCTGTGACCTACCTCTGCTGTTTCCAGCCCATCCGCGCACAGCGGAGACACTCCGGGAACTTCGAGAGAGCACGAAGACCGGGCTATCAGCCACCGGCGTGGCGCAGAGCTCCACACTCCAGACCTCTCCGCGGCTCGTCCTGTGCTCACCTCTGGCTTATCGCCACTTCCTCTGGACGATGAAAAACGCGCGACTGGTCATCACTGACTCTGGCGGAGTGCAGGAAGAGACCACCTGGCTGAACATCCCCTGCCTAACGGTTCGAGAGAATACGGAGCGGCCAGTGACAGTCCACAAAGGGACAAACCGTCTCGTGGGCCTGGACCCACGCCAGCTTCTGGCTGCGGCCAACGAGATACTAGGAGGCCAACCCGTTGCCCGGTCAGAACCACCTGCGCTCTGGGATGGCCGAGCTGGACAGCGCATCGCCGACGATCTGCTCCACTGGCTCAAGGCCAACGACAGAGTCAGGCTACACGCATGAAAGACCAGGCTAGAAGGTCACTCACAGGAACGCCCACCTGCAACGGTGGGCGTTCCATCGAGTGGTCGGGGCGAGAGGATTTGAACCTCCGGCCCCCTGCTCCCGAAGCAGGTGCGCTACCAAACTGCGCTACGCCCCGACAAGAGCCCCATCACACAGGGCGCCGGAAGGCTACGGATCGCCCAGAACCCTGTCAAGGAAGCCGGGGCCTGGAGGGCTCTCAGCACCAAGTTGCCGCCCCCGACAGCACGCGATGAGCAACCCGCAACTACTCGCCCTGCTTGTTTCGGGGCTTATTGCCATCGGCCTCGGTCAGCTGGCGACCTCCCTAGCCAAGCCCCGAACCCGACCTAGTAAATTGGGCGGGATGGTCGTATTCGTCGCGGTGGTCGGCGGTCTGGTGACTGCAGCGCTTCTGACGGAAGGCTCAAGAGGCATCGAACTCGACGGAACCACCCCGCTCGTCGCCCTGCTCCTCGGGCCCTATCTCATGGGCCTCCACGATGACTATACGGACAGTTCTCCACGCCTACGGCTAGCCCTGCTGCTGTTGTTCGCCAGCGTCGCCTGGAGCCTCGGCATACGCATCGACTCCGTCGCGCTTCCCGGCATCGACGCCATCCAGCTCGAGTCCCTGAGCCTTCCCGCAACAATCCTCTGGATCGTCGGGATGACGGTCGCATTTAACTTCATCGACGGCTTGGACGGTCTAGCGAGCGGACTGGGCCTGACAGCGTGCGCCGCTCTGTGCGCTATGAGTGCTGAAGGGCCCGGCATGTGGGCCACAGCGTCCCTAGCAGGAGCCCTGTCTGGCATCCTGCTCTACAATCGGCCAGAGGCGACGGTCGTACTGGGAAACAGCGGTTCCAACCTACTGGGCTTTGCTCTCGGAATAGCGACCCTCTTGTGCTGCACCTCTTCGCCGGGAACCTTCGATCTAGTGCCTGCGGTGCTCGTGGCCACCGTGCCCATCCTAGACGCCGGGCTAACCCTCTTGAGACGAGCCTACCTGGGCCAAGGACTCTTCCGCTCCGACCTGGGTCACCTTCACCATCGGCTTCTCAGCCGCGGACTCCAGGTCCAACAGGCACTGTTCGTACTCCTCGGCGCCGCTGCCATGAGTGGATTCGGCGCAGTAATCGTTGCTGCAACCACGCGACTTCTAGAGCACAACGCGACCAGCGCCATGCTTCAACCTCACGTATTGAGTTCGACCGGACTGCTGCTAGCGACGATGTCCGTCGCATGGGTGTTGAGAGTCACAGGCTGGCTGCGTTGGGCTCCTTTGTCGGAGCTCGCCACCGGCCCCACCAGCCGTGCCTCCGACCTCGGCTCCACTCAGGACGCTGCGCGACCCGGCTGAGCGAGGGCTGCCCGCATGGATCGGATCATCGCCTCATAGTCGGACGCTCCAAAGATTCCCGATCCCGACACGAGAACATCAGCGCTAGCGAAGTCCCCAATATTGTCCACCTTCACACCCCCATCGACCTCAATGAGCACATCGGGGATGCCCCGATTCGTCAGCGTCTCGCGAAGCTCAGCCGCCTTCCGTATGGCAGACGGAATCGCGGCCTGACCTCCCCAGCCTGGGTTGACCGTCATGATGAGCACCAGATCCAGATGCTCCAAGACCGGATCCAGCGCGGAGAGCGATGTCCCAGGATTGATCGACACGCCTGCTTTACATCCAAGGGACCGAATAGTCCGCAGCGTCATGTGCAGGTGTGGACAGGTCTCCTGGTGAACGGTCAGTACGGAAGCTCCTGCCTTGGCGAAGGCCTCCAGATGCCGCTCGGGTTTCTCGATCATCAAGTGCACGTCCAGAGGCAGATCCGTGCAACGACCCACCGCCTTGGTCACCGCTGGACCGAGGGTAATCACAGGAACGAAGTGCCCATCCATCACGTCCACGTGGATCCAGTCCGCTCCGGCAGCAGTCACGGAACTGACTTCTTCGCCCAGACGCGCGAAGTCGGCGGACAGAATGGACGGAGCGATCAGGTGGCGGCCAGAAGTCATGACGTCGAATCCTCCATGTGCCCCGCTGGGGCCGAGGGAGTGAGATATTCGCCCGGAAGGACACGATGCCCCCGAAGAAACTCAACAGCATCCAGAGCCTTCCTACCGGCGGGCTGAAGTCGGGTCAACAACAGGTCGCCGCGACCGCAACGAACTCGGATGCCATCGTCCCCCGATGAAACCACCTGACCAGGCTCCGGGCACATCGGCTCCAGGCCGCTCATCGGCTGCTGCTCAGCACAGGGCTCGGCGCGGATCACCTTCAGCCGCAGGCTTCCGTGGAAACAAGCTGCACCGGGCCACGGGGTCACACCACGGATCCGATTGGACAGAGCCACGGCATCCCCGGTCCAGTCGAGAGCTCCGTCTTCCACAGAGAGCAAGGGGGCCAAGCTCGCTCGCTCGTGGTCCTGCACCTGAGCAACAAGCGTCCCTCGATGAAGATCACGAACGGTGTCCACCAGCAAGTCCGCCCCGAGCTGTGCCAGGCGCCTGCCCAACGAGCCCGCATCTTCCCCCGGTTCGATCTGCGTTGACCTAGAGCCCAGAATGGGACCCGTGTCCAAGCCCTCTTCCATCCACATGGTCGTAACTCCAGTCTCCGATTCACCGTGGATCAAGGCCCACTGGATCGGCCCCGCACCGCGATAGGCGGGCAGCAACGACGCATGCACGTTGATGCATCCAAAGCGGGGAGCCTCGAGCAACCGGGTGGTGAGAATCCGACCGTAGGCCACGACGACGGCCAGGTCAGCAGCCAGCGCATCAATCGACTCCGGGAAAGCGCCCGACTTCAACTTGCGCGGCTGAAGTAAGGGCAACCCGCGCTCGCGCGCACGTCGGGCGACCGGCGGCGGCGTCAGTTTCTGACCGCGTCCCGCGGGTCTGTCAGGCTGAGCAACGACAGCCACCACCTCGCAGAACTCAGGCGCGCTGAGCAGCGACTCCAGACTCGGGATCGCCAGCGCCGGCGAGCCGAAAAAGACAACCCGGAGGGGGGCGTCAAGAGCCTGCGACGGCAGGGCGCTCGTCGGATCCAGGGCCATTACGTCGCCGCTTCTTCAGTTTCTTGAGATACATCCGCCGCTTCAGGGGGCTCAGGCGATCTACAAGAGTGCGTCCATCCAGATGATCCATCTCATGCTGAAAGACGACGGCGTAAAAGCCATGAGCCTCGAAGGAAAACAGCTGGCCATGACGGTCGAGAGCCTCGATAACGATGCGCGACGCTCGCTCCACCTCGACCACCATGTCCGGCACTGAGAGGCAGCCCTCGTCAAAGACGCACAGACCATCTGCCTCGGTGATCACAGGATTCACCAGCTCGGTCAGATAGCTCCGGCTTCCCAACTCCTCGTCCGCCTCTTCTTCTCGGGAGACCCCCTCACGCACAGGAACAGCAGTGACCAATATGCGCTCCGAGACACCCACTTGAGGGGCGGCCAGGCCGATTCCGGGTGCCGCGTACATGGTCTCCGCCATGTCCTCCAACAGACGAACAACGCGCTCATCAACACGAGCCACAGGCGCTGCAACCTGCTTCAGGATGGGATGGGGAACCTCGTAGATGGGCAGAATCGCCATGCAACCTATATAGACCCACACCGCGACGGAGCCAAGGCACCGTCGGGACCAGAGCAGAGTGTCGGGTTCCTCGCTGCTATCGTGCGGCTGTGCTGAAGCCACGATCCCTCACTGCGCATGCCCCCGGCCTAGATCGCAAAGTTCTGCGCGCCATCGCAGATCGGCGCGGCAGCTGGGCAAGGACGACCACGGAGCTGGCGCGAGTCGCTAGCGAACACTACGAACGAGAGTACTTGCACTGGGTCGGCGACCCCGAAGACGCTCTCTGTCGTGCTCTGAGGAGCCTGCTCAAGAGCGAGGACTCCCTCGTCGCGGTGCCCGCCTGGGGGCGTTCCTCCATCGGCGAAGCCGCCAAGCGACACTTCTCCAACATCTTGTGGATGGACCCCCGAGAAGGTCGCCTGGATCCAGGAGAGAGCGAGATCAAGCAAGCGCTCGACCAAGGAGCCCAGGGCATCCTAGTGGCTCCCGTTGCAGGAGACTGCTCGGCACTACCTGCCGCTCAAAGTTGGTGCGACAAGAGCGGGGTTTCTCTAGCCGTCGATGCTCGGGCCTCCATGGGGAGCCGAACCCCAGAGGGCGGGCCAGCAGCGTTCGGGCACCTGGTGTTACTCCCCGTGGACGGGGACCCCGGGCCTTCGGTGTGTCCAGGCGCCTTTCTGGGCACTCAAGAAGTCATGTCCAATGGCGTCCCCCTCAACTCACCTGGCACGGCTCAAGTGCTCCGTCAGGCTGTTTCTGCCCTCGCTTCGTCCTTCAGAGATGAGCCACGGCTGCAGCGACTGCGAGCCTTACCGGCTGATGAAACTCTCGCGCCTGTAGCCACGACAGAAAGCGCACCGCCCGGCTGGGCCTGTGCTGCCGCACATGCCCGTCTCGACGAGGCAGACCTCCGCGCAAGCCAGCGAGGTCGCCACGCACGCAGCCTACGCGATCACTGCGGCAACCTACCGGCGGTGATCCTGGTGAACGAGTCCCACGGCTGCCCGGTCACTGGCGCAGCGTTCCCGCTGCTGGCTCAGTCCGCCCGGCAAGTCGCCGACTTTCTTCGGCAAGAGGGTGTCCCCACAGTGCCTGGGCTGGGAGACTGGCTGGCACCCGAGGGCGACAGGACTGAACGCGCACAACAACTGGCCGATCGAGCCCTACTGTTGCCCCTCCACCCCTACTTCCGGCCCCGCGACCTTCGCTGGCTGGGTGAGGCTGTCCGCAGAGCAACCCTTCGGGCCAATGGAACGGGACAGGCAGACCCAACGCACAGCACACTGTAGGACTGGGACTGCATCACGCCCAACTCCTGTTGACGAGCCTCAGCGCGCGGCACCGTCCGCTTCTGCAGCAACCTCCACATCACAACGGGAGGCTCTGAAATCGGACGTCAACGACCCAACAGTGGCGCCACTCTCGTCAGCCACATCGCCATCGACGACCACCCCCCAGCGCTCATCCCCCGCTTCGGAAATGTCGACCGAACCACCGTTGATGTTCCATATCTCGCGCAGATCGGGTTCGTCTTCGCTGAGAAAGGCAGCCAACGCCTCGGCGTCCGCCTCCTCGGGAGACGTGCAGGTGTGCGCATCCGCCCTCCGCCCCCAATAATCACCGTTGTAGTAGCGAAGCTGCCCTGTGAAGCTGCCATCCCGGTCCGAGCCAAACAGCGCGTAGTGCCCAACTGCTGGCGCCGTAATGCTGTCCACGCTCTGGCCCGCATCATCTCGCGCTAGGACCAGTTCTAGGTACCGCGCGCCGTTGCCTTCCGTCGGCCCATAGGCGTCCGCCAAGTCGTCGTACCAGAGGTCATTGGATTCACACAGCGGATCTCCGGCCGCTTCCCGCTCAGCCAGCCTGCGGTCCGCATCAAGCCGCGTCTGCTCAGCATTTCTTCGCTTGCCGCAGTACCCACCGACACTGGACAACACGAGCTTGTGTGTTCGAGCCGTGCCCGCGGTCTCCACCACCCAGGTCTGAGACATCGGCGTGAAGCCGTCGAGCCCCTCCGTCTGAATGCTTCCACAGCCAGCTGCGACGACGACCACGAGGCCAAGGACCAGCCAACAAGAACAGGACAGAACAAAGGAGTTGGGATGGGAAACAAGAGAAGAGAAAGTACCGAGTCTCATGGCCGGCAAATCTAGCATGCACCCCGCTTCCAGGTAGCGGATCCAAACCGTCCGCGCAAAGAGCGGCAACGCCTTGAGCAAGCGAATGAACAACAGCACATCTTGGGGCGAGGGGGGAGAGGAGGCCCGAACCT
>MDTE01087832.1_pt1 | contig 22325 bp, 20 predicted proteins | sample 811231 | NCBI WGS metagenome assembly MDTE01 (sample SAMN05326651, study PRJNA326480) | marine metagenome | isolation source: seawater | place: Indian Ocean: Red Sea | collected 2010 | reverse complement strand
GATGAAATTTTTTCTTCAAATTCACTAATTTTTTTAATATTAGCATTTTGAATCCCAAGAATCTTAGAATCATAATCAATTGTTACGTCAATAACGTATTCATTATCAGGAACTGCAATCATTTTTGTTCCTGATTCTTCATCAACGAATGATATTTTTTTTGAAATTTCAAAAAATTTTTTTTCTGCTTTTTGATTTTTTATACCAACCTTAGATATATTATCTGTAAATATCTGAGAACTTCCATCAAATATTGGAATTTCAATGTTATCTATATGTATTTCAATATTATCAATTTCTAATCCTATTATCGCAGCTAAAATATGTTCTGTAGTATGAACCTCTACACTATTTGATTTTAATGATGTACTTCTATTTGTAGCAAACACATTATCAATATCAGCATGTATGATCGGTTTATTTTTCAAGTCTGTTCTAACAAAAAAAATTCCTGTATTTTCTCTTGCAGGAACTAATACCATATTTGTTTTTACTCCGGTATGTATTCCAATACCGGAAAAGTGTATTTTGTCTTTAATAGTTTTTTGATACTCAGTCATTAAACTGATTTTTGATTTTAATTAACTCTTTATAAATTTCAGGTAGCTTTTTAAAAATTATGTATGATCTCTGAAAATCTTTTATGTTAAATGCCATTGGTCCTTGTAAAATACTTCCTTTTTTAAACACGCTTGAAGCAATTCCACTTTGTCCTGCAATTTTAACATCATCAGCTATGGTTAAATGTCCTGAAATTGCAGTTTGGCCTCCAATCATACATTTTTTTCCGATTTTTGTTGAGCCTGCAATTGCAGCTTGAGCAGCAATAACTGTATTTTCTCCAATTTCAACATTATGAGCTACTTGAATTAAATTATCAAGTTTAACACCTTTTCTAACTATTGTAGATCCCATTGTCGCACGATCTATCGTTGTATTACTACCAATTTCAACATTGTCTTCAATTTCTACATTTCCAATTTGATTAATTTTTTTGTAATTGCTATTTTGGTCTGGAGCAAAACCAAAACCATCTGAACCAACAACAACACCTGAATGAATTATGCAGTTATTTCCAATCTTACTATCATGATATATCGTAACATTTGGATATAAAATAGAATTATCTCCAATCGATACATTTTCACCAATAAAACAGTTGGGATGAATTTTAACATTTTTTCCTAAAAAAACTCCTTTTGATATAGTTGTGAAAGATCCAATAAAAACGTCATCTGGAATAGATTTTATCATTACATCTGAATGCTTTGATATTCCACATTTATTAAACTTCATTTTGTCATATATTTCAATAAGTCGACTAAATGAAGTGTAAGCATCATCTACCTGAATTAATGTGGCTTTGATTTTTTTTTCAGGGCTAAATGAATTATTTACAATTATAGCAGATGCTTTGGTACTGTAAGCATGTTGAGTATATTTGTGGTTAGCTAAAAAACATAGATTTCCTTTTTTTCCATCTTCTATTTTTGCAACAGAATTAACTATTACTTTTGGATCTCCAACAATAGTACCACCTAATATATTTGCAATTTCTTGCGCAGTATAGTTCATGCTACAAATCTAAAAATTATTTTTTGTTCTTGTGTTATTTTTAATCAGTATAACAAAGAAAATATTTTTCTGTTTCGTTATTGAAAGAATTGAATTTATGCTGGTCAGAAATACTTGAAAGGTCACTGATTGAATTATTTTTCATTAAAATGCTAATGTTTGATTTTTTTCTATCATAAATATTATTACTTATTTTGGTGCAGAAAATGAAATATTTGGCTTCCTCAAAAGTGCATTTGTTTTTTGTTGAAAATGTTTTAACTAAATCATTTATTTTTTTGGATGAAGGAGGTTGTTCATAAATCTTAACTTTTAATAGTTTTCGGTTTAAAATTTTATCAGATAGACTTGATAAAACAAAATCTGAATTCTTTCTCCAGTACTTTAAACAGTTGTAAATATCATAATCATCTAAGTTTGCAAAATTATCTAGGATTACATTATTTTTTTTAAAATCTTCATAGATAAAGTTAGACTTTAAAAAAAATAATAATGAAGGAGTTGTATATATTTTATTGTTTTTTCTTACTAATTCTTTTGCTCGTTTTAAACATTTAATTAACATATTTTCTGCAGAAACTACTGTTTTGTGAAAATATACTTGCCAATACATAAGTCTTCTTGATGAAAGAAATTTTTCAATAGAATAAATCCCTTTTTCTTCAATAACTAATTTATCATCTACTACATTTAGCATATTAATTATCCTGTCACTTCCTATATTTCCCTCTGTTACACCAGTAAAAAAACTATCTCTTTTTAAATAATCTAATCTATCTATGTCTAACTGAGATGTTACCAGTTGATGTAAAAATTTTTTTTTGTATTTATTTTTAAATATTTTTATTGCTAAAGTTAAATCTCCCTCATAATCTTTATTCAGTTTTTCCATAAATAAGTATGATATTCTTTCATGTGGAATATTATTAACTATGGAGTTTTCTAATGCATGAGAAAATGGTCCATGTCCAATATCATGAAGTAATATTGCAATTTTCAAACTATTTTCTTCCAGTTTAGTTATTTTATGTCCCTTTTTTTGTAATTGATTAATAGCTTTAGTCGCTAAATACATACAACCAATCGCATGTTGAAATCTGGTATGAATAGCCCCTGGGTAGACTAGGTGGGTTAGGCCTAGCTGAGATATTCTTCTAAGTCTTTGAAAATATGAATGTTCTATTAAATTTAAAATTAATCTATTATTAATTGTAATAAATCCGTATATTGGATCGTTAACAATTTTATCGAATTTTTTATTAATCATTTAGCAAATAAAAGATTTTGTTTTCATTTTTGTAAATTAAAATAAAGAAAATTATGATAAATATTTTATGGGCAGATGATGAAATAGACTTATTAAAACCACATATTATATATTTAGAAAAAAAAGGTTATAAAATTCACCCTGTTAAAAGTGGTGATGAAGCAATTGAAATTCTTAATGAAAGAAATTTTGACTTAATTTTTTTAGATGAAAATATGCCTGGACTAAGTGGTTTGGAAACTCTTAATATTATTAATTTAAGGCACAGTAGTTTGCCAGTTGTAATGATAACTAAAAATGAAGAGGAAAGCATTATGGATGAAGCAATTGGAGCTAAAATTTCAGACTATTTAATTAAACCGGTTAATCCTAATCAAATTTTGTTGGCAATTAAAAAAAATATTGACTCAAACAGAATTGTTGGAGAAAAAACAACAATTAAATATCAAAAAAATTTTCAAGAAATAAGCTCTAAACTTTCTTCTATTTCTGACATTAGTGAATGGTATGAGATGCATAAAATTTTAATTTACTGGCAAAAGGAAATTGAAAACGCATCTGAAAATAACATAGATATGATTTTAAAAATGCAACAATCTGAAGCAAATTCACTTTTTTTTAAATTTGTTAAAAGCAATTATAAATCTTGGGTAAATGGTATTGATTCTCCAATAATGTCACATAGTATATTAAAAAAGAAAGTATTTCCATTTTTGAATGATAAAATATCTACATATTTTGTTGTTATTGATAATCTAAGATATGATCAATGGAAAACAATTGAACCTTTATTTATTGAAAATTTTGAAGTGGAAAATGATGAAATTTACACTAGCATACTACCAACATCTACTCAATATTCTAGAAATTCTATTTTTGCTGGTTTATTGCCTTCTGAAATTCAGAAAAAGTATCCAGATCTTTGGAAAAATGATGACGAAGAAGGAGGTAAAAATAATTTTGAAGAACAACTTTTAGAAAGAAATTTACAATTGCATGGAATGTCTAATATCAAATTTTCCTATAATAAGATTACCAATTTTGATTCTGGAAAAAAACTTTTAAGCAAGATAAATAACTTATCTTCTTATAACTTAAATGTTATTGTATATAATTTTGTTGATATGTTATCTCATGCTAGATCTGATATGAAAGTTATAAAAGAACTGGCTTCTGATGACTCTGCTTATAGATCCTTGACATCATCATGGTTTTCACACTCTCCTTTGAAAGATATTTTAACTCAAATATCTAAGCAAGGAGCCAAGTTAATAATTACAACTGATCATGGAACAATAAATGTTAATAAACCCTCTAAAATTATAGCTGATAAATCTGTCAATACCAATTTAAGATATAAAACAGGTAAATATTTAAAATTTAATAAAAATGATGTTTTTGAAATGAAAAATCCTAATGAATATTTCTTGCCCTCCCAAAATATTAATAGTAAGTATATTTTTGCAAAAGAAGATTTATATTTTATTTATAATAATAATTACAATCGCTTTGTGAATTTGTTTAAAGATACATACCAACATGGAGGCATTTCTATGGAAGAAATGTTAGTGCCTTTGATCACTTTGAATTCTAAAAAATGAAACATAGATATATTTCCTATAATTTACTTGATCTTGAAAAAATTGCTTACTCAATTTTAAAAAAAACTCAAGGCATGAAAAAGTTTATTTTTATTGGGGATATGGGAGTTGGAAAAACTACTTTAATAAAAGAACTATCTTTGCAATTAGGAGTTAATGATACTATTACAAGTCCAACGTTTTCTATTGTAAATGAATATAATAGTTTAAAGGATTTGAAAGTTTATCATTTTGATCTATATAGAATCAAAGATGAAAATGAAGCATTAGATTTTGGAATTGAGGAATATCTTTACAGTGATGACTATTGTTTTATCGAATGGCCTGAAAGAATCTCTGGATTAATAAATTCTAATGTTGTTGAAATTAAAATTAAGTTAGATAGACAAAATAGGATAATAGATATAAGTTTATAATATGCAAAAAGATAAAATTACTTCTTCAATTGGAATTCTTCCGAAAGAAGAAATGCTAGAATTAAAGCCAAATTTTAAAAAATTACAAATTGGTATTCCAAAAGAAACTTCCTTTCAAGAAAACAGAGTTAGTTTAACCCCGGAATCTGTTGCCTTACTAGTTAATAATGGACATAAGATAATTTTTGAAACTGGAGCTGGTAATGCTTCTAGTTTTTCAGATGAAGAGTACTCTAAAAATGGAGCTTTTATTGTTTATTCAAAAGATGAGGTATATAAATGCGATATGATTATTAAAATTGAGCCTCCTACTAAGTCTGAGTTGAATTTGATGCAATTTAATCAAGTACTAATATCAGCAGTTCAATTAAATACTCAATCTAATGAGTTTTTTAAAATTTTAAATAAAAAAAATATTACTGCTTTAGGATTTGAATTTATTAGAGATGGTCAAGGCAAGCTTCCAATTGTTAGAAGTATGAGTGAAATTGCAGGTAATACTTCTTTGTTAATTGCAGCTGAATATTTATCAAATGTTAATAAAGGTAAAGGTATGATGTTAGGTGGTATTACTGGGCAATTACCAACTAATGTAGTTGTTATTGGAGCTGGAACAGTTGGACAATACGCTTGTAGAACAGCATTAGGATTAGGTGCTTCTGTGATTGTTTTTGATAATTCATTGTCAAAACTTAAAAGATTACAGGATAATATTAATCAACGAGTTAGTACATCCTCATTTCAGCCTAATATCTTAATAAAGGCATTGAAAAGAGCAGATGTTGTTGTTTCTGCTGTTCAAATTGGAAATGGAAAAGTACCTCAAATAGTAAGTGAAGAAATGGTTATGGAAATGAAAAATGGAACTGTTGTCATTGATGTAAGTATAGATAAGGGAGGAAGTTTTGAAACATCTGAGATTACCTCTCATAATGCCCCTATATTAACTAAGCACGGAGTAATACATTATTGTGTTCCAAATATTCCATCGAGAGTTTCCAGAACCGCATCAATCTCAATTAGTAATATATTAACAAATATTTTAATTAGTATTGCTGAAGACGGAGGAGTTGAAAAGTCAATAAGAAAGAATGAGAGTTTAAGAGACGGTGTTTATATGTTCAATGGATACATGACAAATGAGTTATTATCTACTAAATTTGATTTTCAATACAAGGATTTAAATCTTATAATGTCAGCAATCTAGTTAAATATGTTTAGAAGGCTATTTCTTTTTGGTTTCGGTGCTTTAGTTAGTATTTTTTCTTTATCTATTTTAGACAATGAAAACAAATTACGTAAAACTTTAGAGGCTTATATTTTATACCTAGACTCAGATCATAGAATTAAACGACAAATTGAATTATCTGATTCTTTAGTTTATAATGATTATGATTCTACTACAATTTTTAATTTCATGAAAAATTCTTGGATAAACTATGATTTGAGCAAAACAGATGATAATTCTTATCCTAAGATTTTTGTTTTAGAGAATAAAATTGCGGATAAAGGAGTTAGATTAGAATGTAAATTCTATGATAGATATTTAACTTCTGATTCATCAAAACAGAAATCTAAAACTGTTTTTTATAATTATCAGACCCCAGCTGAAGTAACTTCAAAATCTTATAAAAGCTATATAATTGTATTAATAATATTTTTAATAATAATAATACCAATAATTTTCCTTGTAAGAAAAAAGATTATACTGAAAAAATAATTTTGTTAAGATTTTTTTGTTCTTCGTCTTTTTCTTTCAAGTAATAAATTTGAAAGCTCTCTATTTACTTGCCCTGAAATCGAAGTGTTTTCTTCGGCTCTTCTTATTAGATAGGGAATTAACTCTTTTACAGGGCCATATGGTACATATTTAGCTACATTGTATTTTTTATTCGCAATATTATATGAAATATGGTCACTCATACCCAATAGTTGAGAAAAATAAACTTTATTATTATTATTATCAATATTATATGACTTCATTTTTTCTATTAGTATTCTGCAACTTTCTTCGTTATGTGTTCCAGCGCATATAGAAACAAAATCAAGATTTTTTAAGCAAATATCAATAGAGGAGTTGAAGTCATTATCAGTATTATCTTTATTTAAATGAACTGGAATTTTATATTTAAGTTTAGTTGCACGGTTGATTTCTTTTTCGTGATAAGCCCCCCTAACTATTTTTATTCCTAAGTAAAATTTTTTGTTTTTTGCTATTTTAATAATTTCTTTTAAGTAATTAACTCTATCTAATCTATAAAACTGAATAGTATTATAAACAATAGTGTGTTTTTTGTTATATTTATGCATCATCTTTAATGCAATATCATCTATTGCGTTTTGAATCCAACTTTCTTCAGCATCTATAAAAACTGGCACATTACTTTCAAAAGCAAATTGACATATTCCTTCAACTTTTGATTCAAAATTAGTCTTTTCTTCTTCTTCAAATTTACTAAGATCAACACCTGAACTTATTTTTTGAAGTAGAGAAAAGTTTGTAATACCTGTACATTTAAATACTGCAAAAGGAATACATTTATTTGTCTTTGCTTCTTTGATAGAAGAGATGACTTCATTAAAAACTTTAGTATAATCTTTTTCTGATTCTTTTCCTTCTGCAGAAAAATCTAAAATAGTTCCAATGTTTGAGTTCCAAAGTTTTTTAATTGTAGGCTTACTTTGTTTGATTGTTTCACCTCCGCAAAAATGTCTGTAGATCGTATTTTTAGTTAATTTAGTTATAGGTAAATTAAGTTTTAGAGCTAAATTTAAAAAGAAAGTCAAGAATTTAGTAAAAATAGGATAGCTGATAATTTTAAATAATATCATTCCCCTTATTAAATCAATGTTAGATTTATCTTTAAAGGCAATTTTTAAGTTTTTAAACATTTCTTAAATTTTTCTACTGACCATTATCCCATCTCTTACAGGTAAAAGTAGTGTTTCAACTCTAGGATCATTTATGATTTTTTTATTGTAATTATTAATTGCTAATGTATCTTGGTCCATAATTTTTTTTATTACTTTTCCGCTCCATAAGACATTATCGGCAATAATAATACCACCTTTGTCAATTTTATCAATTAAAGCATCATAATAATTTGAATAATTTGACTTATCAGCATCTATAAATGCTAACTGATAATTATAGTTCAAATCTTTAATTACATCAATTCCATTTCCAACAAATGACTTAATATTATGTTTGTATTTTGATTTATTAAAGTATTTATTTGCAATTGAAGTATATTCTTCATTTATATCTATTGTATGAAGTTCACCATTGTTTTCTAATCCTTCTGCTAGACATAGAGCACTATAGCCTGTATAGGTCCCAATTTCTATTATTTTCTTAGGACGTATCAATTTACTTATTAGCGCTAAAATTCTTCCTTGTAAGTGTCCGGATAGCATCCTTGGATTCATCACATTAGCACAAGTTTCTCTGTTAAGATCATTGAGTAAGTTTGATTCAATTGAAGTGTGAAGTGCTGAATATTCTTCAATTTTTTTATCTAAAAAATCCATAATTTAGTTTTAAAAAAATAAAAAAAGGCCACATGTTTAGATGTGGCCAGAATTTAATTTATAAATATCTATTTATTATTTTCTTTGCTTTTACAGCATTTTTTTACTTCTTTTTTGGAGCATGATTGCTTTTCAGATTTTTTTTCTTTGCTGCAAGAAGTTTTTTCTTTGTTACAAGAAGTTTTTTCTTTGCTGCAAGAAGTTTTTTCTTTGTTACATGAAGTTTTTTCTTTGCTACAAGAAGTTTTCTCTTTGCTACAAGAAGTTTTCTCTTTGCTACAAGAAGTTTTCTCTTTGCTACAAGAAGTATTTTTTGATTCACCTTTACAGCAAGTACCGTTTTTTTTGTTTTCGCACTTAGCATCACATACTTTACCAGTCTTGATACAAGTCTTAACTGATTTTTCTTTTTTGTTACATCCGCATGTTTCACATGCTGCATATAGATAATTTGTTGAAAAACAAACTAAAAAGATTAGAGTAAACAAACTCATTAGTGTTTTTTTCATAATTTTTTATTTAAGATTATATTACAAATATAGTTTTATCTTGCTAAATAACGATTTACAAGACCAAAATATTTTTTACTTCTAATTTAATTAACTAAATTTTGCAATGATACTTTCTCCACCAATTACATTGTCGCCAATTTTTGGGTTAATTTTGGTTCCAATTGGTAAAAATAGATCGACGCGTGATCCAAATTTTATAAAACCTAATTCTTCTCCACAATTTACATCTGAATTTAACTTAGCATACGTTACAATTCTTCTTGCTAATGCACCAGCAATTTGACGACATAATACTGAGATAGATTTATTCTCAATTACAATTGTACTTCTTTCATTATCAGTTGATGCTTTTGGATTCCAAGCAAATAAATATTTTCCAGGATGATACTTTGTATATTTAATTTTTCCAGAAATAGGGTAGAGGTTATTATGAACATTTAGTGGTGACATAAATATTGAAACTTGAAGTTTTTTTTCTTTGTAGTACTCATTTTCTATTGTTTCTTCAATAACTACAATTTTACCATCACAAGGTGCAAAAATATTTTTATCATCTTTATTGATCTTGATCGGTCTTACTCTAAAAAAATAAAGACCAAAGACAAAAATAAATGTTGAAAGTAAACTAAAGATTTTAAAAAATAAATTTTGATGTTGTATGTTCATTAAATTAAGAAATAAACATATGATTAATGTGACGATTAAAAAAAATCTTCCTTCTTTATGTATATTCATTTTTTCTTTTAATTAATTAAACTTAAATTTTCTAATAAAAAAATTAGTGGAATTGAAATTAATAACGCATCCATTCTATCTAAAACTCCTCCATGACCTGGAATTATTTTTCCGTAGTCTTTTACATTGCTTTTTCTTTTATAGTATGACGCAAGAAAATCACCTAGAGAAGCTGTAAATGGAATTACAATTGAAACAATCAACGCAGATAAAAATGAATAATTAATAAAATTAAGGCATAAAATTGTTAAAATTACGCAAGCTATTAAGCCACCACAAAATCCTTCCCATGATTTTTTAGGTGATATATTTGGAAACATTTTATTTTTACCGAACTTACTACCAACAAGATAAGCAAAACTGTCAAATGTCCAAGTTAAAATAAAAATGTATAACAATATGTTTCGGTCTTTTATAAAATGAATAAAGATAAATGGACAGATGACAAATAAAAGAGCAAAAAACTTTGTTTTACTATTTCTCACTTTTAACATTTCATATATTGAAACCAAACCTAAAAAAATAAAAAAAGGAGAAAACCAAAACTTAGATAATGTCATATACCACATTAATAACACATATAAAATTCCTGAATAAGTTCTCGTAGCTAAATTTTTCATTAAAAGATTAAGATAGGTGTATATTAAGATGATATTTTTACTGACGTATTAGATTTTCTGTCAATTTCGTCTAATTTTTCCTCTTCATAAGATTTCCATTTTCTTTCACCAAAAATTTTTTCTAAATCACTTTTGAATATAACTTCATTCTGTAATAGTTCGGATGCGAGATTTTTGACTTTTTCTTTGTACTTTGTAAGTAATTTTTTTGCTCTATTATATTGTTCTTCAATAATTTTACTTACCTCATTGTCAATAAATTGTGCTCTATTTTCTGAATAGGGTTTTACAAAACCTGATTGTTGGCCTGAAGAATCGTAATATGAGATGTTTCCTATTTTTTTATTTAACCCATAGATGCTTACCATTGAATAAGCCATTTTTGTTACTTTTTCTAAATCAGATAAAGCTCCTGTCGAAATTTTTTTGAAAAAAATTTCTTCGGCTGCTCTTCCACCAAGAGCAGCGCATATTTCATCTAGCATTTGTTCTGTAGTTGTTAATTGTCTTTCTTCAGGAAGATACCACGCAGCTCCTAAAGATTTGCCTCTAGGGATAATAGTGACTTTAACTAATGGGGATGCATGTTCTAGCATCCAGCTTACAGTAGCATGTCCGGATTCATGATATGCAATTGTCTTTTTTTCATTTGGAGAAATTATTTTTGATTTTTTTTCAAGTCCACCTATTATTCTATCAACTGCATCTAAAAAATCTTGTTTTTCTACAAATTTTTTAGATTTTCTAGCAGCAATAAGTGCTGCTTCGTTACATACATTTGCAATATCAGCTCCACTAAAACCAGGTGTTTGTCTTGATAGAAAATTTACATCAATGTTTTTAGATAATTTAATTGGTTTTAAATGAACATCGAAAATTTGCTTTCTTTCTAACAAATCTGGAAGATCAATAAAAATTTGTCTGTCAAAACGACCGGCTCTTGTTAGTGCTTTATCTAAAATATCTGCTCTGTTGGTAGCTGCCATAACTATGACTCCTGAATTTGTTCCAAATCCATCCATCTCTGTTAATAGTTGATTTAACGTATTCTCTCTTTCATCATTACTGCCTGTCATTGCATTTTTTCCTCGAGCTCTTCCAATTGCATCTATCTCATCAATAAAAATAATTGACGGAGATTTTTCTTTTGCTTGCTTAAATAGATCTCTAACTCTACTTGCTCCAACACCAACAAACATTTCTACAAAGTCAGATCCGGATAATGAAAAGAAAGGTACTTTTGCTTCACCAGCTACTGCTTTTGCTAATAGAGTCTTTCCAGTTCCAGGAGGTCCAACTAACATAGCCCCTCTAGGAATTTTCCCTCCAAGTTTTGTATATTTTTCTGGTGATTTAAGAAAATCTACAATTTCAGTTATTTCCTCTTTTGCTTCTTCAAGCCCCGCAACATCTTTAAATGTTACTTTTATATTTTCTTTATCAATTAACTTTCCTTTTGCTTTTCCAATACTAAAAATTTGTCCTCCTCCAGTAGATCCTCCACTCATTCTTCTCATAATAAACATCCAAATAAGAATGAAAATTATTAGAGGAACTATCCATGAAAGAATTCCTTCAAACATTTTGCTTTCTTGCCTTGAAGAAATATCTACTTTATAACTTTCATTTTCTCTAGCATAAATTTGTTCTTTAACATCTTTAACATCACTAACATTAAAAAAAAGATGAGGTGGTCTTTTATCATTATTAATTAATTCAACTTCTGCTTTATCTGCATTGGTTACAAATGTTACTTTTTTAACTTCTTCTGATGATACTTTTTTTAAGAATTCAGTTTCTGAAATTTCTTCTGCGGAATTAGGACTTAAAAATTGCATTGAAAGAAAAATTATTCCAATAACTGCATAAATCCAATAAACATTAAATTTGAAACCTTTCATTTTATTAGTATTTTTTTTCATTTTAATTATATTTCGTTATTTTACCATCACCCCAAAAATCTTCAATGTTATAATAATCTCTAGTTTTTTCTAGAAAAATATGCACTATTATATCATAATAATCTAATAAAATCCAACTTCCTACTTGTGCACCCTCAATACTGTAGGGTTTCTCTCCAAAATCTTGGGATATTTTTTTTGTAATTTTTTTTTCAATAGATTTAGAATGTGTTGATGAATTTGCAGAACATACTATAAAATATTTACAAATTGCTGAATCAATTTTTTGTAGATCTATACTTAAAATGTTTTTTGCTTTTGCATCTGAAATAATATCTATAATATTTTTTAACATTAATTTTTTAATTAACTTTATTTGTATTCATTATTAGTAAATTTGCATTGCAAAAATACATTTTTTTAAGTTATAACTTCTCATAAAAAATCACTAATTGATTAACTATAAACTAATTCACTTATCTGAAATAGATTCGACTAATGAATTTATCTTGTCTCTTAAAAATTCAAATTTTTTTAAAGAGGGTTTAGTCGTTTCTGCTGATTTTCAACAAAAGGGACGAGGTTATTTAAGTAATAATTGGGAAAGTGAGGTAAAAAAAAATTTACTTATTTCAATTTTGTTAGAACCAAAACTTCAGTTATTTAGACAGTTTAAGATAAATCAATTAATATCTATGTCAATATTAGATTTATTAAATTCATATTCAATAGAAGCTAAAATAAAATGGCCAAATGATATTTTGGTAAAGAAAAGCAAAGTAGCTGGTATTCTAATTCAGAATATTGTAGTGTCAAATTCTATTACTTATTCTATAGCTGGTATAGGTATAAATATAAATCAAAATAATTTTCAAAGTTATTCTCCTAAAGCAGATTCATTAAGTTCAATTGTTGGTAAAAAATTAAATATAAATAAAGTTAGAGATGATCTGCTTTATTTCGTGCAAAACAGAATTAAAGATCTTAGAAGGGGAGTTTCATTTGATAATCAGTATAAAAAGAATTTATATATGATTAATCAAAAATGTTGTTTTAAAGAAGGAGACACTGAATTTGATGGAGTTATTGTAGGAGTTAGTTCTGTAGGAGAGTTATGTGTTAAAATTCAAAATGATTTCAAATACTTCAAGTATAAGCAGATAAAATATTTGTTCTAAAGATTTTTAATGTTGTAAACAAGAGAATTTAATAATTTATTTACTGATTTCTCTGCAAGTTTTTTAAAAATGATATTTAACTCGGCGTTTACTTCAAGATATACTTTACTTTTATTGTTTTTTGCATTAATATTACATGACATTACAAATGGGACTAAACCTTTGGTAGATTTTAATGAAACTCTGGAAAATTTTTTCTTTTCAGAAACTGTTAGTTTTATTTCTGGAAAATGCATGTAATTGAAGCTGCAATTGTCTTTATCACAAACAAAATTTTTAACTTCAGATGGAATTAATTCTTTAAAGTTTCTTAAATCAATTATTTTATTAAATATATCTTCAGATTTTTTTTCTAAAAATATTTCTTTTGATTTAAATTTAATCATGAGAAATTTTCCATTTTTCAGGATTTTTTTTCCAATCTTTTAAAGTTTCAAGATCATTAGAATTTATAAAATTTTTTTCTAAAGCTTCAGGTAGCAAGGTGTCGTAATTACATAGAGAAATAATATCAATTTCATTTTTATTAAAATTATCAATAGCTGTTTGTAGTCCATAACTAAAAATTGATATGACACCTTTAACAATCATTCCTTCATTTTTTAATGAGTTGGCCGCATCTATACTACTTTTGCCACTACTAATTAAATCTTCAATTAGTATAACTGATTGACCTTCTTCGTAATTTCCCTCTATTTTATTTTTTCTTCCATGTCCCTTGTAATCATTTCTTACGTAGATAAATGGTAAACCTAGTTCTTCAGCAACTAATACGCCATGAGGAATTCCTGCAGTTGCTACACCTGCTATTACATCTGCTTTATTAAAATGATTTTTAATTGCTGAAGCTAAGCTTTGACGAATGTGATTTCGAATTTCTGGATAAGATAAGATTTTTCTATTATCACAGTATATTGGCGAATTCCATCCAGAAGCCCATTTAAATGGTTTTTCTGGTTGTAAAATAATTGCGTTTATTTGCAAAAGAAATTTCGCAATTTGTTTAGCGATATCAAGGTCATAAATCATAAATGCAAAAATACAAAGTTTATATTAATAAAGAATGCAAAATTATAACTGAAAATTGGAATAAATTTTGTTCTGATTTTCAAATTATTCATGCTGCAGGTGGATTAGTATATAATCCAAAAGATCAGTTGTTATGCATATTTAGAAATAATGTTTGGGATTTGCCCAAAGGAAAGATTGATAATAAAGAAAATAAAGAATCCGCAGCATTAAGAGAAATCAAGGAAGAAACAGGCGTTGATAAACTTGAAATTATTTCAACTCTTAAAACAACATATCATGTTTATAAATATGAAGAAAAGAACATACTAAAATTTACACATTGGTTTAAAATACATACAAATTTTAACGGAGATTTAACACCACAAAAAGATGAAGGTATTACAAAGGTTAAATGGATTAATAAAAAGGATATAGAACATTGTTTTTCAAATAGCTATGGAAATATTAAGGATCTTTTAAAATTATGATTTAATGAACTATTTTTTTCTTGTAATATTATTTGTAATTTATCTTTTATTAATAAAAAACGATAAACTTATTATTCTAATTAATTATTTCAAAAGATTAATAATTTTTTGGTTATTAATTTTCATGTTCAACAGAGTTTTTTTTATTATTTGTAATTTTAATGAGTTCAGAGATGTTATATTTTCCGATTTTGTTTTTCTATTTATAAGATCAATAACACTTGATTTATCGTTTATAGCTTATCTAATAAGTTTATTGTTAATACTAAGATCTTTATTTTATCCTTTTCCAAATAAAAAAAATCAAATTAGTCATTATATTTTTTATTATATAAATGCTATATTTATTATTATTACGTTTGTAATTAATGCTGCTGAAATTTCGTTGTATTCAGAATGGAATTCAAAGTTAAATTATAAAGCCTTGAGTCATTTAAAGCATGTAAATGAAGTTGTCTCTACTGCATCTTTTAGTAATTACATTATTCTATGTTTATCATTAATTTTTAGCTATTTATTTGTCAAATTATACTCTAAAAAAGTTCATTTTGTTTTTCCATCAATTGTATTCGAACTAAAATCTTTTATTTATAATTTAATTAAGCTTATAATAACTCTTGGTTTTCTCTTGTTATTTATAAGAGGAGGGTGGCAGCCAATTCCAATAAATGAGAGTAATGCTTATTTTTCAAAGAAAATGATAGTTAACGATATTTCTGTTAACTCAAATTGGAATTTCTTTAACAATATTTTTAGAAATATGAGAAATTTTAATAAAAATCCTTATGAAAAATATAGTAAGAAGGAACTTAATATTTTTAAGAAGAATATGGTTTCTAACAATAAAGTTGATACGATAGTAGAAATTTTAAATACTAATCAACCTAATATTGTATATATAATTCTTGAGAGTTGGTCTGCTGATAACATAGTTTCATTAGGAGGATTAGATGGAATTACTCCAAATTTTAATAAATTGGAAAAATCAGGCTTATTATTTACTAATTTTTACTCTAATGGTTGGACTTCGGATCAAGCGATAACATCCATTTTCTCATCTTTCCCAGTTTTCCCTTATCATGCAATAATTAATCAAAATGATAAATCAAGAAAGTTAAAATGTATAAATAAGTCATTAAAAAATTATCATTCTTCGTTTTTTTTTGGTGGACAACTAACATATGGAAATATAAAGGCCTATTTAATTAGTCAAGGATTTGATTTGGTTAAGGATGAAGATGATTATTCTGGCTTACCATCTGGTCGCCTTGGAGTACATGATGAGTTTATGTTTCAGGAGTTTAAAAATGAAATTAAAAATTTACCATCTCCATTTTTCACAACCTTATTTACTTTAAGTTCTCATTCTCCATACGACTTCCCTGATAAACATTTTCTTTCATTTAATAGTAAACATGATCCATATGTTAATTCAGTTGCATATACAGATAAATGTTTAGGCAATTTTTTTGAAAGTGTTAAAAATGAAAAATGGTATTCAAATACTCTGTTTGTTATCATGGCAGATCACAGCCATAATTCACCAATCTATAGGAAATTAGCTGAAAAAGAAAGATTCAAAATTCCAATGCTTTTTTATGGCAATGTACTAAAACAGAATTATAAAGGAAAAAAATGTGGTAATTTAGGCTCTCAACTAGATATATCTACTACTATTTTAAATCAGCTAGGTTATAATTCTCATGAATATTTATATGGATCTGATCTTTTGGATGGTGATTCTTTTGTCCCTTATGCTTTTCCAGGAGGATATGCAGGTATAACATCTAGCTCTCAATATGCGTATTCTGAAAGATTTAAAAAAATATTAGAACTAAAATCGCCTAATAAAAAAGAGAAAAGACAGATTATTAAACATACAGAAATGTTTTTTCAATTATCATTTGATGAATTCCTTAATTATTAAACTCTTGTATGATGCCTCCTGTTATTTTCAAGAGTGCTATTTTATTTTCCATTAGATTATAAGCAGCTAGATTCATATTAAGTGCTGAATTTATATATGCAATTTCTATATCTCTTAAGTTGAACGAATTGATCAGGCCAATATTTTTTCTGTCATTAGCTATTTCAAAGTTCTGCTTTGCTATGTTCAAAGCTTTCTTTTTTAATAGAAATGAACTTATATAGCTATTATTTTTTTCATTATTTATTGAAAGTTGATTTAAAACATCTGCTTTAATTTTTTCATATTGTAATTCGTTTATCTCATTTAAAATTTTAGAGGTTTGTACTTCTTTATATAGTTTTCCTCCGTCAAACAATCTGAATGTAATTGCAAAATTTGCAAAATAATTTATACTTTTTCCAGTATTATCAATTGTACCTTGTAACTCTCCTATGTCATAGGTACTTTTATTGTAAGATGCTCCTGAATTTAAAGATATCATGGGGTAGAAGGAGGACATTGATAGCTTAATGTCTTGTTTGTTCAACTGTATGTTTAAGTATTGATTTTTAATATTTGAGTTATTTGCTATTGTCTTTTGTTTTAAGTCCTCATAATCGAAGATTTGTACAGATGCATCAATTTGATCAGTTAAAGTCCATTTTGTATCAATATTGACTCCAATTAAAAGATTTAAGTTTTTTACAGAATTGTTATAATTTAGTTTTTGTATAATTAAATTCGAACTATCTGTAAGCATCGCATTTTTTGTTTGCAAATAATTAATTTTATTGTTTGCGCCAAATTTGTACTTTTCTTTCTCGTAAATTAATCTATCGTCAGCTAATAATACTATCTCTTGCAAGACATTTAGTTGGTTTTTTTGCAATACACAGTTGTAATATTGCAGAATAATACTTTGAATAGTATTTTCTATTGCAACGATAGCATTGTTATTACTTATTTTTTCTAAATTTTCTAATCGCTTTTTATTTGCCTTAACTGCAAAACCGCTAAAAATAGTCCAATTCATATTAACTGACCCAACTATTGAATTAGATCTTAATTTTTCCTGAATGAAAGATGCAGGATTGTCAGATTGATCAGACAATCCTTCTTCATTTTTAGCTGATATGTCTATTTTAGGTAACGCGCCGGCATTTGCCCAGTTGTTATTTATTTCACTAATTTTTTTGTTTTTAGATGTTATTTGAATATCAAAGTTTTGGTTTAGTCCAATCTCAATAGCATCTAAAAGACTTAGTGCTTCTTGGCTTATTAGAAATTGTGGAATAAATAATAATAAAATAATTTTTTTCATGTTATTTATATTTCAAATTGTCTCTTTTTAAACTTTGTTATTGGTTCTACATCAATTCTACTAGGAGGATTTTTTCCTCCTCTCCAAAACCATAATCTAGTTCTTTTTAAATCATTAAAAAATAAAATTAATGAAGGAAAATAAAGCAATAAAATAATAGTACCAAATAGTACTCCAAATGCAACTGATATTGCCATAGGAATTAAAAATTGAGCTTGAAAGCTCTTTTCCCAAATCAAAGGAGATAATCCGACGAAGGTTGTTATAGTTGTTAGGGATATTGCTCTAAACCTGCTTTTTCCTGCATCACTAACTGCATCGAAAATTGTCATTCCAGAATTTAGATTTCTATTAAATTTATCTAGCATAACGACTGCATCATTAACTAAAATTCCAATTAGTGCAATTACTCCCCAAACACTTAGTGTAGAAAATGGCCTTCCCATTATACCATGTCCAAGTATAGCTGAAAAAATTCCAATTGGAACAACCATTAATATAATTCGTGCTTGATAAAAAGATTTAAAATTTAATGAGATAGTTATAGCAATTAAAATAATACTTATTAAAAATGCTATACCCAGTCTTTTTCCACTATCTGCTGCTTCTTCTGCTTGCCCCATAATTTTATAATTAACAGAAGGGAATTTATTTTTTAAACTGCTTAAAAATTCACGTTCAATTTCTTGATTTACTTCACCCGAAAACTCAGAGTTATATAGATTTGCATTTACCCTTATTTCTTTTGCTCCATTTATGTGATTTATTTTAACTCTTCCTCTTTTAAAGTCATAATCAACTAGTTCTTCTAATGAATAAGTATTTCCATTAGTTGTTTTAATTTTGAGTTTATTTAAATCTTCTAAACTATTTCGATCATTTTCTGGATATCTTAACCAAATTTTAACTTCATCTCTTCCCATTATTAATCTCTGAGCTTCTTCACCATAAAAACCTTGTCTTATCTGACTCATTATACTTGATTCACTTAAACCAAGTGTATATGCTTTTTCTTTTAAACTAATATGTACTTCTCTACTTCCAATACCTCCATTATCCATTACTTCTTTTACCATATCCATAGATCTTATCTTTGATTTCAACCACTCTGCAGCATTCTTTAATTCCTCATCGTTGTCTGATTGTAAAGATATTGATACAGCTTTTCCAAATTGTTGAAACCCGCCAACTGAAATTTTTTCCATAACTGCTATTGAATCCGGATGAATTCTTTTTTGTAATTCATTAGAAATATCAACAGTTGATATTTTTTGATTTTCTTTTATTGCAATTCTAATACTACCTACATGTGCTCCAGATAAACCTAAATCTTCTGTATATCCGATACCAACTGAAATATCTGTAAAGATGCTATCATCGTATTTGTCTATAAGCTCAGAATGATATTCCTTAACTATTGAATCGATATACCAGGCAAATTTCTCTGTCCTAAACTCTCGTTCGCCTGGTTTATATGCAAATTCAACTTTAACTTCATTGAAAGGAACAGATGGAAAAAATGTCCACCTAATTATACCTGTTTGTAATAAAATAACTACACCAATTATTAAAATTAAAGGAATCCATACATTTCTTCTGTAATTCTTTAATATTCTTTTATTTAACTTATCATAAAATTTTCTTGAAATTATCACAAATCTTTCCGCGTTTAATTTTATATAATCCCATTTTAACACAAAAGAAAAAATTAGTATTGAAATCAGAAAAAAGTGAATATTATTAAAAAAGTTCATATCAAAATTTGGAGTTAATAAATATCCAGCTATTACTGCAATAATGATTGCTAGAACTAATCTTATTTTGGGATTCATTTTTTTGTTTTCAAGAGCTTTCTTTGATGATAGGTGTGCTGGTAAAATTAAAAAAGCTTCTATCAAAGAGAATAGTAGTGCAGCAACAACACTAAATGCCATTTCTTGCATCATCTGCATCTGTCCTCCAACAAATAATAATGTTGAAAAAACAAAAACTGTTGTTAGAACAGATGTAAATACTGGTGTTAGAACTTCCATTGTTCCATCAAGAGCTGCTTTCATGGGATTTTTACCCTTTTTATAGTGAGAGTAAATATTCTCAGCGATTACAATTCCATCGTCAACTAGAATACCGACAACTAATATCATTCCAAACAATGAAATCATATTTATTGTCATTCCATAAATTAGCCCAATAGATATCATTCCAATAAATGAGAAAGGTATTCCAAATGCAACCCAAAGTGATAGCCTAAATGAAAGAAATAATCCTAGTATTATAGCAACAAGTAATAGACCTAAAATTAGGTTGTTACTTAGCGTTTCAATACGTTGATCAAGCATGTCAGCAAATTGAAATAATGTAATTACTTCAAAATCTGGATTTTCTTTGTTAAATTTTTTAATGTAATCTTGAACTTCATTTGCTATTTTCTTAATATCTTCTTCAGGTGTTTTTTTTATGATAAAGTTTATTGCTCTTTGTCCATTAACAAAGCCTTGAATAGGTGTTTCTGAAAATTTGATTTCTACTTTTGCAATATCTTTTAATCTTAAGATATCACCATTGTTTTCAGAATATACAACAATATTTTCTACTCCTTTTGTACTAGTTTTCCTATTATTAGATCTAATAATAATTTCGTCTTTACTAGTTTTAATGTTTCCTGCTGAAATGTCCAAATTAGAGCTTCTAATTGCATTGCTAACTTGTTTGAAAGTGATGTTATGGCGAAGTAAAGCAGTTTCATTAATTTCTACAGAAATAATAATTGGAGCATAACCAACAACTTCAATTTGACTTATTTCATCATTATTCAATAATTTTTGTTCAATTTCGTCTGCTTTATCTTTCAATAACCAAAGATCATCAGGACCAGTTAGTGAATAGAATCCAACCATGTTCCCCATTCCACCCATTCCTCTGCTTGTTTGTTTTAGAACAACAGGTTTTTCTGCTCCTTGTGGTAATGAGTAAATAGCATCTACAGAGTTCTTTACATTTTGTAAAACTTCGTCAATATCAAATCCTTCATAAATTTCTACAGTAACTCTGGATAGGTTTTCTGAAGATGACGATGTAATTTCTTTAATACCTTCAATACCATTTAATGATTGCTCAACCCTTGTTGTTATACCTTCTTCAATCTCTGTAGGAGAAGCTCCAGGATATGCGACAGATACATAAATCTTGTTTGGAGGAAGCTCTGGAAAAAAGGATTTTGGCATTAGTGATAAGCTAAGAATACCTGCTATTGCTGTTACAATAATTATTGCATTTGCATAAATAGGATTCTTGATAAAATAAGCAATTAACTTTTTCATCTAATTTGAAATTGTATTTACAATAGTACCCTCTTTAATATCAATTACTGGTTCATTAACAACAAGCTGTCCGTTTTTTAAATTATCAACAATGTAATAATCACCTTCGTCATTAATAATGTTGATTAATTGTTTTTTTAATTTATCATTTTCAACAATGTAAATTATGTTTTTTTCAATTTCAGCTCTTTTAGGAATTTTAAATGATTCTTCTGATCCTAATGTTGTAATAATTCCATCTAAAAACATACCGTCATAAACATTATTAGAATAAATAGAAGAATAAACTGAAAAGTTTTGAGTTTTACTATTCATACTTTTCCCAATTCTAATAATTTTACCATTGTAAATTTTCCCCGACTCGTTAAATTTAACCTCGTCGCCTAATTTGATGAGACTTATTTCTTTAGAATTTACTGCAAGTTCAACTTCTAAATTATCCTTTCTTATGAAGTCTGCAATAGGACTTCCTGGGTTGACATTACCTCCTATGTCGGTGTAGGACTTAGTTATTATTCCATCGAATGGTGCTTTAATAAAATATTTATTTAGCCTTATTTCATCAGATTTAATGGCCTCAAAATCAGCTAATATTAATCGGTTAATTATAAACTGTTTTTCATTTTTCATTTCTGGAAGATTAGGCAATGTTTTATTTATGTCAATGCTATTGAAATAATTTAACCATTTAGGGTACTCAGTATTATAATCAATTTTAATATCAACCAAATTATTAGAAAGCAATGATAAAAACCTGCTTTTTTTTGATCTTAAGAGAAGTCTAAAGTCATCGTTTTTAATTTGACAAATTATATCTCCTTTATTAAATTCTACTCCTTCATTAATATCATTAATTCCAAAAATTTTCCCTTGAACTTCTGATAAAATTGTTATATTGTTTGATGAGCAAACTTTCCCAGAACTTCTTATATTATTTTTG
>MDTE01104832.1_pt1 | contig 22327 bp, 19 predicted proteins | sample 811231 | NCBI WGS metagenome assembly MDTE01 (sample SAMN05326651, study PRJNA326480) | marine metagenome | isolation source: seawater | place: Indian Ocean: Red Sea | collected 2010 | reverse complement strand
ACCTAATGGAGGGGGAGATCCTAGTGGAGAAATAAGTGAATCCATAAACTCAAATTTTGGTTCATTTGAAAATTTTAAAGATGAATTCAGTAAAGCAGCTGCAACAAGATTTGGTTCAGGATGGGCTTGGCTTTGCGCTCACCCAGATGGTAAGTTAGAAATCTGCTCAACTGCTAATCAAGACAACCCTCTAATGCCAAATGGATGTGGTGGAAACCCAATTCTATGTCTTGACGTGTGGGAACATGCCTATTATTTAAATTATCAAAACAGAAGACCTGATTACATCAAGGCATTTTTCAATGTAATTAATTGGGAGGAAGTTAATAACAGACTGACAAATAAATAAAAAAAGGGGATAAATCCCCTTTTTTGCCCCAAATCTTACCATGAACTTAACCTACTTATGTTCAGGTGGTCTCAATTTATATATTTTTTTTTTATAAAAAAAACTTATTTGGAAATTATTTTTAATTATAAAGCTTAATAAGCTCTACCAGACTTGCCTTCTACAAAGTTTATAAAGGCTTGATTTACAACTTTGTTACCTCCTGGCGTTGGATAGTCTCCTGTAAAATACCAGTCCCCTTTATGATTACAGCAGGCTTTATGAAGATTTTCAACCTTCTGAAAAATAATTTCTAATTCAATTTTTGAGTTAGAATCTATTAACATCTCTGACATTTTAGATGAAATTTGTTCAGGGGAGAAGTCTTTATAGATATTTTTTACGTGATTTTTTTTATAATCAACTTTTTCTTTTGATTGAATACACTTATCATAAGTGTCTTTAATAATTTTATCAGCACTTCCTCTATCCCTATGAAGTTCAATTGCAGCCCTAAATGCTATAAAATCTTCAATTTTGGCCATATCAATTCCATAACAATCCGGATATCTAATCTGTGGGGCACTTGATACAATAACGATCTTTTTTGGATTTAATCTTATTAACATCTTAAGTATACTTTCTCTTAGAGTTGTACCTCTGACGATACTATCATCAATAATCACAAGATTATCTGAATTTTTGATAACTCCATATGTTATATCATAAACATGTGCAACTAAATCCTCTCTACCCTTATCTGCTGCTATAAAAGTTCTAAGCTTTGCATCTTTAATTGCAATTTTTTCAACTCGTGGATTGTTTTTATTTGCTTTTTCCAATAAACCATAAAATGATGTCTCTGCAGTATTAGGTATAAATGAAAAAACTGTGTTTTTATAATCTTTTTTTATTGATTTCTCTACTTGAGGTATAAGTAAATTACCAAGTAATTTTCGTTCCTTATATATTTCAGCATCTGATCCTCTTGAAAAATATATTCTTTCAAAAGAACAAGATTTTTTGGTTTTTGGTTTTAAAATCTCTCTTAATGATGTTTCTCCACTCTTTTTGATAATTAAAGCATTTCCTCTAGGAATCTCTTGAATTTTAGGATATGAAACATCAAAAACTGTTTGAATTGCAGGTCTTTCAGATGCTACTGCAACTACTTCATCATTTTCAAAATAGTATGCAGGCCTAATCCCATGTGGATCTCTAATTACAAATGAATCTCCATGACCAATCATTCCAGCAATAACATACCCGCCATCCCATTTTTTCGAAGACTTTTTTAATATTTTTTCAATATTTAATTCCTTCTCAATTAGAGGAGGCATCTCAGATTTTAAAACACCTTTTTTCTTTAATTTATTATATCCAGAAATCACTTCAGAATCTAAAAAATGACCAATTCTTTCCATTATTGTGATTGTGTCTGATTGTTCTCTAGGGTGTTGGCCCAACTTGACTAAACTCTGGAATAACTCATCTGTATTGGTCATATTAAAATTTCCTGCTAGTATTAAGTTTCTATTCATCCAATTATTCTGTCTCATCATCGGTTGCACATAGTCGATAGAATTTTTTCCATACGTTCCATATCTAACGTGTCCTAACATAACTTGACCTAAAAAAGGAGTTTTTTGATAAAAGGAGTCTGAACCTTTAGTGATTTTTTCTGACTTAATAAATGAATTAACTTTTTTATTGATCTTTTTGAAGATTGAATGTATTGCTTGATCTTCAAATGATCTTACTCTATAAAAATATTTTTGCCCTGGTTTTAAATCAAATTTTATACTCGCATAACCTGCTCCATCTTGACCACGATTTTTTTGTTTTTCCATCATCAAAAACATCTTATCGACACCATACATGTGCGAACCATATTTTTGGGTATAAAAATCAAGTGGTTTTTTTAAGTGGATTAGTGAAATTCCACATTCATGTTTTAATTGGTCACTCACTTAGTGTAATTTATTGATTCTGGTTTTAATGTCATTTATTGACAAATTTAATAAGTTTTTAGTTCCTATATTCTCTACATTATAAGAAGCTATTGATGTTCCATATGCAATTGCTGATTTAATAGTATCAAATGAAATATTCTTTGATTGAGTCAAATAACCAGCAATACCTCCAATAAAACAATCTCCTGCTCCCGTCGGATCAACAACTTTATCAACCTTAAAAGCAATGGAATTAAATCTTTTATCAAAATTAAAAAGCTCAGCTCCATCCGCTGCTTTTTTGATTATCACAAACTTAGGGCCCATCTTATGTAGAGCTTTTGCAGCTTTTTCAAGATCTTTTTCACCTGTAATCATTTCTGACTCTTCATCATTTATTGAGATTAAATCTGACTTATTAATTACTTCTTTAAGAGTGTTCCAAAAATTTTCAATCCAGTAATTCATTGTATCAAGAATAATTAGTTCAGGCTTTTTCTTTATTTGCTTTATAGCATTTAATTGTATCTCTGGATGCAGATTACCTAGCAAGAGAATATCAGGTGTTGAATTTTTTTCAGTTATAACTGGATTAAAATTAGCCATTACGTTTAATTCAGTTTTTGTTGTTATCCTATCTTTAAAATTATTTTTATAGATACAACTCCAATAAAAAGTTTTATCATCTTTTATAATTTCTATTCCTGATATATCTACTCCACATGATTTAAGTATTTCAAGATCTTCATTCAGAAAGTCATTACCTACTACTGATATAATTGAGGGATTGCAATTAAAGTATTTTACGGATAAACAAATGAATGAACCTGCTCCACCTAATGTGCGTTCAATTTTGTGCTCACTAGTCTCTATTCCATCATAAGCTAATGAAGCTACTATTAATAATGATTTGTTTGACATTTAATAAATTTTAATTAATGTAACCTAAATCCTCAATTAGATTTGAACTTTTAGCAGCATTTGTTGCTAAAAGGTCGCACCTGTCATTATAAAAGTCATTACTGTGTCCTTTGACCCAATGAAATTTAATTTTATGTTCTTTATAGATGTTAAGAAAACGTATCCATAAATCAGGGTTCTTTTTATTTTTAAACTTTTTTTTCTCCCAATCAAATACCCACCTTTTTTCAACTGCATCTGCTACATACTTTGAGTCAGTAAATATACTAACATTAGAATTTTTAATCTTTATTGTCTCTAGAGCAACAATTACTGCCAAGAGCTCCATTCTATTGTTAGTTGTAAACTTAAATCCCTGACTAAATTCCTTTTTGTAATCTTCACCATCAACTAACATTACAATTCCATAACCTCCAGGACCTGGATTTCCAATCGATGAACCATCAGTATATATTGTAATTAATTTATTCATTATTAAGTTAAAAGTGATTCTACAATCTTTGGAAAATATTCGTACTCTAACTTATGAATTTTTTCCTCAAGTTTTTTTGGAGTATCATTTTTATCAACTTTTATTTTTTTTTGAAAAATAATTTTACCTGCATCATATTCTTTTGAAACATAATGAATTGTAATACCTGATTCAGATTCTTTATTTTGAATTACTTTTTTATGAATATTTGATCCGTACATTCCTTTACCTCCATACTTTGGTAAAAGGGATGGATGAATATTAATAATTTTATTTTTGAAAAAACTTAAATATGATGGGGGAATCTTTTTTAGAAATCCTGCAAGTATTATTAGTTTGGGATTAATCTTTTTTAACTCATCAAAAACTTTTCCACTAATTTCTTTTTCTTCAAACAAAAAATATTGAACTTTAGTATTTAATAGATAAGAATTTAAATCAGAATGTTTATTATTTGAGAAAACATGAGAAATAACAAGTTCTTTATTATCGCTAAAATAATTTATGAGATTTTTTGCGTTCGAACCCTTACCAGATATAAAAATTACAATCTTTTTATTCATAAATAATTTGAGCGGTTCATAACTTTTATGAAAAACTTTTTTATTTAACAAATAAAGGTATAATTTAGAATTTTACACGAGTTTTAGATTAAAGTTTTTTAATTTTATAATCTGAACTCATAAATAAATATATTATGTCAGATATTTCTTCAAGAGTAAAAGCAATAATAGTAGATAAACTAGGGGTTGATGAGAATGAGGTCGTACCTGAAGCAAGTTTTACAAATGACTTGGGTGCAGATTCTCTAGATACCGTAGAATTAATAATGGAATTTGAAAAAGAATTCGATATACAGATACCTGATGACCAAGCTGAAAACATTGTTTCTGTAGGTCAAGCTATTGAGTTTATTGAAAAATCAAAATAAATTTTAATTGATGACATCAAGAAGAGTTGTAGTAACTGGAATGGGAGCTTTAACTCCAATTGGTAATGACCTGGATTCATATTGGAATGGTCTTTTAAGTGGTACCAGTGGATGTGCCGAAATTACTCATTTTGATGCTTCAAAATTTAAAACAAAATTTGCCTGTGAGCTTAAAGGATTTGATCCTGCAGACCACTTTGAGAAAAAAGAATATAGAAGATATGATCGTTTTTCTCAATATGGAATCGTTGCCGCTAATGAAGCAATTAAAGATTCTAAATTAGTTGAAAGCAGTCCAAACTATGATAGGATAGGTGTAATTTGGGGTGCTGGAATTGGAGGCTTAGAGACATTTCAAAATGAAGTATTAAATTTTGCAGATGGAGATGGGACTCCCAGGTTCAATCCGTTCTTTATTCCAAAAATGATACCAGATATAGCACCTGGTCTTATAGCTATGAAATATGGATTTCAAGGACCAAATTACGCAACCGTATCTGCATGTGCCTCATCCTCAAACGCATTAATTGACGCATTAAATTATATTAGAATAGGTCATGCAGACGTAATTGTTGCAGGTGGTTCTGAGGCACCAGTTACCATTGCTGGTCTTGCTGGATTTAATGCTATGCATGCACTATCAACAAGGAATGATGATCCATCAACAGCATCAAGACCCTTTGACAGAGATAGAGATGGGTTTGTGTTAGGAGAAGGAGCTGGAGCTCTAATAATTGAAGAATACGAGCATGCAATTAATAGAGGGGCTAAAATATATGCAGAGCTTGCTGGTGGGGGGTTATCATGTGATGCTTATCATATGACCGCACCGCACCCAGATGGTAGAGGTGCAATTAAAGTTATGAGAAACTGTTTGGATGATGCAGGTCTAAAGCACAGCGATATAGATCTAATTAATATGCATGGTACCTCAACACCTCTTGGAGATATTGCAGAATCTAAAGCAGTTGTAAATGTTTTCCAAGAACATTCATATGATTTAAATATTAATTCTACAAAATCAATGACTGGACATTTATTAGGCGCTGCGGGTGCTATTGAGGCTATTTCATGTATTTTAGCAATGAAGCATAATATAGTTCCCCCAACAATCAATCATTTCAATATTGATGATGGCATTGATACTAACTTAAACTTCACATTTTCATCTCCTCAAAAAAGAAATATCAAGGTTGCAATGTCAAATACATTCGGTTTTGGTGGACATAACGCTTGTGTTATATTTAAAGAGGTAGATTAGTTATAAGAAATTTAGTTATCAAAAAAATTTTAAAACTTGAGCCAAAAATTGAAGATAGATACAAATTAATTGCAATCCACACTAATTTAAAGATCTACTCACTAGCATTTCAAATTAATAAATATTGTTATACAAACTTTATTAGATCCAAGAATGATATAAAATTAGATAATGAATATTACTTACCTTATTTTGAATGGAAGGTAGATAAAAAAGGTATTGACTTTGAACTTTTTCCTAATAGACATACTATTGAAAGTGAAGGAAAGGTTATTAAAGATTCTCTATTTAGTTTCACAAATTCAAAAGAGTTATCTTTGGTAGAATCACATAAAGAAGTTGACTTCTTTATCAAACAAAACTGTTATTTTTCAACATCAAAATTGATTCAGAAAATGTCCAAAATTCCATATATATCAATTTCATACAGATTGAAGGGTGGTAAAAGTATCGAAAATCTTAATTTTGAAATATGAAGAGGTTAAAAAAAACAAAAATAATTGCTACCCTAGGCCCATCAACATCATCAATTGAAACAATTGAGAGTCTTATTAAGGAAGGAGTAGATGTGTTTCGAATTAATTTTTCTCATTCTACTCATAAAGAAGCAGAATTTTTGATAAAGTCCATTAGGAAAATTAATGACTCCCTGTCAAAAAATATTGCAATTCTAGCTGACCTTCAGGGGCCAAAGCTTAGAATTGGAGATGTTGTTGATGATACTAACTTGAATTTCGGCGAAAAAATTACTATCAAAACTGATAAATCTTTTAAGGGAAATAAGAATAAACTTTTCCTAAATTATCAGAATCTAGCAAAGGACATAAATAAAGGTGAAAAAATATTAATAGATGATGGGAAAATTATTTTAAAGGTTATTGATACAAATGGTAAACATGAAGTTACAGCAGAAGTTTTACAAGGAGGAGAATTATCATCAAATAAGGGGTTTAATTTACCAAACACTAATATATCTCAACCTGCATTGACAGATAAAGATATTGATGATGCAATTTTTTCAGCAAAACACAATGTTGATTGGATCGCTCTTTCATTTGTTAGGAATGGGTCAGATATAAAATCTTTAGTAAAGTTGTTAGAAAATAATACCAGTCATAGGATACCAATTATTGCAAAGATTGAAAAGCCAGAAGGAGTAAAAAATATTGATGAGATAATGAAATATTCTAGTGGAATAATGGTAGCCAGAGGTGATCTAGGAGTTGAAATTAATGCCGCAGAAGTTCCCTTAATTCAAAAAAAGTTAGTTAATAAAGCAAAAAAGGCAAGAATTCCTGTAATAATTGCTACTCAAATGATGGAAAGTATGATGAAGAGTTTAAATCCAAATAGAGCAGAAGTAAATGATGTAGCAAACTCAATTATGGATGGAGCAGATGCAGTAATGTTATCTGGAGAAACATCAGTTGGAAACCATCCTAAGGAAGTCATAAAAACAATTTCAAGAATTATAGGCAGAGTAGAGAATTCTGACCTAATTTCATTAAAGCATAAACATCCAATAGATTATGAATCAGACAGGTTTATTACCAAGTCAGTATGTTATTATGCTGCAAAAATTGCTAATGATACCAAAGCGAAAGCTATTAGCACTTTAACAAACAGTGGTTATACTGCATATCAAATTTCGTCATGGAGACCTAAGACCCATGTTTTAGTATTTACTTCAAATAAAAGAATATTGACCCAGCTAAATTTACTCTGGGGAGTCATGGCATTCTATTATAGTGGTACTGAGAGCACCGATAAAACTATTGAGGAGATAAATAAAGTAGCAGTTGAAAACAATCTTTTACAAAAAGATGACATAGTTATAAACCTAACATCAATGCCCATAGAGAAAAAAGGTATGGTTAATACTATTCGTGTATCTAAAATTTAAATATGGATAACTTAAAGGAATTATTCAATAAATACGATATTGAAGAACTGGTATATGGGTGTTCCACTGGAAACAAATGGTTTGGTTCAGGAGAAATAATTGAAAGTCTATCTCCTGTTGATGGTAAATTGATTGGTAAGGTTTACTGTGGATCAAAAAAAGATTTTGATACTTTAATTAACGTTTCAAGTAAGGCATTCGATACATTTAGGAAAATTCCTGCTCCAAAAAGAGGAGACTTAGTTCGACAATTTGGAAATAAGTTGAGAGAGCAGAAAGAGGGGCTTGGTACTTTAGTTTCATACGAAATGGGGAAATCATATCAAGAAGGGCTTGGAGAGGTTCAGGAGATGATTGATATATGTGATTTTGCAGTTGGGCTTTCAAGGCAGCTGCACGGACTTACTATGCATTCAGAAAGAACTACACATAGAATGTACGAACAGTATCACCCTCTTGGAATTATTGGTATTATTTCTGCATTTAATTTTCCTGTTGCAGTTTGGAGTTGGAATGTTACATTAGCATGGGTATGCGGTAATGTTACAATCTGGAAGCCAAGTGAAAAAACTCCTATATGTAGTATAGTTTGTCAAAAATTAATAACTGAAGTTTTCGAAGAAAATAATATACCCGAAGGCGTATCATGTCTAATTAGTGGTAATCATAAAATAGGTGAACTATTATCTGAGTCTAAAGATATTCCTTTACTATCTGCGACTGGTTCAACTAGAATGGGTAGAATTGTTGCAGAAAAAGTTGGAGCTAGATTGGGTAAAACCTTACTTGAGCTAGGTGGTAATAATGCAATTATAGTAACTCCTGATGCTGATTTAAAGATGACAATAATGGGGACAGTTTTTGGTGCTGTTGGAACTTGTGGACAGAGATGTACTTCAACCAGAAGACTTATTGTTCATGAAAAAGTATATGATAAAGTCAAGAATTCTCTTGTTAAAGCTTATAATCAAATTAAAATTGGTAATCCATTAGATTCAAATATACATGTAGGACCTTTAATTGATTTAGATGCAGTAAAATCCTATGAAAAAGCATTATATCAGATCAAAAAAGAAGGAGGAAGCTTTTTAATCAAAGGAGGTGTTTTATCTGGGAAAGAGTATACTAGTGGATGCTATGTGAAACCAGCAATTGCTGAAGTTGATCATTCTTTAAAGATTGTACATACTGAAACATTTGCCCCAATTTTATATCTAATTAAATATTCAGGAGATATAGAAAATGCTATTGAAATTCAAAATGAGGTTGATCAAGGTTTATCTTCTTCAGTTATGACAAATAGTTTAAAAGATGCTGAAGTGTTCCTATCTCACTGGGGAAGTGATTGTGGTATAGCTAATGTGAATATTGGAACTTCTGGTGCAGAGATTGGTGGTGCTTTTGGCGGTGAAAAAGATACTGGGGGTGGAAGAGAAAGTGGTTCTGATGCTTGGAAAATTTATATGAGAAGACAGACAAATACAATTAATTTCTCTTCTGAACTTCCACTAGCTCAGGGAATAAAGTTTGAATTAGAATAAAATTATTTAAACTGATTTAAAAATCTAACATCATTTTCAAAGAATAATCTAATGTCCGGTATTTGGTAAATTAACATAGCAATTCTTTCAATACCCATTCCAAATGCATAACCAGTATACTTTTCTGAGTCAATATTACAATTCTCTAGAACTTTTGGATCTACCATCCCACAACCCATGATCTCAAGCCAGCCAGTTCCCTTTGTAATTCTATAATCAGTTTCGGTTTCTAATCCCCAATATATATCAACTTCTGCACTAGGTTCTGTAAATGGGAAATATGATGGTCTAAATCTGAGTTTAGATTTTCCAAACATCGACTTAGCAAAGTAGAGCACCATTTGCTTTAGATCAGCGAATGAGACATTTTCATCAACATATATACCATCGACTTGATGGAATATACAATGTGATCTAGATGAAATTGCTTCATTTCGATATACTCTACCAGCCTGAATTACTTTAGCTGGTGGGGGGTTCTCTTCAAGATGTCTGATTTGTATTGTTGAACAATGAGTCCTGAGTAAAAGATCAGGATCTCTTTGAATAAAAAATGTATCCTGCATGTCTCTTGCAGGATGATCTTCTGGTAAATTTAGAGCTGTAAAATTATGCCAATCATCTTCAATTTCTGGACTTTCAGATAAACCAAAACCTAATTTAGAGAACACATCAATAATTCTATTTTTTACAATAGTAATCGGATGAAGAGAACCTATTTGGATTGGGAAACCTGGCTTATTATAATCCTCGTAATTTTTTTTCTGAGTCTTTGATGTTCTTGAGATTAATTCATCATATTTAGTTTGAACTAAAACTTTTAGATCATTTATTTTTTGCCCGTAATTCTTTTTTTGATCGGTAGGTACATTTTTAAAATTAGAAAAAAGATCATTTATAATACCTTTTCTTCCTAGATATTGAGTTTTTAGTGATTCAATATCATCAATTTTTTGTGATTTAAAATTTTTGATATATAAAAAATGTTCATCTAATTTATCTATCATATTAATTTTTTTTATAAAATTAAAAGTCTATGACTAACCTTCTGTATATTGCAAATATATATCAAGTTTTATGAATTTAATTGATTTAATAATAATTGCATTATTTGGTTACGGAATAATTAAGGGATACAATAAAGGACTTATAATTGAACTATCTAGTTTTTTTGGGATTTTTATTTCTTTTTTTATTTCAACAAATTTAGATGACATAATTTCAAAACAAATTGTAGAATTAGTTAATATTAATTTTGATATAGTAAATATTTTAGTTTTTATTTTAGTATTTCTTCTTTCGTACTCAGCTATAATTTTTATTGCAAAAGGATTTACAAAGCTTATAAAATTTGTATACCTAGGACTTTTAAATAGTCTTCTTGGATCTTTATTTGGTGGATTGAAACTGCTTTTAATATTAATTATATTATCTAAGATTATTTTTAGTTTCAGCCTTATTCCACTAAAAACACTAAGTGAATCTGTTCTTATGATACAACTACATGTTCTATCTGAAATTATTTTCAACTCATTGGAAATAGTAAACTATGAGTATCAAAATAATTTAATCTAAGATTTTAATGCTTGATGATTGAATCCAACCTAATGTTCCGTTTTCTAGTTGAATGTTAACCCAATCCTGAATTGTATCAACTTGCTTTACTTTTGTTCCTTCATGAAGTAGAAACTTAAGTTCAGATATTTTATTTGGCTCAGACCATACTTCTATCTCTTTATCATATATTATTGCAAACTTTTCGTTATTAAATTTCTTTTTTTCGTAATTAATAGTAAATACAACAATTAATCCTATCATCATTATAATAAACTGAGTAAAAAAGATTCTCTTGTTACCAGAGTTATTAACTGATAAGTATAGAACAAATGAGACACATGCTATCCAAGCTAAGATTATTAATAAAACAGACCATCCTCTTTCACTAAGTAGGTTTAAAATATTGATTTTTAAATTTTGTGTTTGAGTAATTGGAAGCTTCTCAATTTTGTCAATCCTAAGATTCTGGGCATAGGATAAATTGATTATAATATCTTCATCAGTCGGAGATATAGACCTTGCTTTCTCATAAAAGAAATTACTTTCTGGAATATTATTTAGCTTATAAAATGCATTTCCAAGGTTATAATAAAGCTCTGCACTTTCAAAACCTGAATTTAAAATATCTTTATAACCATCAATAGCCATTTGATACTTTCCGTCTGTATAAAAAGCATTTGATTGATCAAAAATGGAGTCCAGGCCTTGAGTATTTGAAAGCAATAAAATAATATGGAGTATTTTCATTACTTATTTTTTTGAATTAGGTTGATAATTTCTTTTGCAGTAATCAAGTCATTATTCATAATCGAATTTGAGGATCTTGAATACTTAGCATTTTCACAATTTTCAATTAATTGAATAATTTTAGAAATATTTTTCTCGTCAATTCCTTTTACTCTTAGAGTGCTTTTAATTTTTTCTTTATTTAAATTATCAATATTTAATGAAAATTTTAATAGTAAAGTTTTGTAAACTGCTTTTTCAATTAGATCATAAAATACATTTTTATCATTTAAAGATTCCTTAGCAGTATTGATCATTTTATCTATCTCTTTATGTTGGATTCTTTGAGTTTCTGTAAAAGATGATTTTCTCTTCCTTTTGTAAGCAGTTAGCATAACAAAAGCGATTACCATTGCAAACGGTGATGAAATTAATATATAGAATATTTCTGATTCAAAAAATTCATCATTATTTATCTTCATTAATTTAGTATTAATCTTAATAAATCTAAACGAATCATTAGGTGATATAGTATTTGTATTATTTACTGATGGATTAGAGATTGTAGGACCGTCGTATACATCAATTGTAAGTCTTGGAGATTTAAGTATTTTGTATTTTTCTAATTTAGGGTCGAAATACGAAAATTCAACTTGCTCAATTGGAAAGCTCCCCTGGAATCTAGGAATTACAGTAAATAGCTTAGTTACCGAGCCATTCATGCCTGACAAATTAGTATTAATTGACTCCTCTCTCTGGGGTTCAAACAATTCCATTGAACCTGGTACAAGTAGATCAGGTAGATCAAAAAGTTTTAAGTTACCTCTTCCTTTCACTTTTAATTCAGCTTGAAAAGATTCTGTAGCTCTGAGAGAGGATTTATCCAGAATAACATCAAATTCAAATTCTCCAACTGCTCCAGTAAAACTTGACGGCATGTTATTTAAAGGAAGTTGTTTAACATTTATTCTTCTTGTCCCAGTTGAGATAAATTGAGATGTCTGGTCAATAATTATATTACCAAAAAAGTCTCTTTTATCTGTTGGCACGTCTAGCATGAGGTTTATAGATAATGGAGATATTTCGAGAAGCCCAGATTTTTGTGGATACAATACAACTTTTTTCCACTCAACTACATTATAATTTTGGCCTTTATAAATTTCACTTTGGATTTTTAATTGAGGTATCTTGATATCTTGATTCCAAAAGTCTTTATACTTTGGTGTTTCAGTCTCTTGTGCATTTGATACTCTTATTGGAGCTTTATAATATAATTTGTAAACAATTGTTATTGGTTCATTCACATATGGTGAAGTATTTGAAATTAAAGCACGTAACTCGATATCTTCATCATTATAGTATTGAGTTACCGAGTCAGATGGTTGATCAACAGAATCTGTAATAATTACCTCAATTGGAAGTGATTTATATTCCTCACCGTCTATTTCAATACTTGCCTGCTTAATTCTTAAGGAGCCTTTTCTAAGTGGTTGAAGAAAATATGAATATGTTTTCGAAAAACTTCTTTCACCGTTAACATACTTAGTGCTTATGGATTGATTTGGACCACCTATTATTTGAAAATTTTCAAAATCAGGAGGTGAAAAATTATCACCATTTTGATTCATTACAAAGTCAACTCTCAATCTTTCGTTTAATCCAAGCTTATTTTTACTTACTGTTGCATCAAACTTTACTTGAGCTGAAATAAAAAGGCAATTAAGCGCAAAAAATAAAATTGTAATTTTTTTTACCAATCTTTTTCTGATTTTTTTGTTGTTTGTAATTTCTTCTTACCAGACTTAAGTTTTTCATTTAAGTCCTTTTCAATATTGTTCACAGCTTCTAATAGATTTTCCATTTGCTGTTTTGAAAGGCCTCCACCCTTTTCTTGTTCTTCTTCATCATCCTGATCTTTCGGTTTTTCTTGTTGTGACTCAGAATTTTGATCGCTATTTTGATTTTCATCTTGGTTCTCATTTTGATCTTCAGATTTATCCTCTTTTTCTTGTTCTGAATCATCACTATTTTTAGGGCTTTGACGTTTATCTCCTTCTAAAAATTTTTTTGCAAGAGCAAAATTATATCTCGTCTCTTCGTCTGCTGAATTATTTCTTAGTGCATTTTTATATGCCTCTACAGCTTGTGCGTAATCTTTCTTTTTCATATAAGAATTTCCAAGATTATGAAAAGATGAATGTTTTTCTTGATCTATTTCTGAGTTTTTTTGAGTTTTAAAATACTCTTGGATAGCCTCATCATAATTCCCGTTTTCAAAAAGAAGATTCCCTAAATTATGACTCGCTTTATTTTGATTTTTATTTTTAGATATTGCCTTTCTATAATCAATTTCCGCATCCTTGTAGTTTTTATTTAAAATATTCGAATTACCGTTCAATACGAGATTATTTGGATCACTTTGAGAATATGCGAGACAAGTAAAAAGTAAAAAGGAAGTATATAAAATTCTATCCATTATTTTCATTAAATAAATTTAAACTCTGTATCCATTTAGTTTTAGTCTGAAAAACAAATACATCACAAATTATAAATAACAAAGACAAAAATAAAAATATTTGAAATTGTTGCTTGTAATCAATAAATTGAGATGCCTCGAATTCAGACTTATCAATTTCATCTAATATTAATTTCACCTGTTCTAGTGCCTCATCAGTAAAATTCCCATCAATATAGTCTCCATCAGAAGAATCTGCTATTTTGTTAAGAATTAAACTATTTCTTTTAGTAATAACAACATCTCCATTGCTATCTTTTTTATAGGAGTCAATCACTCCATTTAATCTTAAAGGAATTGTAGATCCAATCTCTTCTCCCATTCCAATAGTTATCAGGCTTATATTATTTGTTGAAATTAAGTCAATTAAATCATCAGGTATATCATCATGATCCTCTCCATCGGAAATCAGAATGAGTACTCTATTTGTTTCTGAATTTTGATCAAAAAAATTTACAGATAGAGATAGTGCAGAATCAATTGATGTACCTTGGGAGGATAGCATATCTGTATCTATTACCTGAAGAAAGTTTTTTACAGAGGCAAAATCTGTAGTAAGAGGAACTTGCGGAATAGCTTGAGCTGCATAAGCAACAATACCTACTCTATCACTTGATAAGGAGTTTATAATTTCTGAAATTATCCTTTTTGATCTTAATAATCTATTGGGAGCCACATCTTCTGCAAGCATACTTTTAGATACATCTATTGCAAAAACAATGTCAACCCCTTCTCTATTTACAGTTTTTAACTCTGTCCCAATTTTGGGATTAGCAAGAGCAAGTGACAAACATAAAATAGCTAAACATTCTAGAATAAGCTTAAAATTAAGTTTAAAATTAGATCTATTGGGGCTAATATATTCTAATAAATCATGATTTGAGAATGAATTCTGTACTCGTTTTCTCCATAACATGTAGATGTAATTAACAATTAGCAGTAGAGGAATTAGCAATGCTAAGTAAAGAAAATATGTAATGTCAATCTCGTACATTAAACAAAGCTTTTAAATATTGTTTTTCTTGCAAATACTTCTATAACAAAGAATATAAACCCTAAAATTACAAGAGGCCTATATTTTTCAGTAACATTAGTAAAGATTGTTTCACTTATCTCAGTCTTTTCTAATTTATTAATCTCATCATAAATATTTTGAAGCTCCAAATTATCAGTTGCTCTAAAATATCTTCCTGATGTTTTTTTAGATATATCCCTTAACAAGTCTTCGTCAATTTCAACTTTTGTGAGATTAAATTGAAAATTTCCATTTGGTAAAATAGAAACAGGTGCAAGTGCCCTTCCGTTAGTCCCTAAACCGATTGTATATGTTTTAATTTCATATTCACTTGCAAGTTCTGCAGCAATTCTAGGATCTATAAACCCTGAATTGTTTACACCATCTGTAAGCAATATAATTACCTTACTCTTTGCTGTACTATTCTTGAGCCTATTGACTGCAGTTGATAAACCCATACCAATTGCAGTTCCATCTTGAAGCAAAGGTTCATAATTTATTTCAGATAGAGATTGCTTCAGAATTAGTTTATCGTTTGTAACTGGTGTTTTGGTGTAACTCTCTGCCGCGTAAACTACTAGGCCTATTCTATCATTAGGTCTATCGTCAATAAAGTTTGACGCAACATTTTTTAGGGCAGTTAATCTATCTGGTTTTAGATCTTTAGATAACATACTTGATGAGATATCAATTACCATAACTATGTCAATCCCTCTTGATGTTGAAACCCTTTTTGATGTTGACTTAGATTGAGGTCTAGATATTGCAATTATTAATAATAGAATAACTATTAATCTCATTACATTTAGAAAAGGTCTTAGCTTAGTTAAAATCGAGTTATTTACTTTTAAAAAAGATAATGAGGGATGTGATAGAGATGCCTGAGTATATCTTCCAAATTTGTACCAAAAGAAAATTATAACTGGTATAATTATCAACATAAAAAGATATTCTGGGTTTGCTAAGTATAAATCTGTAAACATTATAATTCTTTTACTATGTCAAAACTCTCTAAAATTCTAGACTTTATATTGTCTGCATACCTGTCATCTGATCGATGGACTATTGTAAGTTTTATTGTTTTTTTGTCGTATGGAAGAATAACAGTAGTAAAATTAGATCTTATTAATCTATTTTTAACTTCAATATCTAGACTTCCAAAAAGCCTTACACCAGTATCTCCTGATTTAATTGTGAAATCATCATCTTTTAAAAGTATATTTTTGGAACCCATACTTTGTAGCTGATTGATTAAATCGTTTTTAATTAAATCAAGACTTGGGGCATCATTAACTTTAAACACATCTTTAAAGTCGATGGATAAAAAGAATTCGTCCTTAAAATCTCCCATGACAAATTTACTATCATATAATGTGTCATTTGATCTTACTAAAATATTTGGAGAATTTAACTCAACGGGAGGAGAACCATATTGACTTGTGTACCACTCTTTAGACATCAAAATTTTTGTAGGATTCATTAGAATAGTATCTCTAACAGGATAATAGCCAAATATCAAAATTGATATTAGTAATATTGAGGAGAGGATTAAAAAAGAATATTTTAAAAAGACTTTTAAATCGTCAACAAAAGAATATTGATCATTTATAGGTTCTTTCTCTTCAACTATTTCAAATTTTTCATTGTAAATTTTTTCAGTGCTATCAATAAAGTCTGATATAATATCAAAGTCATTTTTGATATCTGATTTATCAGGTAGTGATTTTGCAAATTTTATGAGATCAGACTTTGTAAAAAGACCTTCTAGTTTACTTATATTACTTTTCTCAAAGTCATATTTTCCACTATCCCGGAGCAAATTAATTCTTAATATAAGCTCATTAGAAGTGCTTTCCATAGCAGGAATTTTAATTTGAGATTCTAAATATTCCCTGAAAATATCTATTAAAATTGTGTAATATTCTTTGAATTCAATCTGAGAATTAGGATTTAAGCTATTCAAGTTTTGAAGTTTTTCATTAGCTAAATCATATAAGGACTTTTCCTCCTTGTCATACTCTTTGTTTTTTTTCAGCAGATAATATCTGTACAAAAAATAGATTACTATTCCTATAATAATTATGAAAAATATACTTATAAATAGCCTTTGATAATTTCTTTTAACAGGAATAATTGGTTTTATGCCATAAAGGTTTTGTTTCAAAGTATCAACTTCAACATCGTTTACGACAATTAATAATGAATCTGAGTATTTTATAGACTGATTAAAATATATTTTTTGAGGTGGAATCCAATATTCTCCTGGCTCAAAATTTATTAATGAGTACTTCTTTGAAAAAGTCGATGAATCTTGAATTGTATCAGTATCAAACGACTCTAAAATCTCAAAAGGCATAAAATTTGGAATTTCATCAAATGAAATATTGTATTTATTTTTTGAGGATATGTCAATTTTAAAATTTAATTCCTCGCCTATTTTTACTTCAGTAGTATCTACATAAGTAGATATAATTATATCCTGATCAAAATTTGGGTTTTGACTATATAATAAAGCGCTAAAGAATAGGTATATAATTAAAAAATTTCTCATTTATCGTTTTTTAAAATATCCAAGAAGTTTTTTTACATAACCATCATCAACTTCACAATCAATTACTCCTGCCCCATTTTTATTGAAAAGAGTTTCAAAATACTTCACTGAATTAGAATAATTTAGATTATAGTTTTCCCTTAATCTCTTTGATGATGTATCAACCCATATAAGTTCATTTGTTTCAGAATCAATCATTGGCACAAAACCTATTTTTTCCATCTTAGTTTCCATTTGATCATATATTCTTATTCCAGTCAGATCAAATTTTTTAGCTGCAAGTTTTAATGATTTATCATAGTCTTTATCAATAAAATCAGATAAAATGAATACAATTGCTTTTTTTTGAATTACACTAAGGAGAAACTTAAGTGATGTATTAATATTTGTTTTAGAGCTTTTAGGCTTAAATTCAATTAATTCTCTTATAATTCTTAGAATATGCTTTTTTCCCTTATTAGGAGCAATGAATAACTCAATATCATCGGTAAAAAGTATTGCACCAACTTTATCGTTATTTTTTAAAGCAGAAAATGCCAATGTTGCAGCAATTTCTGTTATTATTTCTTTCTTGAGTTTATTGCTAGTTGCAAAATTTTCCGAACCACTTACATCTATTAAAAGCATTAAAGTTAATTCCCTCTCCTCTTCAAATACTTTTATAAATGGCTCATTGTATCTTGCTGTTACGTTCCAGTCAATCGATCTAATATCATCTCCGAATTCATACTTTCTAACTTCACTGAAGGTCATACCTCTACCTTTAAAAGTACTGAGATATTCTCCTCCAAAGAGGTTGTCACTGAGCCTCCTGCTTTTTATTTCAATTTGTCTTACTTTCTTAAGTAACTCTTTAGAATCCATTAACTATGGTACTTCAACTGTATTTACTATTTGTTTAATTACGTCTTCAGTAGATATGTTTTCAGCTTCAGCCTCATATGTTAATCCAATTCTATGTCTAAGAACATCCGTTATAACTTCTCTAACATCCTCTGGTATTACAAATCCTCGGTGATTTATAAATGCATAGCATTTAGATGCAAGAGCCAAATTGATACTACCCCTTGGTGAAGCACCAAATGAAATAAGAGGGGATAAGTTTTTAAGATTATATTTTTCTGGATATCTAGTACAGAAAATTAGGTCTAAGATATACTTTTCAATTTTATCATCCATATATACTTCATTAACTAAATCTTGAGCAGTTAATATTTGCTTAGTTGTAACTACAGGCTTGATTTTATCTTTTTTTGAAGAAAGATTCATATTAATAATCTTTTGTTCTTCTTCAAGTTTTGGATACTCAACCACAACTTTTAACATAAATCTATCTACCTGTGCCTCTGGAAGAGGATATGTACCTTCTTGCTCGACAGGGTTTTGAGTTGCCATCACTAAAAAAGGATCGGCTAACTTAAATGTTTTATCACCAATAGTTACTTGTTTTTCTTGCATAGCTTCAAGCAAAGCTGATTGAACTTTAGCGGGTGCCCTATTAATCTCATCAGCTAATACAAAATTTGCAAATACTGGTCCCTGTTTAATAGAAAATGTACCTGATTTCATGTTATAAATCATAGTTCCAATGACATCAGCAGGAAGAAGATCTGGAGTAAATTGAATCCTGTTAAAAGATCCTTTAACAGCATTACTAAGACTATTAATGGCCAATGTTTTGGCAAGTCCTGGAACACCTTCAAGTAAAATATGTCCTTTACCTAGTAGACCTATTAAAAGTCTTTCAATCATTGTTTTTTGGCCAACAATTTTTTTGTTAATCTCCATTGAGAGTAAATCAACAAAAGCACTCTCTTTTTTAATTAATTCATCTTTTTTCCCTAAATCTACATTCTTGTTTGTATCACTCATAACTACTTAATTTAATTAGTAAATTTCAAAATTTATTAGTAAATCTCTTGTTAACAATTGGTTAAATTGATATTAACAAAAATATTACTTTGAAAAGTATTCGGGGTATAAATAATCATTTTTTGGATAATGACTCATGTCAACATTCTTTACTAGTTCATATATTTCTTTTCTTAAACTATCAAAGTTAATTTTATTCTTAGCTGAAATAAATAAGGCCTTGCCATTAGTCTTATTCATCCAAGTATTTCTCCATTGTTGTAAAGAGTAGTGGCCATTTTTTCCTGAATATGAGTCATTAAAATCAATAGCTTGATATTTATCAATTTTATTGAAAATCATCAAGTTATATTTATTGTGACAGTTAATTTCATTCAGAATATTATTCACTGAGTCGATATGGTCTTCAAAACTAGGATGAGATATATCAACTATATGTAAAAGTATATCTGCATCTTTAACTTCTTCCAAAGTACTTTTGAAAGACTCGATAAGTTGTGTGGGCAATTTTCTTATAAAACCTACTGTATCAGTCAGAAGAAAGGGTAATGTATTAATGACAACTTTTCTAACTGTAGTATCAAGTGTTGCAAACAATTTGTCCTCCGCAAAAACATTACTTTTGGACAACATATTCATTATTGTTGACTTTCCTACATTAGTATATCCTACCAATGCCACTCTAACTAACGATCCTCTATTTCCTCTTTGGACCTTCATCTGTTTATCAATTGTAGATATTTTTCTTTTTAACAATGAAATTTTATCCCTAACGATTCTTCTATCGGTTTCTATCTCAGTCTCACCCGGACCTCTCATACCAATACCTCCTCTTTGTCTTTCAAGGTGGGTCCATAGTCCTTTTAATCTAGGTAGCAAATACTCATACTGGGCAAGTTCAACTTGAGTTTTAGCATAACTTGTTTTTGCTCTTTGAGCAAAAATATCAAGAATAAGAGCTGTTCTATCAAGAATTTTACACTTTAAAATTCTCTCAATATTTGCTTGTTGAGTGGGCGAGAGTTCGTCATCAAATACTACTACTGAGACATCATTGACTTTGACATATTTTAATATCTCATCAATTTTTCCTTTTCCGATAAATGTTCTTGGATTTGGCGTATTTATCTTTTGAGTAAACTTTTTAATAACATTCCCACCAGCTGTAACAGATAGAAACTCTAGTTCCTCTAAAAATTCTAATAATTTTTCTTCATCTTGGGAATCATTAACAACTCCAACTAAAACAGTATTTTCATAATTTGATTTTTTCGGCTCAATCATTTGAAAAGGAATAAGTTCTAAGATTAAACGTTTTGCCATCAAATACACCATATGTATAGTGTGTTATCCAATCGCCTAAATTAATATATTTTGATTTTGACTTTAATTGATGAACAATAGGCAAGTGTCTATGTCCAAAAATAAAATAGTCAATATGTTCCTTTAATAGTTTTTTTTTGCAGAACTGAATCAACCATTCTTTATCTTCACCTTTAAATTTTAGGTCCTCTTTTCCTGATAATAATTTATTTTTTTGTGAAAAATATTTTCCAATCCATAAACCTATATCAGGGTGAATTAGTCTATACAGTTTAATAAAAAAACTATTTGATAATATCAATTTCATCCTTTTATATCCATAGTCACCAGGTCCAAGACCATCGCCATGTCCTATATAGAAGGATTTTGAGTTAAACACAAAGAGTTCGGGTGAACTAAAAACCTTTATGTTCAGCTCTTTTTCAAAATAATCATTCATCCAATAGTCATGATTACCAAGAAAAAAATAAATTTTTATTCCTGAATCAGACAGTTCTGCTAATTTTCCTAGAACTCTGGTAAATCCTTTTGGGATAGCCTCCTTATACTCAAACCAGAAATCAAATAAGTCTCCAAGCAAAAAAATGATATCAGCATCATCTTTAATTGAATCAAGCCATGAAACAAATATTTTTTCTCTTTTATGACTTTCTTCAAGTGAAGGAGCTCCAAGGTGATTATCTGATGAAAAATATATTTTTTTATTTAATGGAATATCCATGATCAACCAATTGCATTACTTAAATCTTCTATAAGATCATCTGCATCCTCAATTCCAACACTTAACCTTAATAAAGATTCTACTAGTCCTGATTTTTTTCTTTCCTCTGGTGGTATCGAAGCATGTGTCATACTAGCTGGATGACAGCAAAGACTTTCAACTCCTCCCAGGGACTCAGCTAATGTAAATAATTTTAGATTCTCTGCTATTTTTTTTGCAGATTCAAAAGAATTATCCTTTGGGATGAATGAAACCATACCGCCGAATACATCCATTTGCTTTTCTGCAATTTTATAATTTTTATTATCTGAAAATCCTGCCCAGTATACAGTACCAATTTTGTCATTATTTCTCAAAAAGATTGCCACTTTTTCAGCATTTTCTGAATGTCTTTGCATTCTTAAATGTAATGTCTTTATTCCTCTTAGTGTTAGAAAACAATCCATCGGTCCAGGTGTAGCTCCTGAAGCGTTTTGAATAAATGATAATTTATTATAAAGTTGCTCATCATTCACAATAATTGCACCAATGACAACATCACTGTGACCTGCAATATATTTTGTCGCAGAGTGCATAACAATATCTGCACCTAAATCAAGTGGTCTCTGAATATATGGAGATGCAAAAGTATTATCAATACAAAGAAGTATTTGATTTTTTTTAGCAATTTTTGATATTGATTCTATATCAACAACATTCATCATAGGGTTTGTAGGTGTTTCAGCCCAAATGAGCTTT